>Ga0307507_10005594_pt1 | contig 20484 bp, 15 predicted proteins | sample 7_EM_MG_FD_207223 | JGI IMG/M metagenome (GOLD analysis project Ga0307507, IMG submission 207223) | Populus trichocarpa ectomycorrhiza microbial communities from riparian zone in the Pacific Northwest, United States - 7_EM | ecosystem: Host-associated > Plants > Roots > Unclassified | place...
ATTGCATCAGCCTGTGTGAAAGTGACCTAGATTTTTGTATGGAGCCCCATACAAAAAGGTACATGACAACCAATTCCTGCTACTTAAACAACCATTTCTCCATCCCTTTGTGATATTCAAGAGTTCTGTAACCTCTATTATATTATCTACAGATTTTCTAATACACAGCCAAATTTTTGTGGATTCTTATAAAGATTGTGGCCTGGGGGAGGGTGGCAAAGTCGGCTACTTTTGGTGTAAAATGGGCATCGGACGAATCTTTTTGTCCTAGTACTGTACATAGCACACCGAGTACAAAGATAGTTGTTTCGTTTTTCACACCCATTGAAACTAATCATGCCCTACCACACCCAGCCCGTGATATCGGCACTAGCTAGAGTGGGGGTGCTGCAGTAGTAGAATTATGAGAAGAGAGGGGGAGAACAAAGGAATGCAGTCCTATAATGAGTATCATAGTTGTTAGAATATCAAGATTGTATACGAGTACGAGGTCCAAGACTAGCTCATTCCACCATCTAACTACTGCACATGGCCACGCAAATCGTATCGAGCACGGATGGTGTGTATCTTGCTATAAAAATAGCAGATGAGTTGAACATTCAAGTTCCTAGTCCACCCTAATCATCATCTAGGTCAAGACTAGCACTTGCGAAGCAAAAAATAACTCTAGGAACAATGCACTCGTACTATACTAGTGAGAGTTCATACAGATTGCATTCAAAGCAGTACACCTGGGCTTATGCGGTATGCCATGTAGAGTTACAGCACTGTACTCCTTTTTCGCTGCACAGTATTATACTATACCCGGAACTTCGAACCTCTCAACCATGGTACCCGACATATACTTTTACTTGTACAATGTAGTACGCACCACACATTCCATAATAGCCTTGGATAAAGCGAATACTAGCACCCGAACCGCCGTTTCAAACCCCACCTCGCTTCGTTTCAAGAATTTGCTTCTTTTCTACCTTACTTCAGGGCGGACGGAAACGTCGGTGTCACTGCCGCTGCCGGCATACTGCATACCGTATGCAGTCCTCTTTACGTGTATCGTGGTAAATCTTGGGTGGGTGTTCTAGGGATAAAAATATATAACTCAATAGTGCGGGAATACCGTAGAATCCAAGTGTGGGCGGCTGGGTACTTGGGTGGATGGATGTTTTGGAGGTTATTATTAGCTTCGCTGTGGATAAATAAAGTACAATAGCACTCTAGTAGTGTTCGTAGTCACGTTTATTCGTAAGGGTGGGGTGGTTGTAAGGTTTCTTTTGGCTTGTGATGCTGGATACAGTAAGGATAGTAAGGAAGGAAGGAAGGAGGTGCTGTATTAGTATTACGGAGATATGCACGGGGATGGGTCACGTGTTTACATGTTTCTGTATGGCTACAGTAGACCGAGTCACTTGGCCTCGGGGTCGATGGAGTGAGTGAGTGAGATTGTCTGACTAAAGTAGAGGACTGAAGTAGACTGGACTGGTTTGTTGTTTGGGTTGGGAATGGTAGATGCGATCTTAGGGTCTTACTGTAGCCGGGTGGAGCGGCCATCGGCTTTGCATAAGACTGTTCTGGCTTTAGACAGCTCCTGCTAAAAAGCTATAGAGATATTCATTCTAGATATTTACTTGTACAATGCTTCTATCCCTGTCCCTCGTCCATCCCTATCCCTATCCCTACGCTACCTGGGACAACTGGGATTAAGGTTTATATTGACAAGATCCCCATGTGAAAGTATCACCTTCAAAGCATTGTATGGCCTATACAGTACTCTACTTTTTAGATATGATCTGCGAGCGTTTCCCGGGGGTTGGTTAATGAGTTGATATGGGATTTATTTCCTCTTTGGGAATTGTTTATTGGGGTCTGTAGATAGAACGGACTCGAGCAGAGGATAGTTTGGTCGGATAGCTTGAAACGGCGGTGATATCCCTGAGAAAAGAAGGAGAGGATGAGGAAGTTAGGGAGGAGGGAGTGGAATTGAATGCCACTTTGGAAACTAATTAATTTGGAGGGGCTGGAGTAGTTAGGTGGGTGTCTACTCGAGTACGGGTACGGGTCCTACTTGTGCGAGTAGAGTATCATATGCGTGTGTTTGGGAAAGCTTAAATGGGCAGCAACATGGTAGTGGGTGGGAAGGTGGAAGCTTCTTTAAAGATGCTTTTTCTGGGCGTTTTCTACTGAATTGATGCTGGAGCTGTGCAGGGATACGAATGGATGGATGAACCAAGGAAGGAAAAAACAAAGGAGCGGATGAAGGAAGGAAGGAAGGAAGCAGAGGAGCAAGGGAGGCGACGGCAAGATATTTGCACGAAGGCTCACTCACATTCCTATCTCCTGGCCTCTCTATCAACCAACATAATATATACCTTCCTTCTAGAGTCTAAATCATCCAATGAACGCCATCCAACACCCGACCAGTCGATCCCCCACCGCCTGCCTGAATTTTTGTCTCCCGCATGAATTATGACCATTCAAAGAGCGAAGAAAGGGTAATTACTTGCCACAATATCATAGCATGAAAATTGTTGAAACATTCCATTATACCGCACAAATTGGCAAGAACTAGCCGGCGCCAGTACGTTCAAATAAGATTTTTATCTTAGCTTTGTCTTGAGTGATGATTCTTTCTTGCAATACTACTATTTGCTTACTTTTGGATTAGTAGTACTATTTAACCACTGTATGATTTCTATATAACATTTAGTACTAGTACTGTGAAAGGAACCGGATTGTAGTACTCGCCTTGGATTGTAAAGAATAGATTTGTAATTGTCAAAATTTAAGGAAAAAAAGAGAAATAAACAAAAAAAGAAAGTCCAAGTCCAGTCACATGCTTCTATCTCAGATTTTACCTGATAATCCAAATACTTTCCTGTGTGGTATGAGGAAGTAGTAATTAAAAAATTGGAAGTAGATAAGGAGATTGAAAAAAAAAAAGTCTAAATAGAAATAAAGGAAGGTCTTAAACTAGAAAAGGGTTTGGGCAGGCAGAAGCCGGAATCAAGCAGATAGAAGAGATAGTGGAGTAAATTTGATATTGGGAAAGGAGGACATAAGGAGTAAAAGGGAATAAACCGATCTGGAGTTTTTTTTCTTTCTTTCTTTTCTTTTTTTCAAAGCTTAGTGATGTTATTTAGCACAGACCCAACCCCACAAAATTGTATTCATCAAATTTCCCTCTCTCCTAAAAGCTTAGCTGCACAAATGGTACACTTACAGCACGTATGATACCTTGTCGTATATACAGTAGCTGGGCTTTACTAGCACAGCACTTTATCTAACTATTGCTATTTGTAGTCGGAGTCGCCGAGGAAGGGTAACCGGACCAAGTAATTAACCCGAAACACCAAGGGCAGATCTTTAAAAAGTGGCTGGTGGATGGGAACATCCCCGAGCAAATCGTTACCGACGGGAAAAGCCGTTCATCCGTTCATCCGTTCCTCCCCTCCTCTTTCATCCCGGGGGTGTTTATTTGTTTATTTACTATCACGCCTGAATTGAGTTTCCCTCCCTCCCTCCCTCCCGCCGCCGTACGGTATTTAACATGAAACGTTTGGATACGCCCCCGGTCTGCGTGCCGGTATCGGTAGTATCGGTAGGTGAGTTATGTAAGGGATGAGGTGCTGTTTTTTTTGTAATAATATGATACAGTATTTGCTTATGGCACATTCGGGGGATACAAGTACCGGTAGTGCAATCACACTGGGCACAATCCAGTACTACTAGTACTTGTAGGCGAGCGCTGTACTGTACTGTACCTTGAAACGTGAATATATTAGATGCCTCACCACGAACCTAGGTCTCTAAAAATTCTGGGGGTTTCTAGATTTCATTCACCGGTAGTGAAGTGAGCAGGTGCGATATTTTCACGTGGGTAGATTTGACTGAACTTTTTATTTTCTATTTTAATGGACGAAGACGGTGTTTTATTTCTGGAGTTTTCAATGGTTAATGTTTTTGTGGAGAGGCAGAGCCTGGACGAGGGGCTCTGGTAGAAAATGTGTTCTGAAAGGTCTAGAATGCCTTCTAAAGGTCCACGGGGACGTGATGTATTATGTCAAGGGTGCTTTTTTGGTCGTTCCGCTGGATGCGCTTCTGAGATTGATGAAGGGAGAGGAGAAAGAGGAGTCATATAGGATCACTCGCGTGCCCATGTCTGAGGTTTGCTTCTTGATTCTTACAAGTATCATAGGGAGCGTACAGAATGACTGACTGGCTGACTGACAGAGTGTGAATTCACCCTGATAATTTCATTGGATAGGTTGTTTTTCTTGTTTTTTTGTCCTCTTGGGGATCTATTCCATGTATTGGGGATAGAGTCTTTCCTTCCATGTTAAACAAGACCCTCGTGTACCCTTAAGAGCGTCCCTGCCTGGTTCTAAGAGAGAGAGAGAAAGAGGAAAAAAGGCAAATCCGGACACCACCGCTACTGCACAATAACAATTGGGATAATTGATCCTCGCTCTAAGACGTCCGAAATTCCTTCTCTTGGATAGGGGGGGCGAAAGCACTGCGAAAACTGACCGGCCCAACCCCCGAGCTTAAGGCAAAAAAACAAAAAAATGCCGGGCCGGACCTTACTAACAAAGGCAACTTCTAACGCCCTAGTGCGAGGTTCAATTTTCTAGTTCTTACTGTATGACACTTGGTCTATCAAGCTTCGTCCGTACCACACACAGTCAGCATCAGACAGTTCCTGCCCTTCCCAGTGGCCGAGTGGTATGACCCAGGAGACGTGGACATGATCTAGCCTTGTCACCGAGTGCATCACCTGAAGTGGTAGGAATCAACTTACATGTTCTGATGCTAGCATACGTAATAGTCAGAAAGTAGGGCTGGACTTAACTTGAGAATACACCTGATTAGCTAGCTCAACGCAATGATGATACATATCGAGGAATCTTCAAACCCTATGCGCTGGTCAGTCACAGATATGCCTTAAGATGGGTCTCCGGGAAGTGTCGAAAGTGCCAGGCATACATTTACAAGAATTTGTGACCCCTGTTTCTGTTTTGGGAATTTTCTTGATACTTTCGCGATTGTCTGTGCGGTGCTATTGGAGTCGTACGGGTTTCTGTTAACCTTCCGGTAGCCGGTTTCTAGGAGTTGGATCTGAAAATGCACTAACTCCCGGGGATATAAACGGTCTTTTATCTTCAACGAGGGGAATGCTAAGTCCGCCGGTTAGCTATATCAGGTTTCTATGAATTCGCATCATCCTTTAGTAAGCGATAATAGAACTAATCAGGATGGTAGCCTTACCTACCACCACTCTAGAAGTAAGTAAAATTCGGCACAGACGAGGGGATAGAAATAGCAAAAAACGGGGGCCGATTTTTGGCTTGGGATGCGAGTATATACTCTCTTGGATATTGTACCTAGTTTATGGGATTTCTGAGTGGTGATCCATGATCCTCAAATAGGGAATAAGCAAAGCAACAGCATGTTAGATTCCTAGACATTCGTGCCCGGGACTATTTAGACACCTATTTGTATAAGCACTAGAGTATATAAGTCCCCTAATCGGAAAGGGCATATATTAAACCCGAATCGTGCAGGGCCAACTCTACGCTTTGGGGGTGAGCCCACGAATCGATTAACAAACGAGTGAATGGATGGATGATTCGGGTCGTGTTGTGCTATCACCAACGCTATTGTGTGAGACGGCGTATGCTACAGTGGATAGATAGACAGGTGGTCCTCGAGGACCTCGGCTACCCTACCCAATGCTGCCCGTTCTCTCGATTGCTGAACGGTCCCTTTTGCGGTGGAGATCCACCAGCAATAGTTAGCTCCGCGTATGGTGAACCCAGATCAGCCTTAGTAGAAACCAGTTTCATAGCTTGCCAGCGAAAACCGTGAGGAGTAATGTTCGTAGTTATCAGCGAGTGCCTATACGGGGAATCGAGTCATAGGTTATCACTCGCTACTTAATTCCTTTCCGGTTGCGGGATTAGTTACGCGTGCTGGGGGGGCAGAAATAGAAAAGGCATTAATAGTGCTTAAGAAGAATCGAGGGAGAGTGAGGGAATTTGATACTATATTTACTTCGTTTGTGAGTAATGTAAATCTTAGGATACGTTTGACTGTTTATTCCTGAGTAGAACGGATATCACAAAAAGAGGGAGAACGAGATTTCACCCCGACAAAGCTATAATAGAATAAAATTCACAAACTATCATACTTGCGCCAGTGACAGATACCTTAGCTTCCACAAAGTTTTGAAAAAGATAAAAATTATCAAATAGGAAGAAATGAAACTCCCTATGATTAATCAGAGCATTACATTGAGAGCCTGCGGCACCAAATTAACGTGGCGAGGCGAGGAAGGGGGGGAACGTGAATTCAGGCCCTCCCCTTCGCCCTATACACAAACCTCCTAATTTTCATTAGGTCTTGTCTTCCATCTGTTTCAACCCCGCTGCTAACATCTACTCCGATAATGCCCTTTTCGAATAGTCCTCCGGCTCTGAACTCCTCCACGTTATGATAGTTGAGGCCACCAGCTAGCATGATGGGGATTCCCGCCGCAAGGACGTTCTCCACTTCACCGAGGTCTACGCGCTCTCCTGTGCCACCGATACCAGAGTCTAGAAGCGGAATTGCATGGTAGCCGGATCTGTTAAGGCCCTCTTCGCCAGGCGAGAAGCGGCGGATGACGGGGACTGGCAGGAGACGAGCCCACTCAAGGGGCTCGGAACCGTGGAGTTGGATGATGTCTAGTGCTAGTGCTTGCTGAAGAGCTAAAACTGTTGAAAAAGGTTGATTGCGGAAGACGCCAACAAGGAGGGAGCGTTTCGGGTGGCGGATGAGGTGTTTGGCAGAGTGATCGAACCAGCCTTGAGCTGTCGTTTCCGGGTGCGACTGTGGGGGGTTGGTTGTAGATTTGGAGTCGATGGAGGGGTCGGAAACTCCGCCCTTGGGGGTTGAACGAACAACGTCGGAGATGGCTTTAGCGGTTTCGAGATCGATGGTTCGCTTTGTGCCTTCCGCAAGAATCATTCCAATCATGTCTGCACCAGATTCTACAGCTACTTTTGCGGCTTCGACAGAGCGGGTGCCGCAAATCTTGACAAGGACCCCATGCTTGTAGGGACTGCCTGTTGAAGCGGGTGAGTCGCTTAGGAGCTCGTCGATGAAGGCCTTCACATTTTTCCCGGCTCTCATCAAGGCTTCTCCAACAAGAACTGCGCCAACACCTTCATTCTCGTATCTCTTGACGTCCTTTCGGGCAGAGATACCACTAAGGGCACAGAGAATAACCTTTTCCTTATCAATCATCCCTACTAATCCACTCGTTGTCTCGAGGTCGACTTTGAAAGAATGTAAATCGCGATTATTAACCCCAATAACTGTAGACCCGACCTTTAGAGCTCTCTCCATCTCTTCCCGGCTGTTCACCTCTACCAGGGGCTCCATCCCTAGCGATTTAGAATAGTCATATAGCCTCTTTAGCTCTTCATCGCTCAACATCTTCACAATGAGCAAGACTGTATCTGCTCCTGCCAATCTTGCTTCCAAGATTTGATATTCCTCGAAAATGAACTCCTTTCGAAGAATTGCGGGACGATTAGGCATTCCATCCACCGCCTGTCTTGCTGCACGTAAATCATCAATGCTGCCTTTGAACCATTCAGGCTCGGTGAGTACAGAGATTGCTGCAGCACCTGCTAGTGCATATGTACGGGCCTGTACTGCGGCGGAAGCGTCTATATCAATGAGGCCTTTAGAAGGCGAGGCACGCTTGATTTCAGCCATTAACGCACATGGAGTGGATACTGCACGTAGGCGAGCTGGAAAGTCGATCAAGGGTGGGTTAATTGATAGCGAGCGTAAAACTTCCAAGTCTGCTGGGCGTTGGGATGGCAAAAGCTTCTGAGCCGTTATAGCGGCGCGGCGATGGGCATAAATTTTGTCAAGTATCGATTCTGAGTTTGCGGCACCACTCGGATTCGGAGCGGTGTTTTCTGGAGAGCCTCTATTCAAAGAGACTTCACATCCCTTCCAGGTACCAGCAGTCATCTCTAAGAAGTTTCTGAACATCATTCGTCCCTCTTCTGTAAGAATACTTTCAGGGTGGTATTGAACGGCCTCAATGGCATACTCTTTATGGCGGATTCCCATAATAATGTCCCGATCAGTCCTAGATGTAACCTCCAGGTCTGCTGGGAGCGTAGCGTGAGTTCCAGCAAGGGAATGGTATCGGGTTACCGCAATGTCCTGCGGGATGTTCCGATAGATTCCCTTTGTGTCATGTTTTATCAGGGATGTTTTCCCGTGCACAACTTCGCCAGCGTACTCGACAACGCCACCAAAAGCGCTAAAGATTGCTTGCCTACGGAAAACTAATTAGCCGGGATATTGCATTTTGGGGAAATTCCGGTGGAAGCCAAAGAGCGAGTGACCTACTGGCCCATACAGACTCCAAGAATGGGTATTTTGCCCGCAAAATGCTTAATACATTCAATACTGACACCCGAATCCGTGGTTGGATGGCCAGGGCCAGGACTGATAACAATCTGGGTTGGAGACAGGGCAATTAGTTCGGGTAAAGTGATCTTATCATTTCTGTAAACCGTAACCTTGGCTCCTTCTAGTGTGAGGAATTGGTAAATATTCCAAGTAAAGGAATCGTAATTGTCAATCATTATAACATTTGTTGCAGTTGGCAGGGCCGGCTGAGCGGGGCCCGGATTAGACATTTTCGAGCGGATGGCGGGGATGAACTGGAAACGGTTTTAGCAAGAGAAACTGGAGACGTTGAGGGCATCTGAAGGATCAATAGTAGGTGGAATAGATGAGGCGACTCACGGTAAAATTAGAATAATGGTGGTTTAACAACAACTCAAGGTCCGGGATAATGGTACGGGGGGTGGTAGTGAATCAACGACAAGCCGGTAATGTCACCAGCGGGGAACTACCGGTACTGGGGGGCCGGGGGCTGTTTGAGGGATTCCGGTGAGGATTGGGAAACGATTATCGTATGGTAGTGAAGGGAGGGAGAAGGGTAGGAACTAGAGCGAAGGTGGTTGCGGGACTTGAGAGAAAGGAAAGAAGAGTATTAGGGTATTATAGTTGGGAGGGGTGGTTTCAAGTATAGTACTCGAGTAAACGGTCTCGGGTGGGTGGTGATGGTGATGGTGATGGTGATGGTGGTGGGGGTGTGCGGGTAATTCCCTTCTCCGTTCCTGATTACAATACCGTAGCACACAAAGCATCATCACCACGGCGAAACACCCGAACACACACCCGTCCAAATACAACGGTCATTAGAAATTGTTCGAATCTTAGTGACCCTGGCCTACAGGCCGGTTAGTGGGGACTGTGTATGATATTTGGGTAGGTTGTGTATTCGGGTGTTCCCCCATTTTGTACTGTATCGGCAGTATAGCAGCTATAATACTCGAGCACATACTTGTATCATACTCTACAATGGTCGTCCTTTCAATCCCGTCAACACCTTAACTTATACAAGAAGTGGGGACATTGGGGAGCTATGGTGGGGCAGAGATCATGCCAAGTGATTAGATCTTGGATAGATTATCTTGATAAGATCTCCAGGGTTTCTTTGGGAAAGTATCATAATAATAATAATATTTATTATAATCATCATAAAAAGAAAGCAGAGAAAGCTGTGAGCCGCAATGGAGCGAGAGAGGACAACGAGAGCTTCTTCTGTCGGTCATCTATCACTTATCAACTTTTCCTCATTCCTTCTTTTATCCACCTCTCCCTCCCTCCCCTGTCTCATCTTTCCATTTCCATCTTCTGACCCTTTCCCTTCTCCCCCTTGTCTCCCAGGTGTTGATTTCGCAAATCATTCAGTATGGCAGATGCTGCACGGTCTGCTCTTGACTCCTTCGAGATAATAACCACCTCCGGCATCCTCCTCTGGTCAAAGAAATACGCTTCGGTAAACCCAAACATCGTCAATAGCTTTATCAGTGATGTCTTGATCGAAGAGCGTGTCCAGCCTGGTAGCGATGGCAAGTGGTACAAGAAGGATTCCTACACCCTGAAGTGGACATCTTCAAATGATTTTGGGCTAATTTTCATCGTGCGCTACCTCTGGGAGATCTTTTTTCCCTACTGAACGAGTGCTGATGTTTTCCTAGGCTGTTTATCAGAGTCTTTTGCAGCTCACGTGGATTGACGAACTCTTGGATACCGTGAAGAAGCTTTTCACCACGTTGTACGGGGAACAGCTAAAGAAGCCACACACTTCAACAATCGAGTGCCACTTTGATGACTATTTTGAAAATAGGATGCGGGAGCTCGAGAAAACAGCAGGTGGACCTCGCCCAATCGCTTCCAATGTGGACAGTCGCTCGACCACACCTACTATTGTTAAGGGGCAGTGGGATGCGCCTCCGCCGCCGCCCCCAATGCCCGGTATCATGAAATGTACTTTTATCTTTCTGCCAACCTTTTTTCTTTTCTTTCACTTCTAAGCTAATGTTGAAATAGCACATTCTAAGCCCAGGACACCAGCCCCCTCGGGAAATCTTGCTACACCTGCGACTCCCGAAATTACTCGCCCTATTTCACCTGCCCCTGGCAGTGGATCTCACCTGTTGAGCGTTAGCAAACGTCCTATTCGCGGGAGCCGTGGCCGTCGGGGACCTGCGTCCGCAACTTATCCATCGAGCGGCGAAGAGGTATCGCCCGCTCGTGGTGGGGGGGGCAAAAAGTCCGGGAAGAATAATAAAAAGATGCGCCGATGGGATGCCGACGGCAACGCCGACGAAGAGGATCCAAACACTGTGCTGGACTATTCGGCTCCTAACCCGAATTCTACCGATGAGGAGGCAGAGCGTGGGCGTGATGGTACGAGAAAGGTGGATTACATTGATCAGAAAGAATGGGGCAGCAAGACTTCTAAGGGGGAGTTTGTGTTGAAGGATCTGGATATGGAGGTTAGCGCTATACTTAAGGAATCTAATCAGAAGGACGCCAGCGCAAGTAGTTCCGGCGGTGGGCTTGGGGCATTTAACCTTTTCCGGAACTTGGTAGGAGGCAAGGTGCTCACAAAAGCTGACCTGGAAAAGCCTATGGCGGCAATGCTCGACCAGCTCCTTAAGAAGAACGTTGCCAGAGAGGCAGCCTTACAAGTTTGTGATTCTGTAGAGAAGTCTCTTATCGGGCAGAAGACTGGATCGTTCCAATCAATTGAGGTGCCCGTCAGAGCTGCTGTCGAGGCCTCTCTTCGTAAGATTCTTACCCCTACCAACTCACTCGACCTCCTCCGGGAGATCCAAACCAAGCGTTCCGGCCGCCGCCCATACGTCATTTCTATTGTCGGTGTCAATGGTGTCGGCAAATCCACAAACCTCTCAAAGATCTGTTTTTTTCTTCTCCAAAACAAATACAAAGTCCTGGTGGCTGCCTGCGACACTTTCCGTTCCGGTGCTGTGGAGCAACTCCGCGTACACGTGCGCAACCTAAAAGAGCTCACAGAGCGCGAGGGAGGCGTTGTCGAACTCTACGAAAAGGGCTACGGGAAAGATGCAGCCAACATTGCCAAGGATGCGGTCGCCCATGGCGAAGCGCAAGGGTACGACGTTGTGCTTATCGACACCGCTGGAAGAAGACACAATGATCAGAGACTTATGAGCAGCTTGGAGAAGTTTGCTAAGTTTGCCAATCCGGATAAGATACTTATGGTCGGAGAGGCGCTCGTGGGAACCGACTCAGTCCTTCAGGCTAGGAATTTCAATGCTGCATTTGGGAGCGATAGGTCGTTGGATGGGTTCATCATTAGTAAATGTGATACTGTTGGTGATATGGTTAGCGCCCTTTCCCCTATCCTATTTAGTTGCTGTAAGATCAGCATCGCTAATGTTTAAACCTAATTGCTTGTAGATTGGAACCCTCATTAGCATGGTCTTCGCGACCGGAATTCCGGTGCTGTTTTTGGGCGTTGGCCAGAATTATCAGGATCTTAGGACTTTGAATATTTCTTGGGCTGTCAAGTTACTTATGTCCTGAGTTTGTCTCAGGGGCTTTTCTATCGTTAGCGGGAGCCTATGTCGGCTTGGCTCTGAACGCTGTTAGGCTATGAATGTTTCATCACGGCCTTTGTGGATCTTTCCTTTTTTCTTTTTTCTCGTCTCGCGCTGAATGGATGAAACTGTTTTTTTTTTCCTTTTCCACGACTTGTACCCTTAATTCTGCTGACTAGAAGAGTGGTAGCAGTAGTATGACGCTTGCGTGCTTTGGATTCCGGCGATTAGGTGATGTGTATTGCAGACCTAGGTATTACTTCTGGATGTTATGTGCTACCGCTCCCCGAGATTCTCGCTGTGTCTAATCTCTTCTTATTGTGTACCGTGCCACTTATCAAAAAGTGCGATCTGATCATCCGGCAGCCTATTTGAGCAGATCCCTTTCTCCGTCCTGTCCTAACCCCTACGCCCAGTAACAACGAGACATCCCTAGCAAACCAGGTGAAAGGAGAGAACGAAACCAGAACCAACAGATATCCCTGACTTGGCTGAATATACAAAAGAAAGCTTCCCCCAGACCTCATTGCTGGGAGCTGGGTGTTATTGGGCTGGCGGCCTTGAACTAGCCATAAGGAGCAAATCGTCTCCAACTCCCTCGAGGTCTCGAGGAGTACACCACCGTAAACACCCCACCACTATACACCCAACACTAATACGGCTTAGACTCGTACCTCCATCCGCTAGTTAGTATAAATGATCGAAGAATTGATCCCCAATCCAACATCCGGGCACAATCCCACACCAAAAAGCCTTCTCCTAGGATGCAATGCAACCCATAAGTTTTCCCAATTCTTAGCCTATTATACCATATCCGTCTCTCTTGGTGTCCTGAAAGGGGTTGAGGGCATGTATCACTGCGCTCCCAAGCACTACGGCAGTATGATAGCAAAAGTTGCCGATACTGCCCTTGTCTGATGGAGAGGCGAATGGTCTCGGGTATGATATTTGGGCCTTGTGTGCTTCGGGGTGGCTGTAGTGATACTATAATACAGAAATGGATCCCTCCTCCACACTAGTCTCAATTGCTCAGTACCCCTATGAAGTAATCTATGCTAAAGAGAAGTTTTGTTTCATCAAGACTTTTATCAAGTGACCATACAAACACCACCCAAAAGTTTCCCACTTTTCAATCCATGTCTCACTCCCGCCAAGAAGCCTTGAGCCCTATATGTACCGAGTGATACTATATGATTCCTCCTGAGACAGTAATATTGTAAGACACTCGAGCTACATACCGTATTTACTCTTTCAATTCGCTATCTCCGCTGGTCGCTAATCTCCGGATTCAGAGACCGAGGTTCTTAAGAAGGATTAGTTGCTTTCCTAACACGGTATGGCATGAATCATTTGGCTCTGTTGGATCACATTAACTGGCTTTCGCAATTTCTCTATTCTATTAACTTGCTAAACTAAACTTGCTCAGGCTGATGTCGCAATTTACAGGGATATTCGGAGCTAGTGAAATTGAAAAGAGTAAATACGGTAGTCTTGAGTTAGGGACGAAGACTTGAAAGCCTAAAGTTGCTCTTCAAGGCTACAGTTACTTTTCAAGATGGGTGGAAGGGCGGGCTGTATATAACTATCAGGAACTATTGTTCAGCAAGATATCATACAACATCACACCCGCTGCACTCCACTTTACGATTAAAAACTTACTATCTATTCGTATACATCACGCACCTCAACTCAAAAATCATTAAAAAAAAAAAACGTCACCAAAGGATTAATTATGTCTGCTCCTTATTCTAGAGAAGGGAGAAGGGCTAACGGGGAGAGGCTTCGCGATTCTAATTCCCGAAATTCGACGGGAAGGATGGTTTCTAGGTGGTTAGACGGTGTGAGCATCGCTACCACATCTACTACTACTACAACTCAATTCTCGAGAGCTGGTACTCTTAGAGAGGTAGTAACACGAACAAGGGCCAGCGAGGCGGTATTCCAAACCTACAGTCAGGAAGTCAGGGATCTATTCAGTATCCCCACCCCCGCCATCACAAGGTCTTCAAGCCGGCCCGCTCCCACATTCCACTTCGAACCCCGCTCCGCCTTTGACTCCTACGACACAACACCTAGCAATTCCGCCCTTCCCTCTCCATCTCAGCAAGTCAGCTCTTCCAGGGTACCCAACCGAGAAACTCAGTTGGCGCAGGTAAGCACGAGGCTATCGACATTGCGCCACTTGGAGAATCTGACTACCGCCTCGTCTGTTCCCGGGGAGGGATATACCATTTCGTCCAGCGTCCCCGAGAGAGTCGCGGCTGGGGGGGTGCAACGGGTGTTTACTGCTGGAGCGGGTACTCAGCGGACGTTGGGGGATATGGCCCCTGGTGAGACTGACGCTATTAGGAGCTTTTGGGCGGAGATTGGGACTGAGGAACATGGAGGACAGGATGGTGAGTACAGTTATGTTGCAGTAGGTGGGGGGGCTGATGCTGGGGGTGTTACTCCTGAGGGCGAGGAGGAAGGAGAGGAAGAGGAAGAGGAAGAGGAAGAGGAGAATGAGATAAATTACCCCCTTGAATACCCTGAGATTACACAGATTTCTGCTGTGCCGCCGCCTTGGAGCGATGATTCTTCATCCACCTCTAGTGAGTCTTCGCTCAGCAGTGGTGGGCTGACGGGCTGGGACCTTACGACCCTACCCCAGCAATTCTTAGAGTGGGATGCTTCGGCCGAACGGGCGGAAGAAGAAGCTAGAGATGCGGATTTTATGCGAGAATATCCCCTACACCTAACTAATCAGATTGCCGCCCTTGGTTCTCCTTTCCCACTAACTTGGGCTGACACCACCCTTGCGCCATTCGTCTTTCCTACTTCGCCGGCAAGGGAAGTTCCCTCCATTTTCGCCCAGTTCGCACCAGGGATCCCCTCCCCAAGCCCCCTCACGCAATCCCAAGAACTAGAAAACTGGATAAGGCACAACCTAGCAGAGTTCTCCCCCCTTCCCTCCACCTCATCCACACTTCCTCACGATACCTTACCAGTATCTCCCGGGGTGCCCTGGGACCCCACAGCCACAGACTCAATAGCTTGTCCGATTTGCTACGAGAATCAGGTTACGAGGGAGTTCCCGTGTAGTGTTCCAAATGCACAGCATGGGCTTTGCGGGCCGTGCTTTGTAGAGTATGAAGGGCATTGCACGGATGTTGTGCGGTGTCCACTTTGTCGGCATGAGTTTTTTGGGAGTCAGGTTGTTGCTGTTGGGCCTATGGTGGGTGCGGGAAGGAGGAGGGAGGAGGAGGGGGAGGGAGAGGAGGAAGGGGTTGGTGGGGATGAGAGATTTGAGGTGGGGAGTGAAGTGGGGAGTGAGGTGGATGGGGAACATGAAATTGTTGATGAGGAGGAGGAGATTGAGTTTTATATGGGTGGGTATAGGTTGTAGGTATGCTGGCGGATGGTAGGTCGTGGGGGAGATAGGGGAGTGAGGAAGGTAGCAATTGTTTTGTTTTTCTTTGCCTTTGTCTTTATTGGGTTATGTTTGAGCTACTTATGACTAACTATAATGACTTCTAGATATTTCTTTTGTCGGAAGCGACGGATATTAATCTTTCTTTCTCTCTTTTTTTTTTTTTTGGAAATATTTAAGTTTGAATAACGTTTTGACTGTTATTTGTTTTGTTTATTCACTCAATATCACTCGGGCAGATTTATCAGCAAGTGGGTTTTATACACTATCGAGAGCTCGCCTTGAAGGTTGGGCAGAATGCCTTGAATAGGGCTATCGTGAGCCATAAATGTTGCTTGTGTACACTTCTTTTGTAACACGCAAGCAACCACGGACATCTGACGGCTTTTGGCCCACTATCTGTAACCCTCGACCTATTTAAAATCCTATAACGGAACCTGATACCTACAGTATCTTCATTGCTGTCACTCTGGCTGTGATTAATTCTTTGGGCATGAAAGGGTTTTGTCGTTAGTAATTTGTGATCACAGTTTGTAATTCCTCTTCTCTTGGGGAAGCTGCTAGAAGATCACGCCCGATGGGGGACTGAGAGATTGGAAGGCCTAGTTGATATGTCATCGGACTGTTCACTCCCTATTACGAGTAAGTGGGGTTGCCCGACTGGACTATCTTAGGAAAGGAGAGGTTCTTGATCGGCGGGATAGGTGCCTAGGTTTCCATGGGGAATGATAATATAAGAGTGGATAAATAGTGCGATAGTGGATAGCATAATCCATAATAAAGAAGACAAAATATCACGTTCTTCTTTTTCCTCTGATTCTGCGCATTGGGGTGTGTATAATGTTGGCTCCGGGTGCAATTTCTTCTTCCATCACCACCATCACCACTGTTTCCCTTCAGGGCAGGTCAAGGGATAGCGCTGCCTCCCAGCCGCTGAGCTTCCATCCTCTACGAGGATATCAATCTCGACGGCAAAATATTAAGACAGAATACCTGTGATGAATCTTGGGTTTTTTTTCAGCTGTTTCCCCGTGTTATGAGAGGCCTTGGATGGGTCAGGGGTTAATAGAAAAAATATTTATGAAAATAGCTCTTCCGAGGAAGTTGGAAATAGATATACCACTCCCGGAACTTATTGGCGATGGCCAAACAATTGGTTCCTCTCACACCTTCTCACTCGGAAATTGCTGTCAAAGGACTACGGTAAATCAAGTAGTGATCCGCTAGATTACCCCCTGCTGTGTAACTTGATAGAGGCTGTCTTGGCGGAAAGCAACGACATCATCTGGTTTGGTTGAATCTTGTGAGTTCGCGACCAAGCTTATCACACTTCCAGTCCGTCTTCCCCACCCTTTCATTCTTTGAAAGCCCTTAACCCAAAACTACATAGTATCCGTCATCGCCCACAATGGCCGACATAGCAATGCCTGACGCAACCTCCTCTCCTTCCTCACCAACAATTCCCCAAAAGCGCTCAATAGACATAGATTTCACAGAGCAGCCGCGTCCAATGAAGCATAAAGAGAAGGGAAACCCTCGCGAGCCTCGCGAGAAGAAGGATTCTTGGAAGAAGAAGGAGTCTTCGAATGTCCCCTCGCCTATCGGTACCGGCTCGGGTAAACATACTCCTGGCGATGACTGGCCAGCTTTGATGCGCTTCCGTTTACCGCCCCCGCAAGAACAAGATTATTACGGACATCGCGCACCGCCGGTGGCTCCCTGCCCGATACCTGAATTGGAGAATGAATTCTTTTCGGTGAATGATCAGTGAATTGCCCGCCCGCTACCTGTTTTCCCACTGACCTTTGTGCTAACATTAATAGTCCTATGAACCGACGAGGTTTCCGTTACACGCCTTGCGAAGCGAGTCGTATGCTCCCTACTGTCTCCTACCGAAACACAGAATATGCCCCGTACGTTCCGCGGATAAACTTTGAAGACATGAACGCAGCGGTCCACGTAAATCGCAACGGTAGCGCCATTACAACTGCTAAGGGATGGAGAATGGCACGCGCAAATGTTGGTGTTAGGGAGGGGGACTGGTACTATGAGTGTAAAATAGTCCGCGGGATCCCGTCTGGTGGTCATGCTCGTGTTGGATGGGCCCGGCGTGAAGCTCCGTTGGATGCACCGGTTGGGTTTGATGGCTACTCGTATGGGATCAGAGATTTATCGGGGCAGAAGGTTCACATGTCCCGCCCGAAGGATTTCCTGGAAGAGAATTTTGAGGAGGGAGATGTTATCGGATTGCGAATCTGCTTGCCAAGCCTGGATGTGCAGAGAGGTCTCACAGAGGATCCAGTGGTCAGAGCTAGAGATCTAATCCGTGATCGTATCCCCATCCGATTCAAGAACCAGCTGTGGTTCGAGCAATTCGATTACCAACCTACGAAGGACATGGAGGAATTGATGAACCCGAGCCCGGGCGCTAAAGCCTGTACACCACCAAAAACACTTCCGGATTCGTACATCAAAGTCTACAAGAACGGTAAATATGTCGGAACACCGTGGGAAGACCTATTTGCCTTCTTACCCCCCGCCTCGAGGCCTTTAGCTACCACAGGTGGACGAGAACTGGACGACGGAACTTTGGGGTATTACCCCGCTGTCAGTGTGTTTAAAGGTGCTATTGTTGAGACAAACTTCGGCCCGGACTGGCTGGCTCCACCTGATGGAGATATTTCTGGGATGAGGCCTTTATGCGAGCGCTATAACGAGCAGATTGCCGAGGACATCACTTATGACATTGCGGATGAGGTTGGACTGCTCTTTACCAAAGTGCCTGGAGTAGGCGATGCCACAGCTGCACCGGGTGTGGCGGCGGAAAGTGGAGAAAATGGGGGACTAGTAAAGGAGGAGATCAAGGAGATGGTTATGGAGGATGAGTAATGAGTGGGGTGTGTAATATTGTACTATAGGCGTATTAGGCTTCTATCTTTCCGTCTCTCCAAGAGATCCTTTTTTCCGTCTCCTGCAGATATCTAACTAGGTAATATGTTAGTAGGTTTGATGTTAATGATAAAGATGCTGCTCGGCGGTGGGACAAAGTGGATTGAACCGTGTTTGGTATTAAAATACCACGCATAACACTACACATCTTGTGGCATTAATATTTCAATTTTAAATCCAAAACACTGTAGCTTGCTATTCCTCCAGAAATTCCTTACCATCTACTGAGGTCTCGCAATGTATTGTTACCAGCGCAACGGGGTGTCCTAGGAATGACCCAAGACTATTGTTGTATTAGCACATGCTTCCCTTTGTTTTTGAACAACTCTAGCTTTGGGCATTAATCCACCTACCGCGGCCTACAGAGGATGGAACAGATACCCCTAGTTGGTTGTGATGGGTATGCAGTGGCGTGTTTTGTATTACATCCCCTCTCACTGATGATGTGGTATAGCTGCTGTAGCCATTTGTTGCATCGAGCTCAACTGGACTAATTGGACTATACCTTCAAGTGAGGTAGGTGTGAGAGTAAGGCAATAGTAGCTTTGCTTTGTTCATCTTCTACAGCCCCCATCAAACTGCGAGCTTCATCCATAACCTACCTCTGCAATATCCTAAAATTCGAAAGTGAGCTATACATCTTCACCGAGCCCCGCATCTACCATAAAAATGTCCAAACCCGCTGGGCTAATAATGTGGGGCTCAGTTCTTCGAAGCTGGCGGATTCTGCGGCAGAATGTCCCCCCCCCGTGCTTTCCCGATTAGCTGTGTCGATAGAGCTGCGACGTTGAAAGGACGCAATATGAGTGACGAAGTCTATATTTTAAGCTTCCGCTAAAGAACCAAAACCATAGGAAATCCTTGGCGGCATATGTAGACAAATATTTTAGACCCGCCTAAATAAGAAACATACTATCCTACCCAAAAATGAAATGTCACATATGCAAAGAAGAGAGGTTCAAGTTGCTGGGTTATGGCCGTATTTTAACAGAATCTGCTATCAGAGCAGTGAGGACACATGTTATCCTTGAACTGCACTCTCGTGAGCTGGACAATAGGAACGAGGGGGAGTGGTGAGGCAGGAAGTTCCATAATCCGGACAGCACTAATAGCTAGAGCGGCTGTCGAACGCTACTATCGCCAGACGCCGACTGGGGGAATACGGGATTGGACAGTGGTGAAGCTACTACTGTGACAGAAAGACTCGGATGTTGGCTAACACCCCGAGCAGGTTTTAGTCTAGGACTACTCGGGTTCGCTGCGGAGAATGAGTATCGGGGGTAATGAAGGAACTAACATGGGGAGGGGAGATGCCAACCCAACATTCTAAATAAAAGGAGTAACTATTTTGGTTCGTCACTGTGAATGGAAAGGTGGGAATTGTGAAGCTACTATTGGAAGTGGGATGCCCCTTCCGGCGGATTGGACAATTCCCACCTAGCACTCCTCTCGTTTGCCTCTGAGGGGGGCATGCGAAGGTAATAGAGTCACTAGAGGCCCAGAGCTCTACGAGCTATACTGAAGTCCAGTCCTTCGAGCCCGGCCCCCATTCGCGAGGTCCCAACTGTTATACTATTGAAAGGAATGATGGCACATACACTACAGCACAGAAAAACCAGTAACGAGTGATACATTATGAGGGAAAGCTGTGCGAATAGTTGAATTCTTTCATTCAAGTTTTAAATTATTATTTTTTTACTAAAAGGTCGAGAGCAAACATCATAAGATTTCATGAAACTGCCTGAGTATCCACCGTTTCACAAGGAGACCGTAGTAGATTGCCTCTCAGATAACAAGCCCATCGTGTGTATCTAGTACTCAGCCATCTATCTTCAAACTCTTCCGGGGGAGGGGATAACTTATGAGTACCTGGCATATACGCCAGCAAATTCTGCCCTCAGATTCCCACCACCCTTATTCACTAATTCCTGCAATGAGTACCTAAGAGCAATACTCCCTCCAGACACTACTCTTCAAATTGAATCCTTGTAGGTCTTTTTATCCCATTCGCTTCCCTCATCAGATTACTCCAAAATTCTCTATTAAGCCAGTGTCTGGCGGCATCATTATGATTATAAAAATCATGTCAGAGTAGGAGTTTTTCATCATTTGAGGTTGGAGCGA
>Ga0307507_10005595_pt1 | contig 20479 bp, 28 predicted proteins | sample 7_EM_MG_FD_207223 | JGI IMG/M metagenome (GOLD analysis project Ga0307507, IMG submission 207223) | Populus trichocarpa ectomycorrhiza microbial communities from riparian zone in the Pacific Northwest, United States - 7_EM | ecosystem: Host-associated > Plants > Roots > Unclassified | place...
TAATCCCACACCCCCGTACTACAAATACCCCCCCTCCCTCTCCCCACACCCCTTTATGGGGCTAGGCAAGTTTGTGGCGGGTAGAATCCACCAGATGCGATCGGCAAAGAGCTATCTAGCCGCCCACCCCTCTTAGTCCGATGAGAGCCCAGACCGACATGCCCACGCTGTGAAACAGGACCAGAATCCTTCCAGCACGCCGTCCTCACATGCCCCGCCCGCACACGAGCCCGAAACCTCCGACTGGGGAGGTCTCCTCTCTAGCGCACGACGCACCGATATGGTCCAACCCCACCCTCATACAAGCTCTAGGCGAGTACATCACAGACAGGAAGACCGGTTTCCCCCCGGACATGCTCCCCGACCAATTTAGCCCCCCCTCCACTCCCCCTCCCACATCTAGATAACTGGTTTTCCCGCGAAGGTTTTGCTTTTTTGGATCTTTTGTTTTGTGGTTGATTAGTTATTTTTATTTTTTCCTTTATATAGCCCACCCCGCCAAAAGACGCGGATACGAGAGGTAGTTTCAGCGTTGTAATTTTCTTATATTTTGATTCCGTAGGGAACGACGGGCAAAGGGTTTTTGGCCCAAGTACTTTCAGCAAACGCGGTGGACGGGAAGATATGGTTTCTTTTGTTTTTTGTAGTGATTTATAGGTTTTGTTCTTTCCATAGCTAGCGCTGCACGAAGCTTCTTGTACCTAGAAACAATGAACTCATGAATAAAAAAATGAAAAAAAAAAAGACATGTGATTTGGGTGCCTGGCCGCCCTCAGAATCGCCTGCGCCCACCCTAACGCCAATCCACCCTCGGCCAGACTCCCACAATCCTTCCCCTCCCTCTCCTCCTTCAGAGCCCAAGACGCCTCCAGGCACCTCACAATAGGCCTCTCCTCCGTCTACCTCCCCCTCAACTGGACCACCAAGGTCCCCTCTCCTCCAATAAGGAAACACCTTCCGGTGGACGCCCTAGCACACCTCACCCTGCCCTTACAAGAAGGCCTCACACGCCTCCCCCTGGTACTGCACGCCCCCCCCCCCACCTGGAAGAGAGATCCCCCCGCCAGACCTCATGAGAAAGACCTACCAGGCCCTCCGGACCCGCGCTAGGAACATGCTCATCCAAGACTGGATCACCGACGATCCTACACCCCCGTACTACGAATACCCCCCGACCCTGTCCCCACACCGCTTTATGGGGCTGGGTAAATTTGTGGCGGGTAGAATCCATCAGATGCGGTCCGGAAAAAGCTACCTGGCCGCCCACCCCTCATGGTCCGACGAAGAAGCCGACCCAACCTGTCCACGATGCGAGATAGGGCCAGAGTCCTTTCAAAACGCCATCCTAACCTGCCCTGCCTGCCAACAGGCCCGAGACCTCCTGCTGAAAGATATCGCCTCCCTGGCGCACGATGCAAGCACATGCACCGACCCCCTCCTGATACGAGCTCTAGACGAGTACATCACCGACACGAAAACCGGGTTTCCCCCGAACATGCTCCCCGACCACCGCTTCCCCCCCCCCTCCCCCTTTTCCCCAAATTAGAAACATGTTTCCCCGACGGAGGTTTTGTTTGGCCTTTGCTTTGCGTGATTTGTGTTTTTACTTTCCTTCGTTTAATCTTCCCTGCAAAAAGCGCCTAGACCGAGAAGTAGTTTTAGCGCGGTAATTTTCCTTTATTTTTGTTTCCACGGAACGATAGGCAAATGGTTTTGGCCTAAGTACTTTCAGCAAGAACGCGGAGGACTAAGAATGTGGTTTCTTTTGTTGTATGTTTTGATTTATAGGTTTTGTTCTTTCCATAGCTAGCGCTGCACGAAGCTTCTTGTATCTAAAAACAATGAACGCATGATAAAAAAAAAAAAAAAAGTAAAATAAAAGAAGACATGGGATTTGGGTCATCAACCATCTCCCTTACACACCCGGCCATTGAACTCTCAACACCATGAGATTTCATCGTCAACGTCCACCACCACTGCACCCTCAGTGAGCTGCACCCGCACTCTCTGTGAGCTGCACCATCCCCCTCCCGCCTTACTTCCCTCATCATGTTCTTTGGCCCTGGCGCCCTTGTTTCTAGGGGTTGTTTGGCTCTACTCCACCCTCTCTCCGCTCGCGTTTTGCTGCCTCGCTTAGCGCTTGCACGGTCGGCAACACCCTCTCCCCCATGTTAGAGACGGCTGGGATTACAGTTCACTGTAGGAGAAACCTTTTCAACAGGCTACGGTCGATTTCTCCGTTCTCTTCACTTCTGTTAGAGGCTGCCTAGTCAGACAGGCACACGGTTACTGATAGTTTCCACGGTTATTGGGTCTACCCCTCCTCCCCCCCTTCAGGTTTTGTCCCATTGCTCGGTTACAGCTACAGTCCGCTCACTCGGCTGGCACCCTACTGCCATCGCCGCCCCAGCGATTGCCACGGTCGCGCCGCTCAGTTGCACTCAGTCGTCGTATTGCACCGCCTCGGTGGCGGATGTCCAAGCCTTGGGTTCTTGATTAATGGTGGCAACGTCACAACGGTTTTCAGTGGCCCCCGCACCCCCCTTTGTTCTTTTTTCATTTTCGGTTACTAAGGGTTTCACCAGTGGTTCATCAATTATTTCTTTTGTCAGGTGTCTATGGCAAGGGTTTTCCTGTTGATTCCTCCCCGTGTATTTATTTGATGTTTCGTAGTCCGCCCCTTTAGTCGGAGTTTGATTTCTTATGTTGCGCGGCTGGTGTGCGGTTGGTCTTCTACCAGAGAGACTTCGGTTGATGGCTTTTTCCCTGGTGCCGGTTGGAGAAAATATAGGGGATGGGGTTCTTTCTTTACCATAGCTAGCGCTGCACCTAGTCTTGGTTCCCGTAGGTTGTTAATAGAAAGCACATGAAAAAAAAGAAAAAGAAACAAGAAAAAAAGAAGAAAAGACATGGGATTTGGGTCGGCGTCTCCTTCTCCGTCCGAAAAACCGAACTCATCGACTGGCGGACCTCGAGCCAGAGGACACCACCCTCACATGCCCTTATCGAGCTGGAAGGCCACCTCTTTCGACCCTCCCAAGTAGTCAGATGGCTGGGATACTGGTTCACCCCCTTCTTCAACACGGCCCACCACTACAGGCACAGGCTCTCAATAGCCCCGGCAATCTTCTCCTTCGTCAGACGCCTCTCCTCCCCAGGGGCTGGCGTCACACCCTTCCTCTGCTATCGCATCGGCAATGGCCTCCTCCTACCCATACTCACTTACGGAGCCGACCTCCTCACCCCGAATTATGCAGCACTCAGAGGCATGAATAGCTTCTGGCACAGGGTCCAGAGATGGACCACAAATAATTATTTTTCCACTCGCACCTCCATCCTAGCCCGCGAGGCCTGCCTCCCCCCGATTGTCTCTTACTGCAGGTACAGAAGGCGCCTTGCCGCCCTCATAGTCACCTGCGCCCCCCCGAACGCCAACCCGGCCGCGGCCAGACTCCCAAGGTCCTTCCCCTCCCTCTCCCCCTTTAAAGCCCAAGACACCTCGAGGCATCTTATGATAGACCTCTCCTCCGTCTACCTCCCCCTCAGCTGGCGCACACAAGTCCCCTCTCCACCGATAAGGAAACACCTGCCTGTCGACGCGATGGCACACCTCACCCTGCCCCTGCAGGAGGGCCTTACGCACCTCCCACTTGTTCTACACGCCCCCCCCCCACCAGGGACGAACATTCCCCCACCAGACCTCATGAGGAGGACCTACGAGGCCCTCCGAACCCGCGCCAGGAACATGCTTATCCAGGATTGGAGCAAGAATGATCCTACACCCCCGTACTACGAATAGCCCCCCTCCCTCTCCCCACACCCCTTTATGGGGCTGGGCAAGTTTCTGGCGGGTAGAATCCATCAGGTGCGATCGGCAAAGAGCTATCTGGCCGCCCACCCCTCTTGGTCTGAGGAGAACCTAGACCCAACCTGCCCACGTTGCGAAACCGGACCAGAGTCCTTCCAGCACGCCGTCCTCCCCTGCCCCGCTCGCACACGAGTCCAAAACCTCTGGCTGAAGGAGGTCTCCCTCTAGCGCACGACGCACCGATATGGTCCGACCCCACCCTCATTCGAGGTCTAGGCGAGTACAACAGAGAAACGAAAACCGGTTTCCCCCCGGACATGCTCCTCGACCAATATAGCCCTCCCTCCACCCCCCCCCCCCTAGATAACTGGTTTTCCCACCGAGGTTTTTGTTTTTCTTGTGTCTTCTGCCCTTTGGTTGATCAGGTGCTATACTTTTTTTCCTTACGTAGCTTACCCCGCCAAAAAACGCAGAAATGAGAAGTAGTTTGAGAGTTGTAATTTCCTCATAGTTTGATTCCGTAGGGAACGATGGGCAGACGGTTTTTGGCCTAAGTACTTTCACCAAACGCGGTGGACGGGAAGAAGTGCTTTCTTTTGTTTTTTGTTTTGATTTATAGGTTTTGTTCTTTCCATAGCTAGCGCTGCAAGAAGCTTCTTGTACCTAATAACAATAAACACATGATAAGTAAAAAAGAAAAAGAAAAAAAAGAAAAAAAAAAGACATGTGATTTGGGTTCGGCTACCACCCTCCCTCACTAAAGACCGCCAATGGGGTAGTCCTCGACAAGCCTCGTAAGGCCTCCTACGACTCCCCCGCCTCCTTCCCAATTATAGTCCTCCTCAAAACCCTCTCAAAGATCCTCGAACTGATAATGACGGTCAGGCTGTCCGCAATCGCCAGGTCCAAGGGTCTTCTCCACCAGAATCAATGCGGCTCCCTACCAGGACTCAGCTCCTCCGCCGCCTGCCTCACCCTTACGCAGGAAATAAGAACCCTCCAGAGACCCAGGCTGAAGGTCTCCACCCTCTTCCTCGATATCAAAGCCGGCTTCGACAATGTCAACGCCAACACCCTCAGAGCTAGGCTCTGGGCCTCCCACGTAGCCTCTTACATGGTCGACTGGGTCTCGTCCTTCCTATCAGAGAGGACCTGCCCCCTGCTGTTCCAGGGATCCCCTAACCTCTCCTCCCTGGTCTCGGTGGGCACCCCTCAGCGGTCCCCAATCTCCCCTTTGCTTTTTCACTTATATGTTTCTCCCCTTCATATGTCGATCCCTAGAGGGCTTATCGTCTCTTACGTCGACGATTCCTCCATCATGGTGGCCTCTCCTTCCCACAGGGGCAACATCCGCAGGCTGCAAGGTCTTTTCAGTACAATCGCCGCAAGAGGCCGGGACATAGGCGTGTCCTTCTCGGTCCCAAAAACTGAGCTCATCCATTGGCGCACACCAAGCCAAAGATCCCCCCCTCAATGGCCCTCATCGAACTAGAGGGCCACCTCTTCCAGCCCTCCCAAGTCGTGAGATGGCCAGGGTACTGGTTTACCCCCGCCCTCAACACCACCCACCACTTCAGATATAGGCTATCCCTAACGCACGCAATTTTCTCCTTCGTCAAACGCCTATCCTCCCCAGGTGCCGGCGTTAAGCCCTTCCTATGCCACCGCATCGCCAACGGCCTCCTCCTCCCCATCCTTACGTATGGGGCCGCCCTCCTCACTCCGAACTCCTCCGCACTCAGAGGCATGGACAGCCTCTGGCACAGGGTCCAACGTTGGACAACAAACAACTTCGTCTCCACGACCACCTCCATACTTTCCCGCGAGGCCTGTCTCCCCCCGGTTGTTTCATACTGCAGGTACCGAAGGCGCCTGGGCGCCCTCATGGTGGCATGCGCCCCCCCGTACGCCCCCCCAGCCCCAGCCAGGCTCCCGCAATCCTGCCCCTCCCTCTCCCTGTTCAGGGCCCAAGACTCGTCCAGGCACCTAACAATAGGGCTCTCCTCCGTCTACCTCCCCCTCAACTGGAAGACAAAGACTCCCTCACCGCCCATAAGAAAGCACCTCCCGGTTGACACCCTCGCCCACCTCACCCTACCCCTACAGGATGGCCTCACACGCCTCCCGCTGGTCTTGCACCCGCCTCCCCCCCCCGGAGCGAACATCCCCCCTCCCGATTTCATGAGAAAAACATACCAAGCCCTGCGCACCCGCATCAGAAATATGCTCCTCCAAGACTGGGTCACCGATGCCCCCACACCCGCGTACTATGTCTTCCCCCCCTCGCTCTCCCCGCACCCCTTTATGGGTCTGGGAAAGTTTGTGGCCCGAAGGATACACCAAATGCGAGCGGCAAAGAGCTATCTAGCCGCATACACATTATTGTTCGATGAAGACTCAGACCCAACCTGCCCTCCATGCGGAACGGAACCAGAGACCTTCACGCACCCCATCCTCACCTGCCCTGCCCGGAACAGAGAGCCGGACCTCTTGCGGAAGGGGGTCTCTTCCCTCGGGCCCGACACCGACCTATGGACAGAACCCCTCCTCATACGAGCCTGGGGCGAATACATCACGGCCACGAAAACTGGCTTCCCCTCCGGCATGACCCCCGACTACCCCCACCCCCCCCTCCCCCTTCAACCCCCTAAAAACCCAGATTGCGTTCCAGTAAAGAGTAGAGTTATGTATTGTTTAGTAGGGCCGTTCGTGCTGGATATCCTTTACTGGTAACTTTCCTTCGTAAAAAGCACAGGAAGTAGACTTACACTTGTGCTTTGTATTTTTCCTTTATATTTATCCGGAAGGGATGATCGGGCAGATGGTTTTGGCCCCAGTATACTTTCAGCTACTGTGGAGGACAAGAAGAGAGGTTTCCTTTTCTTATTTGCTTTGATTTATAGGTTTTGTTCTTTCCATAGCTCGCGCTGGACAAAGCTTCTTGTACCTAGAAACAATGAACGCATGATAAAAAAAAAAAAAGAAAAAAAAGCACATGGGATTTGGGTTCTTCACGCAACCATCTAATTTCTTTCATACTATATACTTTCAATACAAAGATCTTTATCTATCACTCTTTCAAGAATCAAGACACGACAGTCTTATATGAGCCTAGCGATCGACGTTGCTATATAGGGGTCAACGGACTTAGCTATCGCAACAGCTATCGGGCTAAGAAGATAGTAATTGTTAGGAAACTATCGGTTACCTGCTGCAAGTATCAACCCGAGAGGAGAGGATTGTAGCAGTTACCAATAGTTTCCACCTCTTTAGTCAGAGTTTGATTTCTTATTGTGCAGGGCTGGTATGCATTTGGTCTAGGACAAGAGACACTTGGGTTGATGGCTTTATGCCTGGCGCCGGGGTGCATAAACGATATGCGATGGGGTTTTTTCTTTACCATAGCTAGCGCTGCATATAGTCTTTGTTCCCAGTAGTTGATTAATACAAAGCACATAATATAAAAAAAAAAAAAAGAAAAAAAGAATAAAAAAAAAAAGAGAAATGTTATTTCTGTGGCCGCCAGGTACCCTCTACTCAGAAAGCCCGTCCAACGCAGACCGTCGACCTTTCCACTCCCAGACCTCTCCGCTACTCCAGTAACGACCCTGCCCCCCTCCAGCAGGCCCCAGCTAGCACCTACTGGCCCGGGCTTGCCACCGGTAACTCCCTCCAACCCTGGGGCTCCTCCCCAAAATAAATAAAAACCCTTACTCAACCTCACGCCAAGGACTGGCTCAGGCAAACCCACTGACTCGCGTTCAACAGAACAGCCTGGGAAGCAGGGAGGTGTTCCTCTCTTTGTTTTCTCCCCTTAGGAAGGCCCCCGTTGATATTGTTTCGTTGCAAGACTCCCCTGTACCAGAGGGTTCCTCCCTAGCTTTCCTGGCTTCAAATCCTTTGCCCCTCCGGTTGCAAGGCCCAGGGTGGCCTGCTATCTCCCACAGAAATCTTTGCATAAAGTTGCAGTTCTTCCTTTTTTTTCCCCCGAGACGGACGACTTCATGGCGCTGGATGTTTTCACGCCACGTGGTTGCTTCAGCTCAAATCTTTCCCGCTTCAGGATTGACAACTCCTATGCCAGTGCCAGACCACTCCCCCCAGCCCCTCATTCAGTCTCCCCACACTCATCCCTTCTAGACTTTGAGTTCCCATACCTAGTTGCAAGCGACTTTAACATCGACAACTCAACAACCAACCCCTCCAGGCTCCTCTCCTCAAAGGAATAAAGAGAGTCCGCCCCCTGCTTTGACCGAGCCACAGACCTGGGCTTCAGCCTTCTTAAAACCCGCGGCGTCTACACCAAATTTCCATTAACGGGCACCCACCAGCCAAGCACCATCGACCTGGCCTTCGATAACCCATATATTTTTCCTGCTTTCCACTCATCTGAGGCAACGACCCTTCCCTCCAGAGGGTCCAACCACGCCCCCATATTGATCTCCCTACGCCCTACCTCCCCCCACGACAACAAACCCAGACCATTCTAGCACTAGGCCGACGTGTCAAGCCTGACGGATATGCTCAAGGACTGGTTGGTCCCATTTCCTCCTGAGGCCCCCTCCCCCAACCAACTCGACCAATGGTTCGCCTCCACTCTCTCCACGCTCACAACAATATTTGAAGCCTCCGCACCCCACTCCCGCCCCTTCCCAACATGTAAGCCTTCGGGGACTCCCCTCCTCACCTCCGTTCGCAAGGAATTTACGAAGGGCACCCGCAAGCCCCTGAAACACCTAACGCCCGACGCCTTCCTCACAGCCAGACAGTCCAAGTTCGGATCCTTCAAGGTCATACAAAGAGCCAAAGCCTCTTACAAGACTAAGTTCTTCACCAAGACCTCACCAAACAACATCGAGACGGCCAAATAACTGGTCCCCCCCACCAAAACCCACCAGATTCCCCACTCTCCCTGGCGCCTCAGACCCGGGCACAAGTGACTAGGTACTAGTAGACCACTTTTTTCCCCCCAAAGGCACCCAACCTGGCAGGGGTCGCCTAAGAAAGAACCGAGTGTCCGTTCCCCTTTCCCAGGAGTAGATTATTTACGCCCTGTCGAAATCCTGCACCTCTGTTACAATGCTCTCCTCTGCGGGTGATACTTGCTGTAGGTAACCAATAGGTTCCTAACGATCACTTCTTCCGGGCCTTCATAGCTGTTGCGATAGCTAAGTGCTTTGACTCCTATCTAGCAACTTGGATCGCAAGGCTCATATACGACCGTTGGGGCTCCTTTCATGGAGATATCGTAGATAAAGGTTTTTTGATTGAAGGTATAGTATATGAAATAACTTAGATGCTTGTGTGAAGAACCTAAATCCCATGACCCGAGGGTGCCTCTATATAGGGGTTCCTCCCTCAACCCTAACCCTGCGTGACTCTTACTCTCGCGTCACGGGACTCATGACTCATAGTGAGTCATAGTGTGAAATCCATCAGCTGACTTGTCTGAGTCAGCTGCGCCATATATTGCAACCAATCAAAACCCTTAAAACAAGTCATGTGCCCTAATGGGGTCACATGCGTGAAACCCATGACTCATAATTATGCGTCATGTGTGAAATACATAAACCACATGACCACAATCGTGAGTCATGTCAAATATCAACTAATAAAATAAACGAGTGAGATGCTATTGCGTCATTGTAACGGAATCTACTATTATTGTTGTTATTTCTTAACATGACATTGGACATTGCCTATTAGGATTTCCCAGTAACGCATTACTCCTTACCTTGTACCTTCCCTATTGTTATAGTTTCCTATTAGGTAGTACTTTCCTTAGTGCGCTTATTATTACCTTTTGTTTCTTGTACCCAAAAAGGGAAACCCTATGCCTCCTACTATGTATTACTGGTTTAGTACATTAGTAGCGATCGATTACTTGTGTGATTCCATTACTTGTTTTGTTAGTTATATCCTGTCGCTTCTACACCTTTGTTTTAGGGCTTAGTTGTTTTTGCTTCAACCTTAGCGTAGCTTAGCATTCTCGTTTGGACAGGATACTGGTTATGATTTATTTGTATTTAAAGAGTTCGAGATCCCTTAAGGATTCGGACTCTCAAGCCTCACAGGAACCCTCACTTTAAATATATTAAGTTGAACGGTCACTTTACTAGTTCTTAACCTTTGTTATATCTCTGGTAGAGATTTCCATCGACGCTTCTCCTCCCTGTCCTTTCAGTATCGCCGGATATCCCTCTGGGAATCTCGCAATATTCAGGAGCAGGTTACAGTCATCATGTAAAATTCTATGAATCAACTGATCTCATAGTGTGAAAAATAACAAACCGATGACGAATAACTATTAGTCATGTGAGAGTCTGCCTTGCTTAGTCCCAGTTTGTGACACTAGCTCCCTTCCCCCTCTTCCATCACTCCCACAATACTAAACTCCTTCTCTCCAGAGTGGGGCTCCAATTTGGCGCATCCTCTGTTCTACTCAATTGTATGCTTGTTGGAGTTTTGCCTTCACCTTTGGAGCCGTTCGAGGTCGTTGTCCTTTGCAACAATGATATGGGCCGCACGATCGAGTTGGCTTCAAAAGGCGGAGATTGTCCATTCCTGTGGTTACACATCTCGAATAGTTTATCGCTCCCCTCACTTCCCAGCTGGGTCCTCACGGCCCTTCTCTTTTTGTGTTCTCTTCTGGCGTGTGTCGACAGGGTCTCTTTTTCTCCCACCTGTCGGGGGTAATAGCCGGCGTCCAGCTTTTCACATCGGTGTTCATTGCAATTCTCGTTAAAGCAATGCTCCCAGCTCCTGATGTCTCCATGAGCCGTTCTGCCACTTCGCTCACGAGGTTCTTGTTGTGGGGCCCAGTCCTCTCCTGGATTTGCTTCCATCTCTTGTCGCCAATCATGGTCGTGGGCGACGCTTGGTTGTCTCGATCTCCTGATGAATTGTGGGTACCAGCCTGACCCTTATTTTTCACTTAGATTGATTTGACATCCATCATCGACGCAATCCGTCCAGCTCCAGGAGGCATGCGCCACCTCCCTTTTTGGTGAGCCTGCGCAGCTTGGGCTAGTGGCGGTAGCTTTGCAGGCAACACGCGGGGCGTCGCTCTCCGGAGTGTCCGAGCGTTATCCTTGTTTGACGATGGGGGGAGGTGCAAAGGACGATCTGTTTATCGTGACCGGTATCCACTCTTGGTTGTCCTGGATAGCCCCGGTGGGATTGTTGGATTGCGTGTTCTGCATTGTGGAAGTTTTCTGCGTAGTAATAAAGTTTATCGTGTTCTGGTGAGTAGCCTTGCCACTATGCTCGGTATTGGAGCTTATTGTAGTTGAGTCGAGAGTTGCTCATTTCATCGCGTTCGTATTCGTCTTTTTCTTCTATCCTACTAGTAGGAGGAGGTTCTTTGATCTGGGAGGGGAATTTGTTTTCTTGGGAAGGTTCGAGGAGGGAGATGTGGAAGGTGTTGTATATGGCCATTGACGGTGGTAAGGCCAGCTTATATACGCTTGACCCAATCTTGTCCAACATTCTTAATCGTCCGATTTTGTTCAACTCCAGTTTCTTTGATGACCTTGTGGTCTTGATGTTGAGTGACTCCAACCATACCATATCGCCTGTTTGTAGGTTTAGATTCAGTTTTCCGTGTTGATCGCAATATTGATTGCTTGTAATTGGGCAGCCACCATCTCGTTTCTTAATAACTCCTGTAACTGAGTCATTTCTTCTGATTTCGTTTACCTTGCTTGAATCAGATGACTGATCATCACGTATTTGGGGTTGATTCCATAATTTGAAAAGAAGGATGTGGTTTTGATGGTCTCCTAATATCCACTGTTTTATCCAAATTCTGCCAGTGGTAGGTCACCACACCAATCGTCTTGTTGATGATTGATCGATGCTCGGAGGTATTCGTCCAATATGACATTGGTCTGTTCGGTCCGTCCATCTGGTTGTGGATCGAAAGCTGTGCTGAGTCGTTGTTCCATTCCTAATCTCCCCGTAGTTTCTTTCCATAGCTCTGTGGTGAATAGTGTCCCCCTGTCGGTGATGATATCGTGTGGTTGTCTGCGTAGCATGACTATCTCTGTCATGAAGAGATTGGCGAACTGCCGTGCGTCCAGGTCCTTCGAGCATGGAATGAAATTGCTCATTTTGGTCAGCCGATCGATGACTACCAGTATGGTGTCATAACTATCCGATTTTGGCAGGCTCGTAATGCAGTCCACAGCTATTGATTTCGATCGTCAATCTGGGGCCTAGTTTGATTGCAGCAATCCGTGGGGTTCAAGTCGCAATTTTTTATGAACCGTTTGATATCTTCTCTTATCTTTGGCCAACAATATCGTCGGCCGATGAGTTCAGTTGTTTTTGCCGTTCCGCCATCTCCCGCTTGTGGGGGTTCGTGATCTTTAGCGATAATAGTGGTTTGTATCCCTTCATCGTTTGGTATCTAAATCTTTCCTTGGTACCATAAGAGATTGTCCTTCCATTGGAATAGCGCCAGCGCTTTTCTTTGCATTTCTTCTCTTCCTTCGTCCAAGTTTCTCTTGATATCTTGGATCTTGTCGTCGACCTTGCTTGCCTTTTTGATCTCTCCCTCGTCTTTGTCTTGGAATTCTGTTGTTTCCAATACATCGAGCTTGATTGCTTCAGTCTCTGGGATATCCCAGTATCGTTCCTTTGGCAGTAAGATTCACTCCTTTGGAGTGAGTCTCTTATCGCCTGCCGTGGGTAGGTCTCCTTGTCTTCTTGTGAGATTGGCTGGCTTTCCTCCCTCCTGTCCTGGCCGGTACTCAATTTTGAAGTAGTAATGGCTACGTTCTTGCATCTATTGTCCTTGTCGTTCATTTAGGTCCTTCCTTGTCATGAAGGTGACTAAGTTCTTCTGGTCTGTGACGACCCGTATTGGTTTTGGATTTCCTCTCGTCTCTCATTTCCATTGGTGAAATGCCTGAACTATCCATAGTAGTCTCTTATCGTCCCTGTCGTATTTGCATTCAGCTTCTGACATTGTCTTGGATCGGTACGCCACTGGTCTCCATTTCCCGTCCTGGCATTGTTGTGATAGTATACTGGAGCAGACGTATTTTTAGGCGTCTATTTCGATTTTGGTCCGTGCGAGAGGGTCAAAGTAACCCATTACTGGTCCTGTGGAGAGTTTTGTCCTTAATTCGTCGAACACTTCCAGTTCTTTGTCTCCCCATTCCCAGTTGCCGATGCATTCCTTCTTTGTTTTCACATATAATAGTCTGGCTCTCCTGCTGAAACCTTCGCTAAAGTGTTGGTAGAAGTTGCAGAATCCTAAGAAGCATTGGATATCCTTGATTTTCTTGGGTGTTGTCCAGTCTCAGATGGCTTGTGTCTTAACTGGGTCTATTTTGACCCCTTATTGTCCAATGATAAATTCTTGATATTCTGTTTCGCTTTGGTGGAATTCGCATTTGGATTGTTCGACCTTCATCGCTGATTTTCGTAATGCCACGACGATATTGCTGATATCTTTTCGGTGTTGCGGTAGGGTGTTTGAATATATCAATACGTCATCCAGATAGACTATGCAACACATGTCGAGATGTTCCATAAGGCCCTCATTGATCAATCGTTGGAACGCCGCCGGTGCGTTCCATTGTCCAAATGGCATGACTAGGTATTCGTATGTCCCTAGTTTTGTTGAAAAGGTTTTCTTCTATTCGTCCCCCTCCCTGATCCGAATGTTGTGGTAGGTGTCTTCGATGTCCAGCTTCGTGAAGTACATGGCTCCTACCAGTCTATCCAGTACGTCGCTAATGAGCTGTACCGGGTGTCGATCCTTTTTGGTAACTTCGTTGAGCGCCCGATAATCGGCGGAGAGCCTGAGTTTGCTATCCTTTTTCTTGACAAACATGATCGGTAAAGCCGTTCCCGACATTACCCCGCAGATCCATCCTCGATTTTCGATTTGTTTGATGTATCGGTCGAGTTCCTACAATTGGGCATAACTCAGGGCGTACATCTTCTTGATGGATACCGTCTTCCATTCTTCCAGATCAATTCCCAGATCAATTCCCAGATCGATGTCCGGTCGGTGGGGTGGTAGAGTCCTCTTGTCTCCCTTTTCCAATACATCCAACAGGTGGTGATATTCTCAGAGCACCGTATCTCTCACGTCATGGTCTTTGTTGTTATTTTTGTTTTGTATCACCAGTTCAGTGCTATTCTTGATAGCTGCCAACTGAATTTCGTCTTCGATTTTATCCCATCTTACGATACCTGTTGTTTCTTCCCTACGGTAGAACTGTCCGAAGGCTCTTGCTGATATCTCATTGCTTTCCATCCGTGGGTTGACACTCTGGCTCTTGACAACTTGGTTCATGGTGGGGTTGGAGCTCCCGAACCCTGGATCCCCCCTTTTGGTATCGTCCAACTGGGTTACTTCTTGTAATTTCCTGTTGTCGATCTTTTCGATTATCAGTTGTGTGATCCGGTCTCCTTTTGCAACTGGGTATAGTTGGTCTCCTAGGTTGGCTAGGACCACCTTCACTTCCCCTCTGTAGTCGGCGTCTATTACACCTGCATTTGGCGTAAGTCGGTGTTTGACTACTACACTGCATCCTAGTGCAATTCGTCCATAAGTGTTGTGAGGTAATCCAATAGCTATCCCTGTCCCAACAATTGCTTACACTCTGGCAGGAATGTCGGTTGCTTCACTTGCGTACAGGTCGTACCGTGCTGCTCTTGCTGATCCCTTAATAGGCACTCAGGCCTCAGCCAATAGCTTCTTAACCCTCACGCTCTGGTGCTTGGCCGTCGGGCCATTCTTGGCCAGGATCTTGGAGAATCTGGTGATTAGAGTCTCTTCCAGGGCTTTTTCTTCGGGTACTGCATATGGAATGGACGAACCTTTGAGACACCAGGTCGTACATAGTTCGCTATTGAATGTGATCCTTTTGTCGTTCCAATCAATTGTTGGATTGTGTTCTCTTAACCATGGCATCCCGAGCATGACCACATGGTTTTGGAGTTTTGGCACTTGGAGGATTGCCACTTCCCTATGGGTACTGATGTCCATAGGGACTTTGGTCATATGGGTGACAGGTCCCATACCGCTTGGATTTCCGTCCGCAAGGTAAATCTCGCACGGATTTTTTGCTTTGATCATTTGAATCCCGTGTTGGTTGCAGACTTCTCGGTCAATGAAGTCTTCAGTTGGTCCTGTGGCAATCATGGCGTTGATAGTGACTGACTCCTTTTCACCGTATAATTGTATCTTGACCATAATATGGTCATTGTCGTGTTCGAGGGTTTCAGTGTAGTTGAGTGCCGCGTAGTAGTTCTCCAGGTTGAGGGGTTTTGGTTCGGGTCTCTCCCTCAGAGCATCTCTTACTGGGTACATTCGTCGCTTGCTGACTGTTTGGATTCCTCTTCAACCTCGATTCCCCTAATCTTAGGTATGGTTTGGCAAGGGGGGTTTTTCTTCGTGGGTTGCCAATTCCTGCCTTCTGAGTTGAATTGTTTGAGTCCGTCCTTTTTTGGGTAGCTCCTGGCTAACGGTCCAGGTTTTGCGGATTTGAGATATAGCTGTTCTCGTATCCGCCTTTAGAATTCTTCCCTAGAGATATTGAATATAGGTTGTCTCCGAGTCGCGTCCCGTACCATAGCATCCTTGTAATTTTGATTGGTATTATTTCTGGGTCGATATGTCTATTAGGGAAATGTCGGAGCGTGGTCCAAGGTGGTTCTAAACGCTCCTGGTCCACCAAGGGGGGTCGTGGTCCCCTTGGTCCACCTGGTCCACTCCAATCCGCTCTGATCCACACTTTTGGAGAATTTACCGAAAATGTGGATAAGGGTGGATCAGGGGGGACCATAACCCCCCTTGGTGGACCAGGAGTGGTTATTACATTTTGCTGATGTCCTGCCTTGGTTTCCTCCTGTGATGGTCTCCCTTTGGACCTTTTTTGTTAATGACAGTACATGGATATGTCTGACGATCGCCAACGTGGTGTCCTTCCGGATTGCCCATTGGGCTAGGGCTTCGAGGTTCGCCTATTCTTCACTGCTAGTTCCCCAGTGTTCTGCAATTCGGTGATCAGTCCTCCTAGAAGTAGTTCTCCTCGGGTTGAGTTGTCCAACTCGGCTTCACTAGCCACGAGGCGGGATTCGTTCCAGTATTCCCTGACTGATCGTTTGCCTTGTTTCCTGTTCTTCAGTCTAATGCTTGCTTCTCCCTTGGCGTCGATTAGGCCAAATTGTCTTTCAAATTCTACTTTGAATCCTGCCCAATTGTCCCATGTTGGGGTGATTTGTTCTTCCGCATAAGGTGTGATCCAGGTCCCTACGTCGTCCCTTAGGAGGCTTCTTGCATGGAGGACTTTGTCCTCATCGTGGCCGTTCTGCCACCCTACGGTCCTGTAGTACACTACTAGGTGAGCTAGCCTTCCTTGTAGTTTGTGTCGTTCTCCTCGGTAAACCTCGGTTCCTTGGCCTAGGGCTTCTTAGTCCCGCCAATTAAGCATGCGATAATTTGTCTCATCTGTTCCAGGTTCAGGATCGGGGTGGTTTCCGACGAGGTCGCTCCTCCTTGTTCAGCTGTAGCCACCATCTTGTTTCCTCGTGTCCTTCCTTCTTCTTCGGATTCTTATGATCCACTTGGTGATGGTAGTTCTGGTGTTGTAGGGCTTGGTGCCCTCTCTTCCGTTAAGGCCCTTTCAAGTCCTTCTCCTAGTGATGAAAGGTCAAGATTTTCGGCTAGCGGGTCCATGTCGTTTTCGTTGTTGGTCTCCGTTTTGTCTGTTTGTTAGGTGCTGCTGGTTGACGCAACCACATGTTACAATCCCCTCTTCTCCCGGTGATACTTGCAGCCGGTAACCGATAGTTTCCTAACGATCACTTCTCCTGGGCCTTAATAGCTGTTGTAATAACTAACTCCTTTGACTCCTATCTAGCAACTTCTATCGCTAGACCCATATAACACCGTCGGGTCTTGGTTCGTGGAGATATAGTAGATAAAGGTTTTTTGATTGAAGCTATACTATATGAAAGAACTCAGATGGATGCGTCAAGAATTCAAATCCCATGACTGTTTTTCTTTTGTCTTTTTTTCTTTTTTTTTTATCATGCTATAAATTTTGTTTCTAGCTGAGGCCGAAGCCCGAAGTAATAGGTACAAAAATTGCACGCATCCCTAAGGATATGGCCCCAACAAACTTCCACCTAGTCGGACCCATTGTCGAGGCGGTGGAAATCATTGGAGAAAAACCCCTAATCAAAACCCCAACAGAGCGCCCTGGCGCTCAAAACTACAACACAATATACAAGAAACTCGCTACCAAAGGAAACCTTCTACCAAAAACCCACGAAAAGCCCCGCACTGAGAAAAACCAAGAAGACACAAAACTGTGGAAGAAGCACCCGAGAAAGCCGATCCGCCGCAAGGGCCTTTAACGATCCCTAACTGCAGGTGTTACTGGATCACACCCTCACTCGAGTGGTAGTAGTACCGGAGCCGTAGAGACCGGATCTGCGGGGCTAATGGTAAACGTGTTGCTGGTTAGGCCGGGGGAGTCCACTACTCCTTAGAGGAAGCGAGGTGGATGGTGGCCGGACGCCGGGGCGACCAAACTGAGTGCGGGGTGTTTTGGCTGTAACCAAGCCACGGGACGAAGACCAGGTCAGGGGAGGGAGGGGTGAGCCCACATCAGCAAAATGCAAAAATCAGTCCTGGTCCACGAAGGGGGGTTATGGTACCCCTGGTCCTCCTGGTCCAGCCTGATCCACCCTAGTCCACATTTTTGGTAAAACTTTGAAAAAGTGTGGATCAGAATGGATCGGAGTGGATCAGGTGGACCACGGGGACCACAACCCCCCCTGGTGGACCAGGAGCATTCAGGATGACCTTGGACCACTCTCCGACATTTTCCTGATGCAATCAAGTAGAAGTACGAGGGAGGGAGGACCGCAACGAGAGCACCACTTTGCGATGATACCGACCGTACCGAGCGGTCATCCAACCACATAGTGCAATACCCGGGAGCACAGCTACCGGGGCCACTACTTTGACGATAACACAAGACTGCGACCGACCCATCGACGAAAGAAACAGGTTGCCGACCGTGCAAGTGGTAAGCGAGGCAGCGAATCAGGTGCGTAGAAGGGATGGGAAAGTAACCAGGAAACCCCATACAACCAGGCTGCCAAAGCAACAGGAAAAACAGAAGAGAATCAGAGGGGATAGCGGTGGTGGTAGCGTCACCCTCCTAGGCATAGGAGCTATCAGAAGAGGGGAGAGGGGGTGAATGCTGACAATGAAAAGTCATGGTGTTGAGTTTTCAATCACCAGAGGTGTAGAGGCGATAGTTTGTGCCCAAATCCCATGCCTTTTTCTTTTTTTTTTTATCATGCGTTTTTTGTTTTTAGGTACAAGAAGCTTCGTGCAGTGTTAGGTATGGAAAGAACAAAACCTATAAATCAAAACAAATAACAATAGAAACCATATTCCCTTATCCTCCGCTCCTACTGAAAGTACCTGGGCCAAAACCATTTGCCCGTCATTCCCTATGGAAACCAAATATAAGGATAGTACAACGCTAAAACTACTTCTCATTTTAGGTGTTTCTTCCAAGGAGAAATATACGAAGGAAAGTAAAACATTCAATGAACCATCAGCAGAAAAAGAAAATTGCGCGGGAAAACCAGGTCTTTAGTCTTGGGTGGGGGGAGTGAAGGGGGAGGAGTAGCGGTCGTGTAGCCTGTCCCGGCGGAAACCGGTCTTCGTGTCCGTGATGTACTCGCCTAGTCCTCGTATGAGGCGGGGTTGAGACAATATTGTCGCGTCATGCTCCAGGGAGGAGACATCTTTCAGCAGGAGGTCTCGGACCCGTGTCCGGGCAGGACAGGTGAGGATGGCGTGCTGGAAGGAATCTGGTCCCTCCCCGCACTGTGGGCAGGTTGGGTCTGGGTTCTCGTCGAACCATGAGGGGTGGGCGGCCAGATAGCTTTTCGCTGACCGCATTTGATGGATTCTTCGCGCCAGATATTTGCCCAGCCCCATAAAGGGGTGTGGGGAAGGGGAGAGGGGGTACTGGTAGTAAGGGGGTGGAGGGTCGTTGGTGGTTAACTCTTGGATGAGCATGTTCTTAGCACGGGTCCGCAGGGCCTGGTAGGTGCTTCTCATGAGTCTGGAGGGGGAATGTTCGTCTGGGTGGGAGGGGGGAGTGCAGTTCGAGAGGAAGGCGTCTAAGGCCATCCTGTAGGGGGAGGGTGGGATGTGCCAGGGTGTCGACGGGAAGGTGTTTCCTTATCGGCGGAGTGGGGACTCTTGTGTGCCAGCTAAGGGGAAGGTAAACAGAGGAGAGGCCTATCTTAAGGTGCCTGGAGGCGTCCTGGGGCATGAAGGAGGAGAGGAAGGGGAAGGATTGTGGGAGTGTGGCCGAGGCCGGGTTGGCGTACGGGGGGGCGCAGGCAACACTGAGGGCGCCAAGTCGCCTCCAGTACCTGCAGGAGGAAACAATAGGGGGGAGGCCGGCCTCGCGAGCTGGGATCGAGGTCAGAGTGGAGAAAAAGTTATTCCTTGTCCATCTTTTGACCCTGTTCCAGAAGCTGTCCATGTCTCGGAGTGCAGTGTAGTTTGGGGTGAAGAGGTAGGCTCCGTAGGTGAGTATGGGCAGGAGGAGGCCGTTGGCAATGCGGTGGCAGAAGAAGGGTCTGACGCCAGCCCGTGGGGTGGAGAGGGGTTTGCCAAAGGAGAAGATGGTGTGGGCTAGTGAGAGCCTGTGCCTATAGTGGTGAGTTGTGTTGAATGCGGGGGTAAACCAGTACCCTAGCCACCTGACCACTTCAGAGGGTCGAAAGAGGTAGCCTTCTAATTCGATCGGGGTACGCGAGGGAGGTGTCCTCTGGCTCGGGGTTCGCCAGTGGATAAGTTCTGTTTTGGGGACTGAGAAGGACATGCCTATGTCCCGGCGTTTCGTTGCTATGGTGGAGAAGAGTCGTTGTAGGCGGCGTACGTTGCTCCTCCAGGAGGGGGAGGCCACCGTGAGCGAGAAATCATCAAGGTAAGAGATCCAGAGGCCCCTGTGTATGGCCATGAGTAAGGGGGCGACGTAGAGGCGGAAGAGAAGGCGGGAGATGGGAGATCCTTGAGGGGTGCACACCGAGACCGGGGAGGATATGTTGGTGGAGCCTTGGAACACCAGGGTGCAAGTTCTTTCTGAAAGAAAGAAGGACACCCAGTCGACCATATAGGAGGGGAGACGGGAGGCTAAGAGTCTAGCTCTGAGGGTGGAGGCGTGGCTGTTGTCGAATCCGACTTTGATGTCTAGGAATAGGGTGGAGACTTCCATTCTTGTTCTCTGGAGAGTCTTTAGTTCGTGCATGAGGGTGAGGCAGGTGTCATAGGAGCTGAGCCCTGGCAAGGAGTCGCATTGGTTTGGGTGGAGGAGGCCTTTCGACCTAGCAATGGCGGACAGTCTGACCGTCATAACCCATTCCAGGATTTTTGAAATAGTTTTGAGGAGGACGATGATGCGCAAGGATGCAGGGGAATCGTAGGAGGCCTCGCCGGACGTGTCCAAGACCACCCCGTTGGCGGTTTTGAGAGAGGGGGGGTGATATCCGCAAGCTACCAAGGGGGAGAGGAGTTCAAGTAGTATCGAGGGGTTGATGAGGTTGACCTTCTTCCATACAGAGTAGGGGATGCTGTCAGGGCCCGGGGGTGAGGAGGGGGAGGGCTTG
>Ga0307507_10005596_pt1 | contig 20477 bp, 3 predicted proteins | sample 7_EM_MG_FD_207223 | JGI IMG/M metagenome (GOLD analysis project Ga0307507, IMG submission 207223) | Populus trichocarpa ectomycorrhiza microbial communities from riparian zone in the Pacific Northwest, United States - 7_EM | ecosystem: Host-associated > Plants > Roots > Unclassified | place...
AGTACATGTTAAGCTGCCTAGAAGGGATTTATGTATATAGAACTATAGCGCTATAGCCTAGAGGCTGCATACGCAGTATTATACGTAGTATAATACAATAGAGATAAAAAAAAAATTATATATATATATATATAAAAAGTATTAACGAATCTAGGTGCTGAATCGAGCTTATTGAGATAGAGGAGACGTAAAATAGATAGGAGGAGGCTTGTAAGTCCAAGTAGTATAGCGGGTAAAGAAGCGTTCGCTAATACACTTATTTATTTCTTATAAGACATTTAACCGATTGTTTTATATATAACTAAACAATATAGTTACCTGTCTACACAATCCTATATATTGGTCTTGGCGTGTAATTAAGATGTCTTTCCTGCCGCACCTTCCCTAACGCTTCTGGAATTATGGCACTAATAATAGACCTAAGCCATAACACTAAAGACACTCTTAAGCGAGATCTTAGGGTTATAAATAAACAATACAATACGATCTACTATAATGTTGAAATTAAAATGTTGACGTGTAGGCTCCTTGGACAGCCACTACACTCCCTTATAAGTAAGGCATAAATACGGCAAATATTAAATGAAATCTCTAACGAATTCCTATCTATGTTTTTAGATTTACCTAAGAACCTATATACTAAATATATTAAATAACTTGCCTAGCGCTATAGCTATAATGTAACGCGTTAAATAAATAAAACGGCTTTTACTAGGTAAATTATAATAGGCAACCTAGTACTCCCACACTCTGCCATCGCGCATTATCTACCGGCCGGCATACCAAAGGTAATAAGGCAGGAGGGAACACCAAGGTTATATAAAACAACAACAATACTAATCCGGTGGGCAGCTAATAAAAAGCCAATAATTATCCCTACCTAAAAGCTAGCAACCGGCAAGAATGACGCCCTAGACATATATGTTAATAATCTAAGCTTTAATATATTTGTAGACATGCTAGGCTAGGATATTAACTTTAACCCTAAGAGCAAAACGCTTTGCTACTATATTGGTGATAAGATAGCCGGAGAACAAATTTAGCTTATAAACGAAGAGAAATAGCGCAGTGCGGTTAAGGATATATTTCTACAAAAAATGGATAGGTTTTTATTTATAATAGAACAAAGAAGAACAAGTAGGTTACTACTTAAAGTTAATTTAGCGTTACTAACTTATATTTATAGTCTACACTGCCAGCCAAGAACGATGTAATTACTTACCCTCTATTTCCGCACCCTTGCCTTTACTAGATAACTTACACTCTATATATACAAGAATAGGTAGAACTGGTAAACGGGTTAATACTAAGGCGATACTTAACCTATAGCTGCCCCAAAAAACCTCTCCTAGTCAAAAAAGAGCCCTTACTCTACGCCTTAACCCGTAATAGAAAAGGCGAAGGCAACTATAACTGCAGTATGGATTATGCGCCTTAAAGCCACTACTTTATTCAGAATACTTACTAGTTTAATGGATTACCACATATAAAGGTAGACGGCTTAATATTAGAGCCCTTCAGCGTGCTATTAGGCAAGGAAGTCTTAGAATAATATAACCTAGGATATTCTTATAACTATCTAGCATTCTTAAAACGCCTAAAGGGATTAAACGACAAAGCCTAAGGTTTATACCCATTCTTTCCGGTAAACTTGTTGGGGTAATATATATTAACACTGTCCCTGGCTTGCTCTTAGTATCTGACACCCAATCCTTATATCTATGCTTGCGCTTTCCTTGCCATTCTGCTAAATTTGATTGCTGTTGTGATATATATATAGGGGATAGGTTGGGCTTACTATAGGCTGGCGGGGTTAACGACACAGAAGAATAATGTTGGATATTTATAGTAGAAATACTAGGTATTACATAAGGGTGTGGAATATGGTGATATAACTATATAGAAGTGTTATTGCTGTCCTATATACCGCTTGTACCTACCCTAGCATCATCTACACTGGCGAGATGTACGGATAAGGTGGATAAGCTTCGCTTTAAGCGTAAGATAGGTGTTAAACCTAGTATAGATAAACCGGAATAAGGTACAGGATCTAAAAGCTAGCGCCCTAGGTAGATAAAGTGGTTTAATAAGGTACCTCCCTATTAAATTTAGACACGAGCCTTACCAGCCTACTACTTTTATTGCCAGGATTGACGTTTAACCTTTTATATACGCATACCATATCTGCTAAGGGATATGCTAATAAAATAAAACAGTTTCGCGTATAATAGCAAATAGTATTAGACAATCTTTAACTATATAATAATTTTTTCTTAACTACTAACTTGACGCGAGTTAATAGGTCGCGGTTGCGGCTTAACCGCAACTGGTTAGAACTAGCAGCTAATTATAACAAATATACCCCTATTTAAGTCATTTGCAAGCACTATAGCAATAATACTCCTATTAATACTACCATCAGTCCAACATATACTATACCAGTATACATTCTTTTAAGTTATTAATCTATATACGCCCTAGATATTATAGAAACAGCTATAAGGTAACCTATTCTAGCTATAAGCTGTACCTTCTGCTAACTAGGCAAATACAGAAGTGTTACTATAGCAGGTAAATATAAAAACGTGTTATTAAACACTTAAACTAGTAGTAAGAACCCTACTTTAAGTTAACGTAGGATAAGGAAACGAGGACAACTGGTATAATTAACCTTACGTCTCTACCTAGCCTACTACTGGGAGTTGCCTACGTCCTAGCTGATGGAAGGAAGAACACGCTAATAGAGAACAAGTATATGGAACCCAGCTAGAACGAGTATATAGAACCCAGCTAGAATGAGCATGTAGAACCCAGCTAAAACAAGCAATATTGTAACTCTGGTCTAGTTATATCTAGGCGCAGAGAGGAGTAGGCACGTAATAGATCCCGTTAATATTAAATATAATATATTAAGCTGGTTGATAATGTATAGAATGTACATAGCCGCCTCCGGCTAAAAAGGGTAATATCCGATAATAAGAATAGCGACTCTGGTCTAGTTATATTTAGGTATAAAGAGGAGCAGGCATATAATAGACCCTATTAACGTCGTATATAATATATTAAGCTGGCTGACAATATATAGAATGTATATAGCCGCCTCTGGCCAAAAAGGGTAATCTCTAATAATAAGGATAGTAACTGCGAGTCTACACCTACTTTTTTTACGAAACGATAGCGACCAAATATTAATAAATCTACTAAATCTGTTAATAATCTAGCAGCAGAACCAGCTTAATTAAAGACGCAAAGTCCCAATCTTTTAGTTAAGGTAGGTCACACCTTTACATATAACCGGAGTCTAACTACAATACTTAATAGTCTCCTCTACTATTTGGCACTTGGCAAGCCCTAGTAAATAGAATACTTTCTTTACTATCTAACCGCCTACCACTATAAAAAGCAGCAAGGCTGGTAACTAACTCTAGGACTTATAACGGGCATCTTATTAACCTATAGTTCGACCACTTTCTAGGCCTTATTAAGGATATGATAAAAAAGGCATAGTTAGAAGCTATTTTAAAGCAGCTGAAAGCAGTGTAAAAAAAAGCTAATTATATTCCTGACCCGGTGTCCGCTCGTAAGGTATCTATATACTAGAAATATTATATTAAATTGTCTACTAACAATCTTAATATTATATACAGCTATTCAACGCAATAGGGAACTTTAGGAACCACGCGATTATAAAGGCTCGTACAGTTATAAGGGAGGTGTATAGGCTAGGGTTCAACAATGCGCCTAAACTAATTGTGGAACTACTAACTAATTACAATTTTATTGCGCTAAATTACACAAAGGTATTTTACCCGTGCTATTTAGTAAAATACTAATAAGAGTTAATAGCTAAGTGATAACCGCTTCTGTTCCAACGCGATAGTTACTAGCATAGCTAGTATATTTTACGGTAGAGGAAGAAACGGCCTTGCCCAATTACCCTACTCTTGTAATATATTTAAAAAGCTTACCGGCAATACTATTACTTTTATTTCAACAGCAATATATTATACAATTAGGGAGTATAGAACTGGGTCTAAGGGAACAGACAACTTTTATAGCACTGTTGTTAGCGGTTAGTATATATCCGGTGTTTTACTACCTATTATTATTCTCTAACCCGTTATAGAAGCCTACGCTAACCTCTTAGGCAGCTAGAACCAGATATCTAGAAAACAGCAATCTAGAATCTAGCTGCGGCTTTAGCCCACGGTTATTAAACATACTATAGGCCCAATGCCGGATTAATTAACTATAGAAATTATTAAGGACCCGCACAAAGATAACCTTAATAACCTTATAGCGGATCTAAGCGACAACGCAAGAGAGAGGTTCCTCGCAAGCCTTAACGACAATAAAACTAACGCGATTATTAACTCAGGCTATTTATTGGTGAGCCGGGCTATACCATCTAATCTACCAAGTCTGTCTCAAAGGGAGAGCTCTAGAGTAGGCTAGACCAGTCTACCAAGTCTATCCTAAATAGAGAGCTCTAGAGTAGGCCAGACTAGTCCGCTAAGTCCGTCTCAAAGGGAGAGCTCTAGAGTAAGCTAGAAAATCTAGGGCCCTACTACTACTACAATATTTACTAATTCAACTTTTAGAACTAGCTAAGTTCGTTAGATTTAGCAGAATATATATCCTCCGCCCTAATATACCACTTTGTCCTAAATACAGGAACCGGCAAGCCTAGGCTAGAAAGGTTTAAATCTAATAAGTCATTTACACAATTTAAGCAGTACTACAGCCTTACAGAGGACAGCTATGGCTAGTATAGTAACGGAAAAGCAATATTAAATTTAATTAAGAATAAGGAGCAGTATATAAAGTTTGTAATATATGCTCTGGACTCTAGTATAGAGGAGCCGGTAGAGTTTTTGGTAGGAGATTAGGTGTAGGACTTTCCATACTCTCCTATAGGATGACTGCGGCTTCTTTATTGTATATACTAGCTCTTAATCTACCTTTCTTTCGGCCTATATCTGCTACTCTTAGTAGCTACTTTTTGGCTATATGTATGTGCTATGCTAGCAAAGCTAAATACTTATAGTATATTATTGTCGCAGGGAGAGCAGGAAAGGTCTTATGCTTTTAGAATATATTATAAAACAGTTGGGATATTATATTAAATTGTCTAAAACAATATAATAGATTGTATAAAGAAGTGTATACAATTTGCTTTGCTAGCCTTATAAATAGCTTTAAAGTAGCCTTTGTTTATTATCTAAAATATACTATTGGTACAAAAGAGGTGGATGGCTCCAAATACAATTGTGGTTGCAGGTTGCGTGTCAAAAAAACACGACATAGGCTAGTCGGTCGAGTTGCCAAATGCCCTCAACTGCGCGCCAATTGCGTCAACCACCAACCATTGAGGCCATTGGTAGGGTACCATATTTTTCCGATGTATTCCCAGTTTATAAATATATATAGGTATGCCTTAAGCTCCTAGTTTTAACATTCTGTCTAACTATCTGTCTGTGGGTGGAATATAATGCTAAGCTTATATTAAACGCATAGATGGTAGCATATGGTGCTCTAGTATTTGCTTATAAACATGTTACCCCTATTAGAGACAATATTATCTAGAGGCCTTGTTTACATAAAGACTCTAAATAAGAGTTCTACAAGTTGCGTAGCATTAATTATCTTACACACTAGATAGTAGCGCACTAGCTTTATAAAACAGTCTATAAGGATAAGGACGGAGTTGTACTCTATGCTATTAGAAGTCTTGGACTTAGGGAGATCTATAATAAAGTTAAGTAAGTAATATTACTAGGCTTGGGTAGGGACCTAGAGAGGCTGCAGCTTACTATAGGGTTTATAACGGCGCAATTTATAGCATTAGCAGGCATTACAATTATCCAGGTATTTACGGAGATCTTTAGTAAGGCCATCCCAAGTATACTTCCGCGCGATTACCTTATAGGTACAGTTAAATCTATAGTGGCTACCTATAGGATTATTATAATTCCGCTTAAGGATCTCCTGTTATAGTAGTATATAATTTGGTACCCAGACCTTATTATTTTACCTTAGGAGTCCTTAATTATTAAGGGTATAGTCCTTATTACTAGCAGGAACCCATCCTTAGGTTAACTAATTATATATAGAGCGTATAAAGGCGTCCCTTTCTTATACTCTATAAATAAAATTAACTAGTAACTTAGGGGGGTGTTCTATAAACGCCGTTTTGGCTAAGGTAGCTACTACTACCTCTTACTGTGGCACAAGACTCTGTGTAAAGTTAGTGCTAGTGAAGTAATATATAATACGCAGGTAACTCGCCAGGTTGTTGTAGGGGACCATTACCTAGGCTAAGGGATCTTCCCTAGGGTTAAACGCCATTAGGCTGGTCAAGGAGGTCTTAGAGAGAATGGCAGGACATCCTAGTCCGCCGGCGCTATGTTCACAAGGGTCGCTTGCATACTATACGCATGCTACTTACTGGTTTGGTATAGTAGTACTAGGGCCGCCCATAAGGCCTATAACCCGCAACTTTTGCTATAATATAGGTAGCATAGTATTAAGGACTATCCTCTTACTGCCATCTTTAAAGCCTTTGGCATAATCCGGGTGCTAGGATAGTGCATTAGCGGGATTTGCTTTACCTGGCTTATATTTAATCTTAAAATCAAACTTAGCCAGTTCCTTGGCGTACTAGGCCTGGTAAGCAGATAAGCTCTTTATGGTTATAAAGTACCTAAGATTATTGTAATTGCAGAGCACGCGCGTTATATATACGGCGTGCTTAAGGTAGTGGCGCCACGTCTTAAAGCATTGCACTATAGCGAGTAGTTCCTTATTATATATATTATACCGCACTTCTAGGCCAGTAAGCTTCTAACTATAATAAGTAATTGGGTGCTAGTGGAGTTAATCTCCCTACCTAAAAGGCTGCAGAAGTATACCGCTATAGGCATAATTGGAAGCGTTAGTAATTACCATTAGGGGTAGATTAGGGTTAAAGTGGTGAAGTAAAGGAGCCTGCGTAAACGCAGCGCGTAGCTTGCGAAACGCCTGCTAAGCGTTATTAGGCCAGGACCAGGGTTAATACTATTTAGTGGGCCCTTTCTTACGCTTCTGCTTCTTCTTCTCCCCATCTAACATTAGGTCGCAATATGCCTATGCAAGATGTACGTGCAGGGGGTATGCGGTATCTAAGTAGTTCTAGATAAATCGCCTATAGAAGTTGGCGAAGCTAAGGAAGACCTAGATATCCCTATAGGACTTAGGCTTAGGCCATTCCTTAATAGCTTTTACGCGGGCAGGATCTATTATAATACCATTAGGTATAATAATAAAGCCTAGGAACTTAATATTCTTAGTATAAAAGATGCATTTTAACAGTTTAGCGTATAGGCCCCAAGCGCGGAGCTGTTATAGTACCTACTTAACATACTTAACGTGCTTATCCTTGTTATTTAAGTAGATAAGAATATTATCTAGGTAAACCATATAGATAGTATCTGCTAGGGTCCCTAGAGCTTTTTAAATATAGCTCTAGAAAGTTATAGGGGTATTAGCAAGACTAAAGGGCATTACTAGGTACTTAAAGTGACCATAGCATGTCTTAAATGTAGTCTTCCATTTATCTCCCTTTTTAATGCGAATTCTATAGTACGCATTACAAAGATCTAGCTTTGTGAATATCTTTATATAGCTAAGCCTATTAAAGAGTTTGCCAACCAGCGGTAGGGAGTATTGGTTTTTAATTGTGATCTTATTTAGGCGTCTGTAGTTAATGTATAGCCGTATTATACCTTCTGCTTTCGGTACAAAGAGGATGGGCGCTCTAGTAGGCGACTTACTAGGCCTAATCCAGCCCTTCTTAAGAGCACTCTCTAGGTACTTCTGTAAGATCTGCAACTCTTTCTATAAGAGGTTATAGATAGGCATCTGTAGTGGTATCTTGCCTTCTTCTAAGTTAATTGCATAGTCATACTTAGAGTTCTGAGGTAGTATACTTGCTAGCTTATTAGAGAAGACATTAATCTCCTCTTTATATATATCTGGCAGGCCAGGGTCCACGGAGGTTAAGGCGACTATTATATAGTAGTGTGCTTCTGGGAGCCAGTGAAGAAAAGGGTATAGCTAATATACGTTTTATAGGTATACTCGCACTAAGAGTATATACAGCTCTGCTGCAGTATACTTAATAGTTTTAGGGTTTCAATTACCTCCCCCCTAAGTTAAGGTAATCTGTGCTGGCACTAGAGGGTCTCTATAGGTACTCGCTGCCAGTAATAACAGGTCCTCTATTATGTTTATAACTGGTGTCTCTATGTTTAGAGGGTCTGTATGGGTATTCGCTACTAGTAATAATAGGTCCTCTATTGTGTTCGCGACTGGGGTAAAGAGAGAATCTTCTAGCTATAGCGAATAGACTATTTTACCAGTCTTAATGTCTACTAGGAGTGCATTAAGGATGACTATCTGGAGGCGTTTAGGGTCTGAAGTACCCTAGATAAATTATCTAAATTAAAAGCTAATTAATAGATCTGCTTCCGCGAGCCAATCCCATCTAAGAACTATATTATAACTATTAAATAAGCCACCCTAAAAGGTCTGGGGGCTAATAGTGTAAGGGGTACCCTGGGAGTTGCTAGTGGTAACTATTAGATTATAAGCATCCCAGATTATTATCTGGTTGCTATTAAGGAAACATGTAATAGGTTTACATAAATATAGCGTGTAGCTTATAGGCAGGTTAAACCTATGGACAATGTCTTGGTTAATGAGGTTAATTTAGCACCTATTGTCGTATAAGCAACGTAGGCGGACTTTACCCTAGGGCGTATCCATTGTAATGTGTACTATAATGCGTTTCTTCTCTCCCTCTGTATTAGGCCCTAGTTACAGTTAAGAGAGATGTGCTACTAGGGCTTCGGGTTTTCTAAAAGCTAGCCTGACTTATCTTTACTAGCTTACTTCCAGTGTTCTTTACGGTGGTTACCTATGGGTCTCTTTTAACTCGCGTGCGTAGTACTGGCGTCTAGGGGGTCCCCTAAGCCCTCTAGCTTTTAGGTGTTCTCCCTAGACGTTTGCTTAAAGCGTCGCCCTTTTTAGGTTCTGTTCCCTGAACCTGACTCTACAGAGCCTATACTGCGACCGCGCTTTGTACACGATGATTTGCTATTACTGCTTACGTGGTCTTCCGCAAGCTTTATGGTATTAAGCAATTACTCTACACAGCGGATTTTATTAAAGAGGTCCTTAACAGTTCTTATCCGTTGGGCGAAGTTCTAGCAGAAGAGCTCTGCTTGTAGGTAGGCTGGGAGATATAAGAACTAAAAGTCTACCTATTACTTAGGATTAACAAAAGGGGTATATAAGAAGAGGTCCTCTAAGCTATGCATATGGGCTAGGAAGACGTTGAACCTCTGGTTCTCTTTTATAACAGCTATATAGTATATAGTAGCATTATTAAAGCGTCTTACTATAGGGTTCCTAATCTAGTCTTGGACTATAGTCTTAAACTTATCCTATAGTAAAGGACCTTTATCTTTAGTGCCTAGCCCGCAATAAACTAGTTAGGTAATTGTCTTCTCTTTTATAAGACCTTTAATGGCCTAGCACGTGCGTCGCTTATAGTTATAGTTAGCGTTATTAACCTTAAATCAGTTCTTAACTGCGGCGATCCAGCGGTTAAAATGCTGTTAAGTAGTACCGCTAATATTAGGTGGTGACTTCTTAACCAGGGCGTTAAGATTTGTTTGGTGTATACGTTCGCTATATAACTTATACTCTTTACTAGAGAGGCAACGGGAGGGCTTTATTGAATTGATAATGCTCTATAAGTTAGCTATTTCTTGGCCAGCTTATCTAGCTCCTTTGTGTTAGCAGTATTTAGTAGGACACTAGTAATTTTACTAAGCTCCTGTTAAGCCTAGGTATATAAGTCAAACTAGTCTCCAGTATTTATAGGTGGCTAATTGTTTTAAGGTTTGGAAGGTGGCTTAGATTCTGCTAGTGTATTTCTAGCGGTTTCGTCTGCACTAGATCCTAAGGCATTTGGCGGTTGTATTATTAGCATATTACCATTAGGTGTAGGCGTCAGTTTTCTTTTTAGAGGCATTATGGAAAAATTAAACCGGCTATCCTCCTAAGGGGATTGGTAAGGATTTAAATATAAGGTAAGGATATAGATAGGGAGCTTAATGATAGAACAATAGGATATATTATATATATAGACAAATCCTTAAGGGAAAAGGAGGAGTCTATGTGCAGGGTAGGAAGGGTTTTCCCTAGGCACGTGCCCTGCACGTGCCTTATAGGCAAGTCACCCCTAAGTCGCCCCAGGGTCGCCTGTACCTTGCGGCTATATAACTATCTACTTAGGTTTCACCTGACAGCAGACGCTATTATAATCACCACACTTTATAACGTACCTAATCTAACTTTAACAAAACTTTAAAAGCTGGTGTTGATAGAAAGCTACAGTAATAAAAAAACTGTCCCCGCCAAATCACTAAAATGCCCCATAGCCGCCTTAATATCTTGCTTAAAAATGTCTATATATAAGGCGATAGGCTATACGCCACCCGAGCCAAATATAAGGGGGTAATACGAACGGGTCAGACGGCCCTCCCTATTAGTATTATAAGCTTTGCAGTGCGGGAGAATTAAGTAAACGACTTGATTGTAAAATGTAGCTCTAGAGCCTCTCTATATACACAAGGAAGGTATAGAAATAAATGAAAGGGGAGACTAATACGTAACTAAAACAGCGTGATACATAAGTAATACGTAGGCGATACGCAGGCGATACGCAGGCGATACGCAGGCGATACGCAGGTAAAACAGTAGTAGTTTGGCAGGGTACCGTAGTCGGTTACACACCCCCCCAGATTTAACGGTGTAGTTAAAGCTGTAGAAAAAAAAATAAAGGTTAAAACTATACCAAAATAGGAAATTTAGATACAATTTAGGAGTAGAGTAATGTTCAAGAATCTTTATCAGATAATGCAGTGGCAATTTAATGTTAAATATCCACTAAATTCAATTGCTTTATCTATGCTTCGTGCCTTTAACGAAGTAGGATTTTAGTAAGACCGTCGGCAGGCATTTTTACTATAGGAACCCATCGGACGTCAATCTTTTTGTCTTAGACCTCCTGTCTAAGCCAGTGCTAATAGACGTTAATATAATAAAGCTTAGTGTCAAGTTTTAGTATATCCTGCCTTAATAGGCGTATAGTCTATATATTGTTGCATAGCAAAGTAAATTCGCGCTCTAAATTAAAGCCGATTGCCTTAAAGAAACGTTACCACTAGATAATCTTAAGAGCAGCAGTAGATAGGGAGAGAAGTTCTGCTTTAGTAGTCAAATAAGTCACTAATCGCTATAGGGTCGCCTTCCAATTAATTAGTCCTCTAAATAGTATAAATAGATATCCTTAAGAGCTCTGTCCAGTCTCTTTATAGTCCGCAAATACTACATTAAATACTCTGTAAAAGGTAATGTCTTCTCCTTTAGGGCTTCTAAAGTATATATATGCTCCAAATACTTCGCCAGAGTATTTAATAGCTATAGATTTTATTCTAAGGCAATTAGTAATGGCTTGGTTTACTACATTAAGGTGCTTTTAATTTAGATTAGTAAGGAATTCGACTAGCTTAAAATACGTCTTAGCAATATTAGGTCTTCTAAATACAGCAAGATATATAAGAGAACCAACTCGTTACTAGTAGGCTAGTATTTTTTAAGGGTTTATCTGTTAATCGGACGGAATTATTTTAGCAGGTAGTAGTATTTTAAGAAACCTTTCTGGCTAAATATTAAATTAACTAGCTATCTTTTTAATATAGGAGTCTTGGCAGAGCTAGATTTTTTAATTTAGTTGATTTCGTTTAATTTGAATTCCTAGGAACTACTATAGGTCTCCTAGTATACGGATCTCGTATTTATATAGCAGTTTTGCTTTAAATTCTTTAAGTCTTTAAAGGTCTTTCTTAGCAAATAGAACGGCAATATTGTCTATATAAAAGAAGACAATAAGTTATCTATTAGTAAATAGGCAGTTAGTATCTAGAACTAGTTTTAATCCAAATTTAGCTAGTATATTAGTAAGCTCTTTATACTAAAGTAGTGGTGAGATCTTTAATCCGTATAGCGCTATAAGTAGCTCTAAGATATATCCATTTTAATTAAATCCTTCCAGGTAGTAGTAATGGACTAGCTTATCTAGTCTAACATTTATAAATACGTTCACAGCGTTATACTATCGAATTTCCAAATTAAACGCGGCTGCTATAGCTGTTACGGCGCTGGTGGAAAACGGTACTGGCAAATTGCCGTTAGATTGCCGCAACTTGCCGTCACGTGACCAGAGGATTGTATATAGCTTCGAGCGGTGCTTCCGTTCTTCTCCTTTCCTTTCTCTAGCTTTGGATCCTCGTTTATAGACAATATAATTGTACAGGCTTGCATGCGTCCTTCTTGCTGTGCTCGTGCCTCGATTGACTGAGTCGCTAACAATAGCCATAAGGGCATAGAATATTTAAGCAGCTAAGGTTACTATATAGGTCTCTTCTTTGGTGATCTATAGGTCTCTACGGACATATAGTTAAGCCTTTAGCTTTTAAAAGTAGCCGTTACTATTAAGCTTATATTTAAAGACCCATTTCAATAAAAGGATCTACTTATTACTTACTTCTTCTTTTAGTACAGTCTTAAATGTCCCTTAGCGTTTTAGGTTATTATATTCTTTTTCCATAGCCTTTTAGAAGCTAGTAGTCAATAGATACTTTCTTAGTTCTTTAAGATTCTTTAGTTTAAAAGGAAAATTGTCCCAATATAGAGATAAGGATCTAGTTCAGTTAATATCCTTTACTAGTCCTATAGCAAATCTAGCGTAATAACTAAATAGGGTAAATAGATTGGCTAGTACTACTACATACGCTTAATATTAAATTCGTTTAAACCCTTCTGGTAGGATAAGGTCGGTAGAAGGATTGGTTAAGACTTCGTTAGCTTATAGAGCTATATTTAACGGTTCTAGTAAACTACTTAGCTAGGTAGAACCTGTTTTAATTATATCTAAGATATCGTCTTAAAGTCCTCCTAGCGTAGTGTTTGTTTCTAATAGGTTTGGAGATACCATTTTACTAGGAGTTAGTAGCTGTTTAGTATCCTTTATAGAAAGCTCTACTGAATTATTTAATATAGTTATTTAATCTATATTTAAGGTAGGTCTATATAAGATAGATTCGTCCTTAAATTTATCTTTAAGAGGTTCTGGTAGACTAATTGTCTAAATAGTATCTTTTAATACTTCCCTTAATAAGTAGTTAATATTTTAACCCTTAGGGTTATAAAATAAGGTCTTGTTAAATATAACGTCTCTAGTTTAAATAACTTTGTAAAAGCTTAAAATCTAGATTTAATAGATATTAGTTAAATTATAGCCGACTGGGTATCTAATTAATGCATAAGGAGCTAGCTTATCTCCCTTTTTAACTTATTTATTTAGCGTATAGGCCTTATAACTATATTTATGCATATAGGTAAGTAATAGCAGCTTACCATAGGCAATATCGTATAGAGTTTTCCACCCTAGTTACTTATTTAGTGTTTAATTAAGTACATAGCCAGCAGTAAGGAAAGCTTTTAGTCTTAGAGATAGGGGTAAGAATACTTCCAGCTATATAGACCTTAATCATTCCATAAAAGTCCTTCTAGATTATTTAGCTCCGCCATTTTGTTTCTTAGTATAATACTTAGTATTTAAAGGTAATGCCTTTATCTGCACATTATATCTCTAGGGTGTCTCCTATTTATTTAAAAGTTTGTTTATTATTGCTTAAAAGAAGACAACATCTTAGTAGAATCATATTTTAATTAATTGGGAAGTCTTTTAGATAGTAGGTAGAATAATAGCTTTATCCTTATTTTTAGAGGTAAACATAAAATTAAATTTAGAATACGTATAATAGAAATACATAATATATCTATCGCCGTTATATCCAGGTACTCCAATATTAATAATATTAAATACTAGCCGTTTAAATAGTCAGGTGGCTAGAAATTCATACTCTTGTCTTTAGGAGATCTACTGCGTATACTTTACTAATAAGCAAACTTCACATTTAATTTTAAGCGGTGCTCGTTTATTGGTTTTAAATTTGGTTAGCTTTACGCCAATAATATATTTAGGAAGCTGCTCTATAGCATTAGGTCCTACATAGCCAAGAATTTAATACCATTTTATAGCTATAGCTCCAATTAGTTTATAGGCCATTTAGCTTAGCTAAAATCTCCCTATTAAGAAGGTCGATTAAATTATTAAATCTAGGGTATTTATAGGCTCTCTATGCATTAGTACCCAGTAGCCCCCTAGTCATTTCGCATAGTATACTATTTCGCCAGTTGCTAGACGGTATAGTATATTTTATCCTAAGTTAAAATGGATATCATTATTAGTAGCTCTTAAAAGTGCTACTATGGTGGGGTAAAATGTCCCATACTTAGTGTCTTGGCATTTTCCTATATATATTAAGCCTTCGGCTTCCCTCCTTCTTGGACATCACAAACCTACCAGAATATATTCTTTTCTTTCCTTTCTTACAGACTGCTTTACTAATTACTTTTAACTGATTATAACCAACCAACCAACCGACCAATAGACTGACTGACTAACTAACTGACTGACTGACAGCATTGTGACTTCCTATCTGAGGGACACCATACCCTTCTATATTTTGGCATTCCACATAGAGATAACGGCAAGCTCTTTAGATTAGAAGTCTAGTGCTATATACATATAAGACACGCAAAGAATATATTACAACTATAGAAGGATAACCAGCTGCAGAAGAACAACCAGCCAGGTAGATGAGACAGCAATAGAGAACCAGGCAGTATTAGACAGTAAGGGGAACTAGGTAATCCCTAAATAGAAAAACAGCAGAAAAGATAGACATTAGACTTAACGCATAAGCCAAAGAGTGGCAACAAGAATTAGTGTCTAAGCTTGGAGAGCAGGGTCTCGGAAAGTTATATATAAGGACATTAAGCGAACCAGCGAGCCTATCAGACGATGTTAACCGGTAGTCAGAGGTACCCAATCTTTTTACTACCTACGCACGGATATGGCCAGAGCTTTGTTAAGGATATAGAGATAATAAGCTAAGGACTAATTAATTAGATGGAAACGAGATCTAAGGCATCTGGCGGCAGAGGAAGTTAGCACTAGCCTTCAGAAACAGAAGAGAGAATACTAAGCAAGATTATAAGGACATAAGATTAGATCTGCTCTCAAAAGCTTCCTATTCTAGCTTAGCTTTGTCTTCTTTCAAGTAATCTAGATTATATCAGCAGCGGCTTAAGAGGCACTCCGTAAGGAGGTACCGCACAGAACAACAGTAGGCTAAAATAGACGGACGTATCTAGACCCAGCACTGGTAGAAGATGGAGATTTCATACTCTCTTAGGGAGACCCCCCCTCAGCCGTCAAGAAGCAGGTGCCTTCCGTTACGGACGTGGCCGTACAAGTAGACCTACCACAGCGTTCGCCTGTTAAGGTCCCGCTAGGATAGTTATCTAGGATATCCTCTGCCAAGACCACGGCCATATAAGCAGACCAGCCGCAGCATGTACCCGTTTAGGTAGCAAGGGAAGTACACCACGTGTTTGTTCTAACAGTAGCAATGCTAGATCCGTTTAGGTAAGGGGTTCCACGGTTTAATGGAAAGAATATCTCTAGGTTTATTAAGGACTACAAGGGCATGTGTTAAAGGCATTACGTAGGCGAAGAGCGTAGGCTTGCATGTCTCCCTAACTATTGCGAGGATATATACGCGGAAGCTATTTAGGTAATGCCAGAATTTAACCAAGGAGAATAGAAAGGACTGGTAAACCGCCTTAAAGCCAAGTACCAAATAGACAACTTCTACTAACGCATAGAGACAAGAGACTTTATAGAAGCTTTTATTTAAAAATCTACGGAACAGCCAGGCAAATTACGTCACTACGTATAGGACTTTACTACTATCTCAGCCAAAGCAATAGCGGCGGGCAATCTGTCAGATCTAGAGAGAGGGCAATGGTTTATACAAGGACTTCCTACTAAATACTGCAGGCACGCAATGGAAAAGACAGGAGCCATAGCAGACAAGCCTAGTACCCTTATATTTAAAAGACTAAAGGAGGCCATAGAGTTAAGGATAGTAACTATAGAGGGCGCCAAGCAAATAGATATCCTTCTAGAAGAAGACGCCCTGAATGTCCAGCTTATACAGGAGCTACGGCAGCAAAGGAATAAGCTCAACCGTAGGAGAGAAGGAAGGCTTCTAGACCCAGGTATACACAGAGGAGCCCTAACATAGCAACAGTCACCCCCTACCATAGATCAGGAGATGGACGAAATAGTAAGCCAGTTAAAGAGACTAAGGTTAAGCAAGACGGAGCTTGCAGTAGCCATACAGTTAATGCCGTTCCTTAACCAAATTCAAAAGGACCCAGAAAGGTTTACAACACTGCTAAATTAGGCTGCAGTTCAAAGCTTAGCACAAGGATACGGCCTAGCACTAGGATATAAAGACTAGCAGAACAGCACCCAAGCTCCCTTTACTCCGCAAGGCTCTTAATGTCCGCAAGATTCTACTGCCTTTAGACGGCCGCAGCAGAACGTACGAGGTTAGCAAGGTACGCGAGGACAAGGCCTACAGACCTGTTTTAGATGCGGAGGAAGTCACCATTTCACCCAGTACAAATGCCAAGGGCTTAAGGATCTTATTTAGTAAGGATTTGTGCATCTGTCTGATTGAGGAAGACTAGTAGCTGGGACGCGCGAACGACCTAGACTTGAACTGCCGTGGCTCGGCAATAAAGGACAATTAAAGGGCATTAAGAACTGGCTGCGTACATACCAAGGAACTGACCTAGATAGACCAAAGGGAGAACAGACGCAGCAACAGGCCCCTACCGTACGAACGGATTTTACTGCTTTTCACAACAGAGTAGTGCTAAAGAACAGTGACAAAATGCGTACGAGCTGGGAGGACTACTATCAAGTACGGCCCACGGACTCAGTAACGTTCAGCCAGCAACGTCCGCAGACTCGCCCGACCCCTAGAGACAGCCGTACGACCAGGACAATCATCGAGCCGCAGGCTCTGCCGCAGGAGAATGTACGACCGGGAGATTACATCCAGGTTATATCACGGCCTGCAGATAAGACAGCTAAAGCTAGGAAGAATAAATCGTCCGATCCTTGGAGACGGTCATAGAGACAGACGCTTAAGGCCAGCCGTTAACCCGCAGGCTCCGCAGCAGGCTCCGCAGCAGGCTTCGCCGCAGGTGTAGGATGTTCAACTAGGGGACAGTCAAGTTCTAAGGTGGGGGTGTCAGAAATTAGCGATGAGGTGCTGACTAAGCTCTGGACACATTGCGAGGTCAAGCTCTGCATGCAATCTATATAAACATCAACCGCATCTACTGCATCACGAATCAATCAATATTCATCGTCTGCGTCATCTCTATCATCAAATAGACCCTCAAGACACCTCCGCTGTAACCTTATGACCTTGTAATTCCAACAGGTTATGAGCCCGGGTAGCGACATCTCTCCTAACTCAAAAATCGACCCCAAAAATAACCTTCTCTACCTCAACCTTAACAACACCTACATACAATTACAAGGCCGGTAAAATCGTTATTTTTAATGGAGACAACTTTACAGACTAAGAGCGCACCTGCGAGGCAGCCCTAATTATGTTAGAGGGCTGGGATTTTATTACTAGTACAGAGGACCTAAATCGAGTTAATTTAGCTAACGGAAGAAGAAGATGAGGGGAAGCAAACAAGATTATCTATAATTTGATAGGAGACGACCGTCAGGAAGAGATGCGTGCGATAATAAAGGCGTACAATATTCAAGGAATATAGGAAGAAATAAAGAAGTTTAATAAGGCTAATAACAAGGTCTATATCTCTAGACTCCGCAGAGAGTTCTATAGCACTATATTTAACCCTATAAAGATGCAAATTGTTGAGTTCCTCCAAATACTTAATTAATTTAAGATTAATCTAGCCTTAACGCCTTAAGCACTTACTAACGACGATATTAAAGAGCAGCTTCTCTTGGCCCTCCCAAGCAATATTATATAGCAGAATGTAAAGACCTAGTGTCTATAAGACAAACGAGACCTTAAGAGCTGCATTACCCTTCTTTAGGAGCAAGAGACTGCTCTCCCTATATAAGTACAAAATGCAGCACTTGTACACGAGAGGAAAGACGAACCTAGGGGGAGAAGGGGAAACCGAGGTTAAGGTTAAATAAGGGGCAGAGGCCGTGCTGGTAGATTTAATTATTCCTTATCGCGTTATCGCCATAGCTCGTCATCTTAAGTGAGTAAAGAGCTAAGACGACCAGAAAGAGACAAGTGTAGAGTATACTATTAGAAAGGTTACTACCAGAAAGACTGTCCCCTACTTAAGCAATTCCAATTCAATAATGCCAGGAAGATAGATTAAGGTGCTCCTAAGGTAGAGGAAGCAGGGAATGTAGTAATAGCTAAGGAAGAATTTAACAGTGATTTAATCTACCTTAACCCTGACCCTAAACGTGCTATGCTTACAACGACGTCTCTAGCTTAGGCTCTTAACTTAGGAGCAATTAAGCACTTTACTGGTAACCAATCAGACCTAACACACTTAAAGAGATGGAATACGCCATAATAGGTCCGTACTGCGAATAGGACCGTTGTCCCTGCTATAGGCTATGGTTAAGTTTAAATCGGTACCCTAAAGCTAAAAGACGTCTGGCTTGTACCTTTGTTTAAGTCAATCAAGCTAATCTTAGTAAGAACTCTTACTTAGGAAGGCTACTTGATTATATTTAACCTAGACGATTAAGCTACTGGCAAGTATAAATTAGGTGCGACGTTTAAGGCCACTATAAGGAACAACCTCTACGTGCTATAAAAGCATTAGGAAGCATTTAATGCGATAATAGAAGCACACAATTTATAACTAAACGTTAGTAAAATAGATGCTGAGCTATGGCACTGCTAAACTGGATATATAAATTACAGTGACCTATTTAAGCTACAGCACTTCTTACTAGGCATAAAGCTCAAGAAGAGAGCAGTACTAGTTAGTAAGAGTATGTGCGAAGCTTGTCTAGCTGGGAAGATGCGAGAAATACTAAGCAAGAAGACGACTAAGCGCGAGAAAATACCTAGTTAAGGGCTATACCTAGATACTATGGGACGAATTGGTACATTAATTAGAGGTTATAACTACTACCTCCTAGCCTTAGACGATGCCATACGCTATACTTAGGTTATTCCTCTTAAAACCCTCTAAACTGAAGAGGTACTGCTGTATATTAAAGAGATTATTGCAAGGGCAGAGAGGTTTACTGGCAATAAAGCTGTATGGATTTAAGCGGATAATGGAAAGGGGGAGTTCGGCTATAGATTTTAAGACGAACTAATACCCTAGGGTATTAACTTTGAACCTTGTCCGCTATATAAGCACTTATATAATGGCGCAATCGAGCGCGCGATCTATACAGTTAACTACAAAACAAGGTCACTTCTATTTTAAGGAAATATACCAGTTAAACTCTAGTGCTACGCAGTTAAGCATGCTGTCTAGATTAAGAATTAAGTACCTACCTTAGCACTTCTATTTAATAACGAGCACAGTGGTGCTATTATACCCTATAAGGCATATACCTAATAAGTTCCTAACTTAAAGAATCTAGTTGTTTTTGGGTGTTACGCCAATCTAATTAATACGCTTGAGAAACACCCTAGAAAGTATAATTTAAGAATAAAACCTAACTACGTTTTCATAGGGTTAAAAGGGAGTAGTTAATTTAAGATAATAAACCTATATACCTAAGTAATTAAGCTATTTGGAGATACTAAAGTGAACGAGTATAGGTTCCCTTATAGAGCACCTTAGGTGCAAGCTATAAGACATAGTGACCGAGTGGGCCGCTTAGATTAAGTGGGAAGCCTAAGTTAAGATTAAGCGGGACGCTTAAATTATGCTACAAGCCAAGCCGCGAACCGACCTATATCTCCCCCTACTACCTTAAACGTGCTAATAGAGACTCTAGTTGCGAGAACTATGAGTAGGCCAGATAGTGACTAAGTGGGCCGCTTTAAACAAGTAGGAAGCCTAGGTTAAAACCAAGTAGGCCGCTCTAATTAAGTGGGAAGCCCAGGTTAAGATTAAGTGGGACGCTTAAATTAAGGTAATGCTAAGGGTGGGACGCCCGTATAAAGCACATTGATACGCATTTCTTATGCGCAGAGAATAAGGTCTGGAAGGTTACCAAATATAAGGGTTTTTAATGATACGGTGGTTTAGTTAGTAATAGCTATAAAAGCTGTTTACCTAGAAGCTAAGAACACTACCTCTATAGGAGCACCTATAGCACCTTTTAACGCTATTAAGTTAGATTAGGCCTTAAGGGAGGATGCTCCTAGCTAGATAAAAGCTATCTTTAAAGAATTCCT
>Ga0307507_10005597_pt1 | contig 20469 bp, 27 predicted proteins | sample 7_EM_MG_FD_207223 | JGI IMG/M metagenome (GOLD analysis project Ga0307507, IMG submission 207223) | Populus trichocarpa ectomycorrhiza microbial communities from riparian zone in the Pacific Northwest, United States - 7_EM | ecosystem: Host-associated > Plants > Roots > Unclassified | place...
CGGCAACCCAGCTCTGGGTGCACCTAACGTTAAGGGCGCAAAGTTACTGTACCTGGTATCCTGACGCAACAGCGGTGTGCCTGACGCAAGGTATGTTTTTGCTGATGAATGCTTTGGGCAGCGCGATTGATTAGGCTTCGGAGGTCCGAGATTTCTCCTTCCAGAGCTTCCATGTCTGGAATTGTTTTTCGCTTCCCTCCCTACCTTGCTGTGTCCTCACGGCTTTTCTCATCCTTTCTTCCCTCCTGGTGTTTTTTGACAGGGTCCCTTTCCCTCCTACTTGTCTGGGGTAGTATCCTGCATCTACCTTTTCCCACCACTGTTTGTTGCAATTGTCGTTAAAACAATGCTCCCAGCTCGTGATGTCCCCATTATCCCTTCTGGCTCTTCTCTGATGAGGTTCTTGTTGCGTGGCCCAATTCTCTCCTAGGTTCACTTCAATCACTTGTCGCCAGTCGTGGTCGTGGGCGACACTTTGTTTTCTCGATCTTCTGCTGAATCGTGGGTACCAGCCTGATCCATGATTTGCGCCAAGATGTATCCGGCATTCGTTATTGTGGCAGTCCGTCCAGCTCCTTGAGGCGTCTGCTACCTCCCGTGCAGGTGAGCCCAAATACTCTGGGCTAGTGGGGGTAGGGGTGCTGGCAAGGCGCTGGGCGTCGCTCTCCGGGGTGTGTGAGCCTCGTTCTTGGCTGATGATGGGGGGACCTATGGAGGATGATCTGTTTATCATGACGTTTATCCACTCCAGGCTTTCCTGGGTATTGCCGGTGGAATCGTTGGACTGCTTCTTCTGCATTGTTCAAGCCTTCTGCTGGATATCAGACTTTATTGTGTTCGGGTGAGTAACTTTCCGCCTAACTTGATATTGTATCTTGTTACAGTGGAGTTGAGAGTCAATGATATCGTTGAGCTTGTATATGTTTTCTCCTACTATCTGAATAGGAGGAGGGAGTTCTTTTATCTGAGAGGGGAATCTCTTGTCTTGGCAAGGTTCGAGGAGGGAGATGTCGCAGGTGTTTTGTATGGGCATCGAGGGTCGTATGGCCAGCTCGTATGCGAGTGTCCTAATCTTCGCCAAGATTCTGAATGGTGCGACTTTCTTGTAGTCTAATTTTTTTTGATAGTCTTGTGGTCTTGATGTTGGTGGGCAATAACCACAGTATATCTGCTGAGTGTAAGTTCGGATCAGGCGTTCCGTGTTGATCGTAATATTCTTTTGGTCGTAATTGGGCTGCCCCTATCTCGTTTCTTAATGACTCATGTAACTGAATCATTTCTTCCGGTTTCGTTTACTTTCCTTGAATCAGAGGACCGATCATCTCGTATTCATGGTTGATTCCGTAATTTGCAAAGTAGGGTGTGTTTTTGATGGTTTCTGATATCCGTTGTTGTACGTGAATTCTACAAGTGGTAGGTAATCACACCAATCGTCTCGTTGATAGTTGATGCATTCTGGTAGGTATTGTTCCAATTTAGCTTTTGTCCCTTCGGTCTGCCCCTCTGTTTGTTGATGGAAAGCCATGCTGAATGTTCATTCGATTCCTGGTTTCCCATAGTTGCCTTCCATAGGTCTGAGGTGAATACTGTCCCTCTGTCAGTGATGATATCGTGTGGCAGTCCATGTAGCCTGACTATCTCTTTCATGAAGAGATTAACGAACAGCTGTGCATCTAGGTCTTTCGAGCAAGAAATGAAATCGTTTATTTTGGTCAGCTGATCGATGACACCAGGGTGGTTTCATATCCTTCAGATTTTGGCAGGTCTGCAATGAAGTGCATAGCTATCACTTTTCACCGTCGATCGGCAGCATCGTTTCACTGTAGCAGTCCGTAGGGTGCATGTTGGACCACTTTAGTTCTCTGAGATGTGTCGCAATTCTTGATGAATCCTTTGCTGTCTTCTGTTATCTTTGGCCAATAGTATCGTCGCCTGATGAGTTCGGTAGTTTGTGCCGTCCCGCCGTGTCCTGCCTGTGGGCGGTCGTGGTGTTTGGCACTAAGAGTCGTTAGTATCCCTTCGTGGTTTGGTATCCAAACCCTTCCTTGGTACCAGACTTCGTCCTTCCATTGACATAGCCCCAGTGCTATTCCTTTCCTTTCTGTCTTTTCTTCGCTCAGGTTTCTTGTCATATCATTCATTTCATTGTTGTCCCAGCTGGCCTTCTGTATTTCTCCCTTGCTTTGGTCTTTTAACTTGATTGTTTCCAATACGTCGACCGTGATTTCTTTGGTATCTGGGATATCTGAGTATCGTTCTTTTGGCAATAAGATCCCCATATTTTGTTTCAGTCTCTGGTTGCTTGCAGTGGATAGGTCTCCCGCCCTTCTTGTAAGGGCTTCTGGCTTCCACCCCTCCTTTCCTGGTGCCTATTCGCTTTTGAAGTTGTATTGACTTAATTGTTGCATCTATCGTGCTTGTCATTCACTTAGTTCCTTCCTCGTCATGAAGGTTACTAGGTTCTTGTCGTCCGTGAGGACCTGTACCGGCTTTGGACTTCATGTCGTGTATCCTTTCCATTCGTTGAACACCTGAACTATTGCCAGTAGCTCCTTGTGGTGTATATGATAGTTGCATTCGGGTCTGACATTTTCTTGAATCGGTGTGCCACTGGCATCCATTTCCCGTCCTTGCATTGTTGAGATAGTATACTGGAGAAAACATATTTTGAGAGGTTGGTTTCAATCTTGGTTGGTGCGAGAGCGTCGAAGTAGACCAGTACTGGTGCTGTGCTGAGTTGTGTCCTCACTTCGTCGAATGCTTTTTCTTTCTTGTCTCCCCAGTCCCAATTGCCGATCCATTCCTTTTTTGTCCTTTAATATAGTGGTCTGGCTGTTCTGCTGAAATCTTCTATAAATCGTCGGAAGAAGTTGCAGAAACCTAAGACGCATTGGATTTCCTTGATTTTCTTGGGGGCTGTCCAGTCCCATATGGCCTGTTTCTTGACTGGGTCTGTTTTGACCCCTTCATGTGCAATGATAAATCCTATGTATTATGTTTCGCTTCGGTGGAATTCGCATTTGGATGCTTTGACCTTCATCTGGGATTTTGATTTTGCCTCAAGGATGTTGCTGACCTCGTTTCAGTGTTGTTATAAGGTGTTCGAATATCTGGGTAGATCATCTAGATAGACGATACAACACAGGTCGATGTGTTCCATAAGTATGTTATTGATCCATTGTTAGAATGCAGCCGGGGCTTGCATTGTCCGAATGGCATGCCTAGGTATTCGTATGTCCCTGATTTTGTTGAGAAGGTTTTCTCCCATTCGTTCCAATCTCTGATCCAAATGTTGTGGTAGGCGTCCTAGATGTCCAGCTTGGTGAAGTATTTGGCTCCCCATAGCCTATCCAGTGCTTCGCTCAGGAGTGGTAGTGGGTGTTGATCCTTTCTAGTAACTTCGGTGAGTGCTCGATAATCAGCGTAGAGCCTGAGCTTGCCATCTTTTTTTTGACAAATATAATTGGTGATGCTCTTGCCAACTTCACCCTCCAGATCCATCCTCGATCTTGGATCTGTTTTAGGTATCGGTGGAGTTCCTCCAGTTAGTCTAACTGAGGGCGTATATCTTCTTGAGGGGGACCGTCTTTCCTTCTTTCAGATCGATTCCTAGATCGATGCCTGGTCGGTGGCCCGGTACCGTCGTCTTCGCTCTCTTTTCGAATACATCCACAATGTAGTGATATTCTGGAGGTGCCATGTCTCTAACGTCCGCGTGTTTGTTGTTTTTTTGTTTTTTATCGCCACTTTGGTGCTAATGTTGATAGCTTTCAACTGAAGTTTGTTGTCGATTTCATCCCATCAAAGGATGCCGGTTGTTTCTTCTCTGCGGTAGAACAGTCCGAACGCGCTTGCTGATATCTCATTGATTTCCCTCTGTGGTTTGGCACTCTGGCCCTTGACGTCTTAGTCCATGGTGATGTTGAAGCTCCCGAACCCTTGATCTCCTCTCTTCGTATCGTCCAACTGCGTTACTTTGTGTATTTCTCTATTGTCAATCTTTTCAATAAGCAATCGTGTGCTCCGGTCTCCCTTTTCGGCTCGGTATGGTTGGTCTCCTAGGTTGGCTAGGACCACCTTCACTTCTCCTCTGTAGTCGGAGTCTATCACACCTGCATTTGTCATGAGTTGGTGTTTGACTACTAGACTGCTTCGTGGTACAATTCGTCCATAGATGTTGTAAGGTAATACACTAGCTCTCCTCGTGCCAACAATTGCTTGCCCTCTGGCAGGAACATTGGTTTCTTCAATTGCGTCCAGGTCGTGTCCTGCCGCCTTGGCTGATCCCTTCGTAGACAACTTAGACTCAAATGATAGCTTCTTAACTCTGACACTCTGGTCACTGGCCATCAGGCCTCTCTTGGCTTGGACCTGGGAGAAACTGCTGATGAGATTCTCTTCCAGGGCTTGTTCTTTAGGGACTGCCTATGCTCCAGGCGAACCTTTGAGACATCAAGTGGTACATCGTTCACTTTTGAATGTCATCCTTTTGTCATTTCAATCTATTGTTGTATTGTGTTCTCTTAACCATGGCATCCAGAGGATGACCTCATTGTTTTGGCGGTTTGCCACTTGGAAGGTTGCCAATTCCCTATGGCTATTAATGTCCATAGGTACTTTGGTAATATGAGGAATAGGGCCCAATTGGCTTGGTTTTCCGTCCGCAGGGGAAATCCCTGCGGGTTATTTGCCCTGATCATCATGATCCCGTGTTTGTTGCAGACTTAGCGGTCCATCAAGTGTGCTGTTGCTTCGGAGTCAATCATAGCATTGATTGTGAATGACTCTTTTGTACCGTGTAGTTGTATCTTGACCTTGATATTGTCATTTTCGTTTTCGAGGGCTGCAGTGTACTTGAGTGCCGGGTATTAATTTTCCCGGATGATGGGTTTCCGTTTGGGTCTGTCTCTCACATCATCGCTTACTGGGGACATTCGTCTTTGCCCACGTGTTCAGGTTGCTGTTCAACCTCGATTTCCCTGATCAAAGGTCCGATCTGCCATTGGCCAGGTTTCTTCGTGGGTTGCCAATTCCTGGCTTGTGCATTGAATGGTCTGGGTCCATCTTTCTTCGTGCAGTTGCTGGCTAAGTGTCCAGGTTGTGCGCATTTGAGACATCTTGGTTCTAGAATCCTCCTTTGGAATTCTTCCCTGGAGATGTTGAACCTTGGTCGTTTCCTGGTAACATCAGGTACCTGGGGGTCGCCAAAGTTCTGATTCCCATGATTTGGAGGTCGATATGTCCTGTCTGGGTTTCATGGTGTGATGGTTTCTCGTTCGACGTCCTTTGTCGGTAGCCAGCATTGGGTACGCCTGGCCCTTGCTAGCTTCGTTTCCCTCCGGATAGCCCATTGTGCTAGGACTTCGAGGTCCGGCTCTTCTTCGCTACTGGCCCCCAGGTGTTTTGGAGTTCTGGGTTCATCCCTCCTGGAAGTAGCTTTCCTCCGGTCGTGTCGTCCAGCTCAGCTTTGCTGGCCACAAGGCGGAATTTGTTCCAGTATTCTGTGACCAATCATTTGCCTTGTTTCATATTCTTCAGTTTGATTCTTGCTTAACCTCTGGCGTCAATTAAGCCAAATTGGCCTTCTAATTCTGTTTGGAATCATGCCCAAGTGTCCCAGGTTGGAGTGATTTGTTTCTCTGCGTATGGCGTGATCCAGGTTCCTGCATCATCTCTTAGGGGACTTGTTGCACAGAGGATGTTTTCCTCATCATGGATGTTCTTACATCCTACTGTCCTGTAGTAAACTATGAGTTGGGCTTGCCATCCGTGTAGTTGTGTCTTTCTCCTCGGTAAACCTCTGGTTCGTTGATTTTGGGGTTTCTGGTTACTCCGCCTAGGGATGCCAGGATTTGGCTCATCTTTTCCAGGTTCATGGTCGGGGCTGCGTTCAAGGATTTCGGTCCTCCTGGTGTCACCATGGCCGCCATCGTGTTTTGTCGTGTCCTTCCCCATTCCTCAGTTTCCTCTGATCCAATTGGCAATGTTGGCTCCGGTCGTGTAGGGCTTGGTGCCCTCTCTTCTCTCCAGACCTTTTCTAGTTCTTCTCCTCGTGATAAAACATTGAGATTTTCCGCTAGGGGGTCAATATTATTTTGGTCGTTGGTTTTTGTTTTGTCAGTTTGTTAGGTGCTGCTGGGTTGACACAAACAAATATTCCAATCCTCTCCTTTCCGCGTGATACTTGCATCAGGTAACCGATAGTGTCCTAAGAATCACTTCTTCCTAGCCTGATACCTGGTACGATAGCTGAGTGCTTTGACTCCTGTCTACCAACGTCGATCGCTAGGCTCATCCAAGATCTTTGTGTCTTGATTCCCGAAAGTGTCATAGATAAAGATCTTTGTATTGAAAGTATAGTGTATGAAAGAACTTAGAGGGTTGGGTGAAGAACCGAAGTCCCATGCGTTTTTTTTTCTTTCGCTCTTTTGTTTCATCCTGTGCTTTGTTTTATTCGTCATATAGGTACAAAGACTACGTGCAGCGCTAGCTATGTTAAAGGAAAACCTCGGTGAACCCACCAGCGCCAGGGAAAAAGCAATCAACCGAAGTTTCTCTGGTACAAGACCCACCTCACACCAGCCATGCAAATTAAGAAATCACACTGCGACTCTAGGGGAGGAATAAGCAACATCAAATAAATACATAGGGAGGAATCAACAGGAAAACCCTTGCCGTAGACACCAAAGAAAGTAAATGAACTGATATAGCACTTAACCGAAATGCTAAGTAAACAACAATAAAGGAAGAACAAAGGGGGTGCGGGGGCCACTATAAACCTTGTGGCGTTGCAAATCATTACTCGAGAACCCAAGGCTTGGACATCCGGCACCAGGGGAGTGTAGTACGACAACTGAGCCTAACCGAGGGGTGCGACCTTGCCTATTGCAGGGGCAAGGGTAAGGTTAATAAACACTAGGGTACCAGTTTAGTGAGTGGATGTTAGCTGTAGCCGAGCTACGAGACAAGACCTTGAGGGGATAGAGGAGGGGTAGACCCAATAACCTTGAAAACTATGGGTGACCGGGTGCGTAGCTGACGAGGCAGCCTCTAGTAGAGATGAAGAAAATCGAGAAATCGCGGTAGCATGTTCAAGAGTTTTCTCCTACTGCCAACTGTAGTGCCAGCAGTCAGTAACATGGGGGAGAGGGTGTAGCGAACCTTGCGAACGCTAAGAGAGGCAGCAAAGTGCCAGTGGGGAGAGGGGGTGATAGAGACAAACGACGCCTGGAAACCAGGAGGCCAGGGCCTGAGGACATGATGAGGGAAGTGAGGAGGGAGGGGGGGGGTGCAGCTCACTGAGAGTGTGGGTAGGGCTCGCTGAGTGTGCGGGGGTAGTGGATGTTGAGGATAAATTCTCATAGTATTCAGATTTCAATTGCCGAGTATGTAGAGGAGATGGTTCGTGACCCAAATCCAATGCCTTTTTCTTGTTACTTTCTTTTTTTTTCTTTTTTCATGTGCTTTTTATTAAACAACCACTGGAACAAAGATTACGTCCAGCCCTAGCCATGGTAAAGAAAAAACACCATCCCCACTTCCACCCGGCGTCAGGAAAAATGCCATCAATCGAAGTCTCTCTGGTAGGAGATCAACAGCACACCGGCCGCTCAAAATAAGAAATAATACTCGGACTGAAGGGGCGGAACAACAAAATGAAACAAAAACACAGGGAAGAATCAACTGGAAAACCCTTGCCGTAGACACCAAGAACAAAATAAAATAATTGTTATAACCACTATGAAACCTAAAGTAACCGATAATGAAAGAAGCACAATGGGGGTCCAGGGGTCACTCATAACCGTTGTGGAGTTGCAAGCATTGCTCATGAACTCAAGGCGTTGACATCCGCCACCGAGGCAGTGCAATACTACAACTGAGTGTAATCGAGGGGCGCGACCGGGGAGAAATCCCAAGGTGAGGCGGAGAGGCAGCGCGGTGCCAGCCGAGTGAGTGGATTGTAGCTGTAACCGAGCAAAGGGATGGGACCTGAAGGGGGAGAGGAGGCGTAGACCCAATAACTGTGGAAACTGTCGGTAACCGTGTGCGTCTCTAACTAGGCAGCCACCACCGCAGGTGAACAGAAAGGAGAAATCGACAGTAGCCTGTTGAAATGTTTTCTCCTACTGCGAACTGTAGAGCCAGCTGTCTCTAACATGGGGGAGAGGGTGTTGCCGACCATGCGAGCGCTACGCAAGGTAGCGAAGAGCAAGCGGAGAGAGTGGGGAGTAGAGCCAAATGACCCCTAGAAACTAGGACACCAGGACCCAAGGACATGATAAGGGAAGTAAGGCGGGAGGGGGGGGGGATGCCGCTCACAGAGAGTGTGGGTCCAGCTTACTGCGAGTCCCGAGGTCATGCCTGTTGACGATCAATTCTCATCGTATTGAGATTTCAATCGCAGGCTGTGTAGAGAAGATCGTTTGTACCCAAATCTCCTGCCATTTTCCCTTTTTCTTGTTTTTATCATCGGTTCATTGTTTTTATGTAGAAGAAGCTTCGTGCAGCGCTAGCTATGGAAAGAACAAAACCTATTAATCAAAATAAACTAACAAAAGAAACCATTTCCGTATTCCTCCGCTATGACTGAAAGTTCTTTGGGCTAAAACCATTCACCTATCGTTCCTCCAGGAAACAAAATATAAGGAAATTACAACCCACCAACCGCCTCTCATTCGCGCGTTTTTTGCAAGCCGTGATATCTGTCAGGAAAGTTAAAACAAGCAATTTTCTTTAAAGAAATAAATTCTCTCAGGGAAATTTGGTTCACTCTTCGGTTGGGGGTAGGGAGGGGGCAGGGTAGCGTTCGGGGATCATATCCGGGGGAAAGCTGGTTTTCGTGTGTATAATATATTCGCCTAAGGCTCGTATGAGGTCGGGTTCCGTCCATATTGTTCTGCCATGCCCCAATGAGGAGACATCTTTCAGTAGGACATCTCGGACTCTTGCATGCCCGGGGCAGGTGAAGATGGCATGCTGGACGGTTGGCGGTCCGGTTTTGCAGCGGGGGCAGGTCATGTCACCGTTCTCGTTGAACCAGGAGGGGTGGGCGGCTAAGTAGCTTTTCGCCACTCGCATTTGGTGGATTCTCCCTCCCACGAACTTCCCCAGACCCATGAAGGGGTTTGGGGAGAGGGAGGGTGGGTGCTCCTAGTAGGGAGGTGTGGGAGTAAAGGTGGTCCAGTCATGGAGGAGCATGTTCCTAGCGCGAGCTCGCAGGGCTAGGTACGTCTTTCTCATGCGTTCTGGGGGGGGGCAAGTTTGTCCCGAGCGGGGGGGGAGGTGCAAGCCGAGAGGGAGGCGTGTGAGGCCTCCTTGGAGGGGCAGAGTGAGGTGTGCCTGGGCGTCTACCGGGAGGTGTTTTCTTATTGGCGGAGAGGGGACTTCGGTTCACCTGTCAAGAGCGAGATAAACAGAGGAGAGTCCTTTCGTAACGTGCCTCGAAGAGTCCTGGGCCCTGAAGGAAGAGAGGAAGGGGAAGGACTGCAGGAGTCGGGCTGAGGCTGGGTTGGCTTACGGGGGGAGGCAACTCTGAGGGCGGTTAGCCGTCTTGAGTACCTGCAATAGGAGATGATCGGGGGGAGGAAGGCCGCACAGGACAGGATGGAGTTAGGGGTGGAGAAAAACTTATTCGTTGTCCATCTCTGGACTCTGTGCCACAAGCTCTTCATGACTCTGAGCGCGGCGTAGTTCGGGGTGTGGAGGTCAGCTCCGTATGAGCGTATGGGGAGGAGAAGGCCGCTGGCAATCCGGTAGCCCCGGAAGAGCCTGACGCCTACCCCTGGGGAGGATAGGGACTTGACAAAGGAGAGGATCGCTTGGGCTAGGGCAAGTCTGTGTTTAAAATGGTAGGTGGAGGTCTGGGCGGGGGTGAACCAGTATCCAAGCCACCTGACAAGCTTGGATGGGTGCAAGAGGTGGCCTTGTAGTTCGATAGGGGCTGCTGAGGGAGCGGCCCTCTGGCTCGGGGTTCGGCACTGGATTCGTTCAGTTTTGGTCACTGAGAAGGACATGCCTATGTCTGGGCCTCATGTTGCTATGATGGAGTAAGATTTCTGGAGCTGGCGTATGTTGCCCCTATAGGAGGGGGAGGCCACGGTTATTGAGAGATCGTCGACATATGAGATCATGAGACCTTTGGGTATCAACATGTATTCGGGAGCGACGTATAAGAGGAAGAGAAGGGGGGAAATGGGGGATCCTTGGGGAGTGCCCACGGAGATCTGGGAGGGGAGGTTGGGGGAGCCTTTGAAAACTAGGGTGCAAGTTCTTTTCGACAGGAAGGAGGATACCCAGTCGACTTTATAGGAAGGCACGTCGGAGGCCAAGAGTCTGACTCTGAGGGTGGAGGCATTGACATTGTCGAAGGCAGCTTTGATATCCAGGAAGAGGGTAGAGCCATTGAGTATAAGTCTTTGGAGGGTCGTCATCTCATGCCTGAGGGTAAGGCAGGCGTCGGAGGAGCTGAGTCCTGGTCGGAAATCACATTGGTTTGGGTGGAGGAGACCTTTGATCCTGGCGATGGCAGAAAGCCCAACCGTCATTACCCGTTCAATGATTTTCGAGATGGGTTTGTGGACGATGATGATACGGAAGGAGGGGGGGAGTCATAGGAAGCCTTGCCGGGCTTGTGTGGTACCACCTCTTGAACAGTCTTTAATGAGGGGAAATGGTAGCCAAAAGCCACCAGGGGGAAGAGGAGTTCGAGGATGATCGCGGGGTGGACAAGGTTAACTTTCTTCCACCCAGCGTAGGGGGCCCTATCGGGGCCTGGTGCTGAGAGGAGGGAGGATTCTGAGAGGGCGTTTCTGACCTCTTCCTCGGTGAGGAGGGGAGTGGAGGGGTTTTTTGTTAGGCACCCTCTCATAGGTAGAGGGTCCTTGCGAGGGAAGAAATGATCCAGGAGCGCGTTGTTTACTGCGACTGGGTCCTAGGCGTCAGGGAGGGAGGGAAATCTGGGGGTCTTTGTTGGGGTGACCAGTTGCTTGGCCGTCCAGATGTTGTTCAGAGCGGTTTTTGCAAGGAAGTCAGCCCAATGATGCCTTAGCTGTTTTGATAGCTTTAAAGTAGCCGACCTTGGACTGTCCTGCTACAGTATAGGAGTCGGGGGTATGGAGTTTCTTGGCCCTGAGGGTGGCTTTTGTGAACCCGTTTCGGAGGGTTGTCCGGAGTGGGGTCTACCAAGGTTTAGACATTGTGAAGGTGCATGAGCGGGGTGCGGTGACTTCGATGGTTGTTGTGAGTGCGGAGAGCGCCGATGAGAACCATGGGTCAAGTTGTTTGGGGGAGGCAGCGTCTGGTGGGAGGGATTGGCCAATTTTTGAGTTTATCCGTAAGAGATGGCCAGTAGGCCATTTGCCAGTGTGGTCTAGGCTTATCGTTATAGGGGAGGTGGGGTTAACGGAAATAACTATGGGGAGGTGGTCGGATCCGGGAGAGGGAAGTGACGACATGTTCTAGGAGTGGAAGGCGGGGAATATATGTGCGTTGGCCAAGGGGAGGTCAATGGTGCAGGTTCTATGTGTTTCTGTGAAGGGAAACCGAGTATAGAGGCCTGGTATGTTGAGGAGGGGGAAGCCTAGGTTTGAGGCGCGCTCAAAGTAATGGGCGGACTCGCCTCCCTCTTTTGAGGAGAGCAGCCTGGAAGGATTGGTCGCTGCGTTATGGATGTTGAAGTGGCCCGCGACTAGGTATGGGTACGCGAGGTCTTAAAGGGATGTTTTGGGGGAAACCGAATGGTGGGATGGAGGGCGTGGTCTGGCCCAAGCGTTGCCGATCGTAAAACGAGAAAGAATTGTGCCAAAATAGCCTCGTGCAGTGAGGATATCCAGCGCCATGAAGTTATCTGTTTCTGGGGGAAAGACTGGTAGCACTGCAACCTTTTGCAGAAATTTCTGGGATATGTACCAGGCCACTCTGGGTCTGGCAACGGGGGGAGCAAAAGATTTAAAACCTGAAAAACTAGGAAGAAATCTCTTAGAGGAGGGGGGTCCTGTAAGAGGACAATATCGGCAGGGGGGCCTTCCACTAGGGAGGAGAACAAGGAGAGGAACACATCCCAGCTACCCAGGCTGTGGTGTTGAACGAGGGTGAGGTTGGTCGCCGGAGCTAGTCTTTGGCGTCAGGTTCGGCAGGGGTTTCTTATCATTTCGGGGACGAACTCAAGGGTTTGGAGGGAGTTACCGGTAGCGGGCCCTGACCAGTGGGTGCTATGGGGGACCCACTAGGGGTGGCGGGAGCTTCTCTAGATTGTTGGAGGGGTCGAAAGGTCGAAAGGTCGACGGTTTGGGCTGAAGGGGCTTTGGGAGGAGTGCGTGGCGGCGGCCATCATCCCCCACATCCATGCCTTCATCACTGTCTGAGGAGGCGTCGGATAGTTCTTCGTCATAAGGTGGGGGGCCATCGGGTTGAGGAGGAGGGGTTGGTCTAACCATGCATTCCCTGAAGAATGTATCGTGGTCGTCACCGCAGTTTGAGCTGTGGGGGTGGGTGGTGGGGTACCAGCCGGAGACGGCCTCGGAGTCTCCGCCCTTGGGGCAAGTGGGGTTCTGGCAACTGTGAGCTGAGCGAGTATGATGAAGCGCACAGTAGGGGCAGATGGGATGTTTCTGGGTACATCGGGGAGAGGCGTGTCCGACTTGATAGCAGTTGATGCCTTGGGTGTAGCAGTTAGCCTGCCTCGTTTTCTCGACCTTGAGCCACTTTGAGAAGTGGAAGAGGGTTCGGAGTAGGATGGGAACGTCGTCGGGGTTGACGGAGACCACCACCGCAGTGGCCTGCTTGGACCACCTAGCAGCTTGGTCCTTGTTAAGGTACCTGGCCGCGCCGATTGTGAACGCCTTCACGTTGTGGATGGAGTTCGTGATGAAGGTGAACAGATGTTCGTCGTCGTCTGGTAGGATGTGGGTCGGGATTGAGTCAATTGCCAACTGTATAGCAGTTGGCACCTGGGTAAATGTAAGCCAGGGATTATCCCCAATGGGGAAGGACTGGTTGAGGCGGCGGGTTAGAGCATCAACATATGGGGCATAGGACTCTGCTGGGGTATCTGGGTTGGTACCCGTGAGGGAGTCAGCACCTTGGTTGTTGACCTTTACGATGAAGCCGTTCAGGAGACGCCAGTTGGATTCAGAGAGGGTGGTAGCAGCAATGTCGGGGAAGAAGCCGGCAATGCATTGTGCAAGGGGATCGGGAGCCGCATTAGATCTGCCAGCGAAGAAACGTCTTGAAGTCATGGGCAGGGACGACAGGGCATTTGTCCCCTTGTTCCCACCTCTCGCTACCCTTGTAGCAGAGACTTGTTTTGTTCTTCTCTTCCTTTGTCCTGGGCCTAAGCCGGCCACTTGCACATAGGTGGGGGCGGTCCTCAGAGTGTAGTCGCGGTGGAGGGTGGTCGGGGTAAAAACGGACAGGGAATATTGGTTGGTAGAGAACCGTTCCGCCTCCCATGAGTGTGGGAAGGCCTTGGCATACAGCTCCGGGTTGCTGAATATCCTTTTGAGCTTGGTCTCATAAACGGGACAGTGGATGGAGAGGACGATAGTCTCCTGGGGTGGGGAGGGGGCTAGTTGGGCGACTGAGGGGGCATGAGTGGGGACACGGGGTGGGGGGGGAGGGCCGAGTGGCTGGGCGAGGGGGGTGGGCTTCCCTCTTGCAGGGAGGCATTGTGGGGGGGCCATGGGGGCCGTGGGGCGAGAGGTGGGGGCTGTGGGGCGAGCGGTAGGGGCTGTGGTTATCACACAATGTGACAGGTCACGTAGGGTGGAATGGAGTGGGCGGATGTCTTCATTGGTTGCGGATTCGTTGGCTATTTTCGACAAGAGGACATGGAGGTTGGAGCGCAGTTCCTTGTTTCCCTTGCAGATCTCCGATAGCTGGATGGTGACGGTATCCAGTTGGGTCGTGATAGCCACTATGTCATAGACGGTGGCGCAAAGAATAGACCGGATGGACCTTTCGCTGGGGGTTATTGACTGGCGTGCGTGAGGAGAGTGGTGTTGAACCAAGTCGGCGTTCAGTTGAAGGCTATTCCTGGTTTCGGTGGAAGTTTCTGCCAGGAAGGCGAGAGGGGGTAATGTTTTGGCCTCGGGGACGGGGGAGGGTGTTTCCCGCATGCAGGGGGTGTTGGCAGGGGAGATCGCAGCAGCCAAAACCTGATTGCCAGGGGGAATGGGAGGGATCACCATCAGGGGACGGAGTGACGGGATAAGGCGTGGAAGGGTGTCCCATAAGCAGCGCGGGGTATGTGTTTTTGTAGACTATAGGGGGGGGTGGTAGAGGGCAAGGAGCTTGGCCCAAATCCCATGCCTATTTTTTTCTTTTTTTTCCTTCTTTTTTTTTCTTTTTTTTTCCTTCTTTTTTGTCATTATGTGCTTTGTATTAATCAACTACTGGGAACAAAGACTACGTGCAGCACTAGCTATGATAAAGAAAGATTCCCATCCTCTATTTTGCTCCAACACGGCACCAGGGAAAAAGCCATCAACCCAAGTCTCTCTGGTACGAGACCAACCGCACCCCAGCCACACAAAATGACCAATCAAACTCCGACTAAAAGGGCGGAATAAGAAATATCAAATAAACACACAGGGAGGAATCAAAAGGAAAACCCTTGCCGTAGACAGCAACAAAATAAACAATGGATAAACTAGTAGCTCAACCCTAAGTAACCGACAATGAGACAAGAACAAAGGGGATGCGTGGACCACTAAAACTGTTGTGGGGCTGCAAAACATTACTCAAGAACCCAAGACATTGACATCCGCCACTGAGGCAGTGCAATACGGCGACTGAGCATAACCAAGGGAGGCTAGCGTGGAAATCGCTGGCGAGGCGAAGGCAGCAGTGTGCCAGCCACGTGTGTGGATTGTAGCTGTAACTGGGCAACGGGACGAGACCTGAGGCGGGAGAAGAGGGGTGGACTCAATAACTGTGGAAACTATCGGTAACCTGGGGCGTGTTTGAATAGATAGCCTCTAACGGAGGTGAAGAGAACGGAGAGATCGACCGTAGCCTCTTCATGAGTTTTCTCCTACTGCTAACTGTGATCCCAGCCCTCTTTAAACTGGGCGAGATGGTGTTGCCGACCGTGCGAACGCTAAGCGAGGCAGCGCAGCAGAAGCGAAAAGTGGGGATGATAGAGCCAAACGACCCCTGGAGACAAGGACACCGGGGCCCAAGGACATGATAATGGAAGTAAGGCGGCAGGGGAGGGATGCAGCTCACGGAGAGTGCGGGTGCAGCTCACTGAGAGGGCGGGGGTGGTCGAAGTTGACGATGAATTCTCCTTGTGTTGAGATTTCAATCGCCGGGTATGTAGAGCAGATGGTTCCTGGCCCAAATCTCATGCCTTTATTTCAACTTCTTTTTTTTTTTTTCATGTGTTTATTGTTTTTAGGTACAAGAAGCTTCGTGCAGCACTAGCTATGGAAAGAACAAAACCTATAAATCAAAACAAAGAACAAAAGAAACCTATTCCCTCCTGATCCAGCGCTGTGACTGAAAGTACTTAGGTGAAAACCATTCCCCTATCGTCCCTATTGGAAACAAAATATAAGGAAAATACAAGGCTAAAACTACTTCTGATTTACCCGTTTTTTGCAAGGAGTGATATACGTAGGAAAAACAACCAATCAGTCAACCTTGAAAAATAAAACTTTTTGCGGGAGAAGACCTGGTTTAGTCTTGGGCAGAGGGGGAGGTGGGGGAGGGCTATGGTTGGGGAGCATGTCCGGGGTGAAACCACTCTTTGATTCCGTGATGTACTCGCCTAAGGCTCGTACGAGGTCGGATTTGAACCATATTCCCGCGTCATGCCCGAGGGAGAAGACATCTTCCTGTAGGAGGTCTCAGACCTGTGCCCGGGTAGGGCAGGTGAGGATGGCGTGCTGGAAGGACTCTGGTCCGATCCTGCATCGTGGGGAGGTTAGTTCTGGGTTTTCGTCAAACCACGAGGGATTGGAGGCCAGATAACTCTTCGCCGATCGCATTTGATGAATTCTCCCAGACACGCACTTCGCCAGCCCCATAAAGGGGTGCGGGGAAAGGGAGAGGGGGTATTCGTAGTACCGTGGTGTGGGGTGGTCGGTGGCCCAGTCTTGGAGGAGCATGTCCTTGGCACGGGCCCGGAGGGCCTGGTAGGTTCTTCTCATGAGTTGTGGGGAGGGAATGTTCGTTCAGGGTGGGAGGGGGGACATGTAGGACAAGAGGGAGGCACATGAGGCCTTCTTGTAGGGGTAGGGTGGGGTGGGCCAAGGCGTCAATGGGGAGGTGTTTCCTTATTGGCGGAGAGGGGACCCTCTGGTGCCAATTGAGGGGAAGGTAAATGGAGGAGAGGCCTATCGTAAGGTGCCTGGACGAGTCCTGGGCCCTAAACGAGGAGAGGGAAGGGAAAGACTGTGGGAGTCTGGCAGAGGCCGGGTGGGCTTTTGGGGGGGCACAGGCGACTCTGTGGGCGGCAAGGCGCCTTTTGTATCTACAATAGGAAGCAATAGGGGGGAGGTAGGCCTCCCGGGATATGAAGGAGGTAGGGGTGGAGAAGAAGTTGTTGGTCGTCGATATCCGGACTCGGTGTCAGAAGCTGTTCATGCCCCTGAGCACAGTGTAGTTTCGTGTGAGGAGGTCGGCCCCATAGGTGAGTATGGGGAGGTGAAGGCCACCGGCAAGGCGATGGCAGAGGAAGGGCCAGACGACAGCTCCTGGAGAGAAGAGGTGCTTGACGATGGAGAAGATGGCTTGGGCCAACGAGAGGCTGTCTCTGTAGTGGTGGGAAGTGTTGAGGGCGTGGGTGACCGAGTATCCTAGCCATCTGAATACCTTGGAGGGTCGGCAGAGCTGGTCTTCTAGTTCGATAGGGGCAGTTGAGGGGGGTGCCCTCTCCCTTGGGGTCCGCCAGTGGAGGAGTTCGGTCTTGGGGACTGAGATGGACACAGCGATGTCTCGGCCCTTTGCTGCTATGGTGGAGAAAGGTCCTTGCAGGCGGCGTATGTTGTCCCTATAAGAGGAGGAGGCAAGCGATATTGCGAAGTTGTCAACGTAAGAGACCATAAGGCCTCTGGGTATCGTGATGTGTAGGGGGGCGACGTACAGGAGAAAGGAAAGGGGTGAGATGGGGGACCCCAGGGTGGTGCCCACACAAACTGGGGAGGAGATGTTGGGGGAACCTTGGAACACTAGGGTACAAGTCCGTTCTGACAGAAAGGCAGTCACCTAGTCAACGATATAAGACGGGACGCAATAGGCCAAGAGTCTGGCCCTGAGCGTGGAGGGGTTGACATTTTCGAAACAGGCCTTGATGTCTGAGAACAGTGTGGAGACCTCTAGTCTGCATCTTTGGCGAGGTTTCACTTCGTGTATCAGGGTGAGGCAGGCGTCGGAGGAGCTGAGTCTTGGTAGAGAGCCGCAGTGATTTGGGTGGAGTAGGCCTTTGGATCTAGCGATGGCGGACAGTCTAACTGTCATCACCCTTTCGAGAGTTTTTGAGATGGTATTGAGGAGGAGGATGATGCGGAAGGAGGCAGGGGAGATGTAGGAGGCCTTGCCGGGCTTATCCAGAACCACCCCGTTGACATTCTTGAGGGAGAGGGGGTGGTAAACGAAGGGCACCAGGGCGGAGAGGAGTCCATGTATGATCGAGAGGTTGATAAGGTTGACCTTTTTTCACACTGCCTATGGGATCCTGTCGGGGCCCGGGGCCGAGGAGGGGGAGGATTTGGGGAGGGCCAGCTTGATCTCTTCTTTAGTAAGGGGGGTGGCGGAGGGACTTCTTTTTAGGGGACCTCTGCTGTGTAGGGGCTCCTTAGGGGGGAAGAAATGATCCAGAAGCGCATTTCAACTACGACTGGGTTCGAAGCGTCTGGGAGGGAAGGGAACCTGGGGGTTTTTCTTAGGGCGACCAGCTGTTTGGCCATCCATATGTTGTTTGGGGAGGTTTTTGCAAGAAAGTCAGCCCAGTAGGTGGCCTTTGCTCTTTTGATGGCTTTGAAGTAGCTGAGCTTGGACTGTCTTGCAATACTGTAGGAGTCTGGGGTCCGGAGTTTCTTGGCTGTTCGGGAGGCTTTTGTGAACTCCTTTCGGACAATGGTCAGGAGCGGGGTCCACCAAGCTTTAGACCTTTGGGATGGGCGTGAGCGGGGCGCGGTGGCTTCGATCCTCGTCGTGAGCGTGGACAGGGCTGAGGAGGATCATTGGTCGAGTTGGGTGGGGGAGGGGGTATCGGGGGCAGGGGGAACCAGTCAGCCTTTGAGCTTGTCTGTGAGGACTAGCCAGGCGGCTTCTTGCTAGCGTGGTCTAGGTTTCTCGTTATGGGGGGTGGGCGGAGTATGGTAATCAAGATGCTGGCGTGGTCTGATCCTGTTGACGGAAGGGATGATGCGTCCCAGGAGCTCAACGCAGGAAACATGAGTGGGTTGGCGAAGGCCAGGTCGATGGTACTCGGTCTATGGGGACCCCAGAAGGGGAACTGAGAATAGACGCCAGGGGTGTCAAGAAAGTTGAAGGCTAAATCTGAGCCTCGGCTAAGGTAGGGGGCGGATCCTTTTTCCTCTTGGGAGGAGAGGAGTCAGGAGAGCTCGGTTGCTGCGTTGTGGATGTTAAAGTCGCCTGCGACTAGGTAAGGGTGGGCTAGGTTCAAGAGGGAAGACTCAGGGGAGACTGAGTGGAGAAATAGAGGGAGAGGTCTGGCATAGGTGATGCCGACGGTAAAGCGGGGTGAATCCGTGCCGAACCACCCTTGAGGGTTGAAGACATCTGATATCATAAAGTTGTCTGTCTCTGGGGGAAAAGGAGGTAACACCCCGAACCTTCGCAAGAAGTTCTGGAATATGTAGCAGACCACTCTGGGCCTGACGACAGGAGGGGCAAAAGATTTGAAGCGTGAAAAACTAGCGAGAAATCCCTTGGACTAGGGGCGGTCCTGAAGGAGGACCATGTCGGGGTGGGGGCCTTCCGTTAGGGAAGAAAACAAGGAAAGAAACACATCCCAGCTACCCCGGCTATTGTGTTGAATGAGGGTGAGGTCAGACGCCGGGGCCAGCTCTTGGCGTAACCTGGAGCAGGGTTTGTTACTCCTTTCTGCGCAGAGCCCGAGAGTCTAGAGGGAGTCGCTGGTGGTAGGTCACGGCCAGTGGATGCTGGGTGGGCCCTGCTGGGGCGGGGCGCGGGCCTCTCAGGATTGTCCAAGGGGACTCGGGGAGGAAAGGTCGATTGTTTGGGTCGAAGGGGCTTCAGAAGTAGCTGGTGCTGGGTGACCATCGTCGCCCACATCCATGGCTTCCGCACTATCGGAGCAGGCATCAGATAATTCTTCGTCGGATAGTGGGGGGGCCTCGGGCTGAGGAGGGGGGCTTGGTCTAGCCCTGCACTCTCTGGAGAAGGCATCGTGGTCGTCACCGCAATTCAGGCAGTGGGGAGGGAAGGTGGGGAAGCAGCCGGAAACTGCTCTTGTGTCGCCGCCGTTGGGGCAGGTAGGGTTCTGGTATCGGTGAGCTGAGCGAGTATAATGAAGTACGCAATAGGGGTAAGTTGGGTGTTGCTGGGTGCATCGGGCATGGGCGTGTCCGAAGCGGTAGCATTTGAGGCATTTGGGGTAGCACTTAGGTTGCGTCGTTTGCTGACCCTGCGCCGCTTTGAGAAGCGGAAGAGGGCTGGAAGGAGGATGGGAATGTCGTGGAGGATAACGGAGACAACTACCGAAGTGGCCAGCTTGGAGAGCCCAGCAGCTCGGTCCTTGTTAAGGTACCTCTCAGAGCCACTCGTGACTGCTGTGGCGTTGTTGATGGAGTTTTTGATAAAAGTAAAGAGTTGTTCGTCGTCTTCAGGGAAGATGTGGGTCGGGATTGAGTGAATTGCCAACTGTATAGCCATTGGCACCTGGGTAAACGTAAGCCAGGGGTTATCACCCACGGGGAAGGATTGGTTAATGCTGCCGGTGAGAGCATCGAAGTATGGGTCCTAGGATTCTTCAGAGGTGTTGGGGTTGGTGCGCGTGAGGGAAACAACACCTCGCTTGTTTACCTTTGCGATGAAGCCTTTAGGGAGGAGGCAGTTGGACTCGGTGAGGGTGGTAGCGGCCATGTCTGGGAAGGAGGCGGCTATGCGTTTGGCAAGGGCGTGGGGAGCGGGGTTGGATCAGTGGGCGAAGAAACGTCTTGAGGCCAGGGGGAGGGATGACATGGTTTTTATCTCTTTATTCCCATCTCTCACTACCTCTATAGCTGAGGCTCTCTTCATTTTCTTTTGCCTTTTTCCTGGGCTGGAAGTGGCCCCTTGCGCATGGGTGGGTGTGGTTGTGAATCTTGAGGCGGAGCCGGGTGGAGGGCGGCAGGGGTCAAGCTGGACAAGTTATATTGGTTGGCCCGGAAGTATTCCGCTTCCCCAAGAGTGTGGGAAGGCCCTGGGATACAGTTTAGGGTTGCCCAACATCTTCTTAAGCTTGGTGTCCTACAAGGGGCAGTGGATGGAGGGGTCGGC
>Ga0307507_10005598_pt1 | contig 20465 bp, 23 predicted proteins | sample 7_EM_MG_FD_207223 | JGI IMG/M metagenome (GOLD analysis project Ga0307507, IMG submission 207223) | Populus trichocarpa ectomycorrhiza microbial communities from riparian zone in the Pacific Northwest, United States - 7_EM | ecosystem: Host-associated > Plants > Roots > Unclassified | place...
GCCGGGGGCGGGGGGATTATTTTATTTTTGAAAAGAAGAATAGGGCTGCGATTGAGGATGATCACCCATCTGTTGTAGCGTGGTGGATAACCTTCTCGAGAGAAGAGAAGATATAATGGATGGATAGTCTATTGACTCGATCGCTGATACAGCAGCCACCACAAAATCCCTTGGCACAAGACAGACGCAAACGGACAAGCGCCGATGGGACGTCAGTGATCAAAAATGGTGGGTTTGGCTAAGAGTAGGACAGGCACCCGTGCAATGCAAATCCTCCAGAGTGATGCTACATGCTTTATCCCATCTTCACTGCGCAAAAGAGCGCTCCGCCACCTCCATGCACGCATAATGGCAAAAAATACAATCATATTTTATTACTAAGTCTACATAGCTACGATACTCCCCTCATCCACCGCAGTCCACTTTTCCCGCCTCCCCTTCTCTTCGGCGATGCAAAACAAAATCCCATAATATCATACCACTAACCTACCTTACCCACATATACAACTCAGCTAATGAAAAAGCAAAGAAAAATAAAAAATAGGGGGTAAGAAGGGTCCAGAAAATATAATAAAGACCAACACGACAGGGAAAAGAAAAATACCTACTCCAGATACTACCCTAGCCAACCGGCGAACCCAAGGAAACAAACGCAGACGCAAGCGGTATAGCAGTAGTAGTAGTAGGAGCACAAATGAAATAAAAATAAAAGGGAAAGGGAAAAAAAGGGAAAGGGAAAAAAAGGGGGGGGGGGGCAATAATAATAATACATGAAATAAGCAAGACACCATTTAACTTCTCATCACATCGTCCACTCGTAGGCACCACTTACTTACATACACTAGGCCGGGTAGGTATAAATCAAGGAAAAGATAATAGATAGGAAAACGCGAGCCCAAATAAAAAAAACAAAACCAGTGTACACCATCCCAACCGTCTACCCCCCAACACCTGCGGCCACAGCCTTTGATACATCGTCGATAAACGACGAAAAGTCCACCCTACCGCCGCTCGTCGTAGAGGGCGTCGGTACAACACTACTGCTCTCACTCCTCTGCCCTTCATCCCCATCGCCAACACCAACACCAGCACCTTCACCCCGCTCCTCCTCTTGCTCCTCAACCCCGCGAATATCCTCAAATATGTCAAGTCCGCAGGTCATGTTGCCCATGTCCGGCGTCGACGGCAAGAACTCACTCCAAAGAGCATTGCTCACAGTGTCATTGCCCACTACGCCGTCTAGGTTAAACAGCGGTGGGGAGCTGGGCATGGTCATGTCTGTGCCGAATATATCGTCGCCAAAATTGAAGGCCGAGTCCGGGAGGTGGTGGTGGTTTGGTGAAGTGCCGAGGATATCTGTAGACATTTCTTCAAGGTTCCTCGAAGCACTGTCGAGATCCGCGCCCTCCAGAAGCTTCTCCAGGAAAGCCGATGTCGGAGAAAGGTTTCGACGCTGTGGGGAGGGGAGGTGGCGGTGTTTGGGTGAGAGTCCGCTTACTGCCTTTTTGGCAGAAGAGAATATGGCGGCATTCCAGGGGCTGGGCGAGCCAAGACTTGTTCTGCTACCAGTTCGGATGGGTGTTCGGGGGTATAGGGGGACTACTTTTCGTTTCTGAGGAGTTGTTGGTTTATCTAGCGTAGTGATGTCTGAAGGGGCCCTTGGCTCTGAGCTTTCTGGAGCGCGATTCTCTTTCTCAACATCTCCCGCTGGAGTCATCCCCTGGAAAGATTTACTTGTCAGGTCACCATCACCAGGACCCTGTGGTTGCAGATTCGTAGCGCCATTGACGTTAGGCTTCGTGAACAGCAACCGCCTTGGTGATTTTGATTTTGGCTCAAGGCTGTCCAAATCAATAGGACTATCTGCACTCCCGGGCTTGATAGGGCTAGACTGGACAGCACGCTTCGCAGCTTGGGAAGCAGCTTCCCATTCCGGGTTACTCCCCTTTACAGACCTTGTCCCCCGAGGAGTCATCGCAAGAACCTTCCGAACCGTCGCCGGCGCATGACGAGGCGTTTCCTCTTCATCTAGCACCACAATTGGTCCAGCGGGAGGCCCCGGTAGTTGCGCTGCAGTCTGTTGCTGATCTTGCTTGGGCATCTGCTTAGCTGTCGCTGGCTGCTTGCGTTTTCTCACTCGAGGTTTCTTAACCGGTGCCGAGGGCTCCTCCTTCTTTCCGTCCCAGTAGTCTTGCGGGCGCATAGTCTTATGCGAAGCGTGCCAGAGTCCACAAGGATTGCAAAGTAATATTTCCTTTTCGCCCTTCTCAGCCTTTACCTCCTTATCCTTGGTATCCTCATCATTATCATCCCTAGCAATCATGACCTTTCTCCATGTAGGCGTTTCAATCGCGCCACAATTCATGCAAAAGTTCGGCATTTTCCCTTGAGTCACAGCCTGAACCAATTGCATTTCAATCCTCTCCTTGACATGAGCAGCTGTACGAGGTTTAGGCTGCGGTCGTTCGCTTCTCGATCTCTTAACAGTTTCCCTATCTTCCCCTAATTCACTGGATGCTGCCACATCAGACATCAACCGCTTTGGTTTCCGAGGATATTTTCGCTTTTGTGACTTGGACTTTGTAATTACTCGTGTCGAATCGGGTGAAGGAGCTACACTCATATTGACATTATCGGGGAGAGAAACAGGCGTGGGGATCTTCGGTAGCTCTAGCATAGATGAAGCTAGTGGCTGATTACCTACCAGGCTCACCTCTTCCGGCGTTGTCTCCACTGTTGCCGCCGGTTCTTCAAGACTTGCAAACGGGGGCTTAAGCTCCTCTTCCTCTTCTTCGAAGAGAGCATCCAATCGCCGTTCCAGATCATCTGGGGACGGTACATCTGGACAAAGAGATGGTAGAACGGGACTTGTAGGAGTAGGTGATATCTCATTTCTAGACGGCTCGAGCTGAGTGGGTGGTGATGACCTCATTGTCCTCGTGTCTACAGTTCGGGGAGGTGAATTTGCATACGCCGGGGAAAACACAGTTGCTGGCATGGGTGTCATCGGGTTGTTTGGCATTGCCTGACAAAGCTCAGGGGGCATCGGTGTAGGAGACGGCTGTGAAGGAGGGGGTGGAGGTGACATGTCTTCTTTCGTTTGAGGGGTTGGGGGCAGCGGAAGCATCTCTGGAATTGACTCAAGAGGGGCTCCGGGTGCTACCGTAGCAGCCACCTTTTTCTTCCGATTACCATTATTAGGTTTCCTCACCCTAGTCGACCCTGTCTTAGCCTTCTTCTGTGGAGGTTCACTATTTTCCTCCCCAGAAGTAGGATTGCAATCTCCCATTCCCGATGGCAGCGGTTGAGGGGTAGCGCCTTTATGAGAAACCTTAGATGTAGTTTGCGTTAGGCTCCCAGGCGGAGCTAATATATGTGGATTTGCATTAAGGTAATTCGTCCAAGCAGATGCATCAAAGCCACCAGGTATCATCTTCGAAAGAGCGTTATAGGCATGTACAGACTCGACAAATTGCGCTTGCGTAAAAGTATTGACTGGCGTGAGCTTTAATTTGACATTCAAGGTCTCCTTGACTCCATCATTGCTGAAAAACCCAAAGCTGTTGGATACAACACGTCCCGTGATCATGGAGGCATTTGTCGAAGGATTGTTCGAGTTGACAGTCGCCATCGCCCACGAAAGCATGCCACAACCAACCAACGGAACTCCAGCCTCGGAATAATCGTACGCGTAGACTGAGTAATCCTGCCCCAGAGTTGCTACGAGTTCAGGACTAACCAAAAATCAGCAATTTCAATCCCATATAAATGTAATGCTCCTAACCTCGCAGAAATCATGCTCAATATGCAAGTCTTGAATTCCACAGCTCCCACCACCGTGTCCTTATCCAGCTCAACCACCCTAGTAGTAATCAAGTGCGGCCATCTCGCAAGACAGTTTGATTTATTCTTATCGTCGAACGCATAGGATACTTTCACTATGAATAGTTAGCGCCTTTGTTTTCCTTTGTGACTGCCTATCTGGTGGTGCGTTGGGACGCGTACATCTCATACAACGTGACGATGATTGCCCAACATTGTCACCCTGGAAACCAACTGAAGACCCAGGCGGCGTAGGCCCCATGGCTGAAGTCATTTAGGGTCTCCAGCCAGCAGAAGAGTCACTGCCAGAAGTTGGGTATCGTGTAGGGTGAGCTTTACTTCGTTGATCGGGCCCACGGTGTGAAGTGTTGAGCCAAGATAACGATGATTCAAGCCGTAGAGCGCGTCAGATGAGGGGAAACCACGAGCGATAAAAGGGAACGGAGGGGTTGTCTAGGAGTTTAGTTCTAAAGGAATGATCTATTAAAGGCTATGGAAGGTCGTGAGGGAGGGAGTTCTCTAAGGTGTAGAGGAGTACTGGTATTATTGAGCAGCAGCGAAGGTGGGAGGGAAGGGTGGTAGGCAACCCTAAAAGTGTGAGCATAAGAGTGGGCGCCTCCTTCTCTCCCTCTCTTCCCGGCCCCCGGAATGTGACGACGAAAATGGAAAATTGAGCCAAAAAGAGGAGGCTTGTGGCTCGACGCGCAGCAAGACTCGCCCGAGGGGGGAAGTTCCCGTGGTTTTTCATCCCTCGCGCGACGCGACGCGTTGAGACACGCACTTTGAGCCTCCATTGAGACTGGTCTGCCCCACACTTAACCCTCGACAATGCTGCGATATGCAAAACGCCATCTCTCCTTCCTGTGAATTGTAAATTACTATGCGAAATTTTACTGTGAGGGAAGGTGTGAAAACTATTGTATGTATCAATTCCTCATAAATATAAAACCATAGAGGCAAATTCACTTAACAACTTCCCAAGTCTCCCCCCATTGCAACTCCGGAAGCCAGCGAGGGAGATATCCTTTAAAAGAGGTGAGTGAAGTAACGAAGGGTTCTCTCCCGTCCCGCATGTCATCCACATTCCCACAGGGTGGGTTGTATGTCGTGATACCATCCCCCCATGCGTCCCCTTCGCTCCAGCAACCAAACCACCAGTTTGTGAATGGTAAAAAAGAAAAAGAGTCAACCATTCAATTTCCCTCCTTCTTACGCCCCTTAACCCTCTCAATCTCCCCCCCTTCAATCCCAACAATCTTCACTCCCGCAGCAACCATCTCCTCCTCGGCCTTATCCCACCCGGTCCCCGGCACAACCGCCCTCGTCCCCTCACGCACCACAAACGTCCTATACCCAAACCTAGCCGCATCAATGGCACTCTCTTTAACACAGAAATCTTGTGCAAGCCCTACAACAAACACATCCGTAATGCCCTTTTCATGCAGCATCATGAGCAAGTTCGAAGTAGACACGCTCGTAGACTCCGGCGTAAACGGCGGCAAGTGGAATGGATCTGTGAACGTAGAGTACATCTCCACCCGGGGGTCTTGGCCTTTTTCTATCACTGCGTCAATGCGGGAGATATCTAGCTCCGGAACCAACTCGGCCCCACGGGTGTTCTGCACACAGTGATCTGGCCATAAGAGCGTCGTGTACTTTCTGTCCGAGCCATCAGGGTGGATAACCGTAGTGTTCGATACGAACGGAACATTGTCCGGCGGTGGATGATTCGAAGCAAAGGAGACATGACCCCTCGGATGCCAATCCTTCGTAGCAACCTTCAACGCAAACGGTAGCAGCAACAGTGCGTTTACGGTAGGCGCAATGTCGCGACCGTTTTGTACAGCCAGTGATCCATTCTAACGCCGTCCCCATAATCAGCCCCAACACTGCCGAGAACAAAGGAAAGAGCAAACAAACCGGCGGACAAAAATCCTCCTGAAAATCAACCACTAAAAGCGCTGGCACAAAATCCTCTCTGATCCGAGAACTCATTTCGGGTGAGTAACGTCACGTAGACAAACGCAAGGAGAGACTTCCAGTGTCTCAGATGCGATTCACTCATTGGAAGGAGCGTTGTCCTCGCTTAAGTACGGTATCAGAGACCCCCCAAGATAAGCCCCCCGGCGTAGATCATTTTAGCCTTATTCACTCATCGCCAAGACTTTCTACGGAAGGGCTTTGGGCGAATAGTATCATAGGTTACGCGACGAGTGTGTATGATGGGAGCATCGATAGGGCAAGTAAATTTGGCATAAGGACGGGTGGGCAGGTGGATGCGCAGGCCGGTTCGTGAGTTTATCGTGCTCGGTAACAATCCTGATTCGTAGGCTGGTAAGAGGGTGGGGTGATTTTTGGTGATGCATGTATGTGTTGATGAGTTGAAGACCCAGGTGGAAAGAGGTACGAGTACTGTACGGTACTCACTTGTTGAGTGAGGTGGGAAGCTCATCTCGTAAGGTGTCGAGAGAGGCGCTACGGGTATCATTGATCAGAGCTATGGGAAAGGAGCCGCTTTAAATATTATACGTGATCAGTGCCAGCTATGCGTCCCGTAGGCCGTCGGCGCACTCTGGTAAGGATAAAGAGGGAGACATGATGCTGCTACTATACGAGCGCTATGGATATGGAGAAGGTACGCTGCTGGATTACTTGCATGGTTCGCTCGAAACTCGCTCATGCACTTGTGGTTCTTAATAGTTATTAACAGCCTCCATTCTTCGGGGCTTCCCGTCGGCTTTCACGGTCCTCTGAGCATTCGATAAACCTACTATCCTTTAATACTTTTACAATCCCTTACTCATGCCCACTCTCACAGGCATCTCGCCTTCGATGTCTGCTTTGTCGCACTGGAAGCTGCCCTTCCAAAATCTCACGCGGAACCAAGAAGAACAAATCATCCGAAAACCGTAACCAATCAATTCAAACCCCCATGACCCGGGTATCTCGTATCACCAGTCGTCTATAACAAACTATCAAACTACTTCGGCTAGTCCCTCCATAAGCACCGCGATTCCAATAGCCCCCGGGTCTGGGGTATCCCCTACATCACCCACATAGACACTCCTCCCAAGCGATGCCTTCATTCCTCTTGTACTCTCAGCGCCCTCCCTCGCTGCCTTTGCCGCCTTGCCAATGTTCTCGCCCTCGGCCAACGAAATAATGCACGGCTGCAGCGCATCCACCAGCGTCCTGTCTCCGGGCTGCGCAGGGGTGTACTTCCTCAGCGAGACCAGCGCTGCCATAGCCGCCTTGGCCCACACCCCCAAGGTTGCCTCGCCCTCTCCAGCTTCGCGGAGAGCTTTAGTAAGGGAGTTTAGGAAGATACTGTTATTTTTTTTGGTTAGCTCTTCGAGTGATAGCTGGTGATAGCTGCGTGGGCTTACGAGTATAAGGCGCCGGAAGTTCCGTCCATGCTTGCCTCTACTGCTGCCGCCAATCTGCTGATGGTGATTACGGCGTCTGGGCTGATCTTGTTGGCGCTGATTAATTGAAGGATGGCTTCGGCGCCCTTTTTCAAGGCGGAACCGCAGTCGCCGTCACCGACTAGTTCATCGTAGCGGGAGATCTCTGGCTCCGCTTTTATAAGAGCTTTGAGGGCGTTGGAGAGGGTGTGGCAAAATTGGTTGACATTCACTGGGAGAAGGAGGTCGTGTTAGAGGTTGGCCAGGATCTGAGGGGTTGGGACATGAACTGCCTACATTTCAGCCCCGAGGGCGGGACTGATTCTTCCTTTGTATCACTCTCTTCCGCTTGGTTCTGCCCGCCCGCATTGGCCCAGGTTTCTAGCCTGACTGGGGCGGACCACCCGAGAGATTCGTGGGGTGCATCGAGGAGGTCTAGCATCGACTTGGCTTTACCAAGGCCTGTGTCGACAAGTCTGAGCAAGCTGATACTGAAACCATTCCCGTTAAGGGAAGTCATGAAAGTGCCGGAGAAGATCCTCTTTGGCTTGATAGAGTAGGTTGAGTCTAAAAAATTGGGTCAGCATACGCCTTCTAACGTACCGTGCCCAGAATTAACGCACCAAGCTGCTTTGCGACTTCTGCGGTAATTGCTCCCATCTCTAGAGGGCTTACACCACCGAGGTTATTGAGCATAAGAACCCAGCCTTCGATATTATCCACATCTTCAAGATAATTCCTATCCTTATCTTCTTTACTCAAGAGCTGGCCTAGAAGTATCTTGACTAGCTCCGGAAGCTCGGGAATCTTTATCCTCTTATACCCCAGCTCATTATGAATCCCCATGCCAATCTCTATTTCGTCTGGTTTGAGTGCCCCCTCATCCTCATCGGAAGCTATTGCTCGACCGGGTACGTGCACATGAGCGAGCGACGAACCTACAGTCACAAGATTAGCTGCAACAAGTCTACCTAATGCTGAAGCTTCTTTCAAAGAAGCCCCCGCCGTAGTAGCAGCCAATGCCCCAACAATCTTATGAACAAGGACAGTTCCCGCGATTCCGCGTCTACCGACTTTCCCGACACTCCCGTCCTTCACCCGACCGACGCCGACGTCGTCGGCAACCACTACCATGTCCACATCTACGCCAGCGGCCTTCGCTTTCTCGCTGGCGAGACCAAAGTGCAGGACATCACCGGTGTAATTCATTATGATAAGGAGGACCCCAGAGTTTGGGTTTACTCTGCGAGTGATGCAGGTATAGACCTGCTTCACTGAAGGCGAAGCAAAAATTGAGCCAGAAACAGCAGCTCGGAGGACGCCATCTCCAACGAAACTGGTGTGAGGTTGTAGAGCAGACATCAGCAATTAAACTATTTTTCTTCGGGCCGGTGCAGTTTTCGTGGTCTACTACTGCAGGCATTGCTTTTCTTCTTCCACCCCCCCCTTCCCTATAGATAGGGAACGTTGACCATCAAGCGAAATAGATAAAAAGGTATAAATCATGGGGGAAAACAAAAAACTTACGATACGAAGCTAGGCTCGTGGCCCGCTCCTCCGCCCGAGATGATTGCTACTCGACCGGCATGGGATTCTGGGGAAGACTTGCAATAAACGATTTTGTTCTCCTCATCGAGGGCCACGGATGGATTCGTCAGTGGGGCTGAACGAAGGGCCAGATTCAAGAGATGAACGGGGTCGTTGACGAAGTGCTTGTCTAATGCGGGCGGGCGACGTTAGAAAGATATATTTTCCTCCATCATGATACTTTTTCTGCTTTGGTTTTCACTATATTACACAAAACCCTTTCCCCAACCCTTCTTTTGTGGGTTTGATGAGGCGTGATACCAGTCGGTCTTGCCCCAGCGACCTGTACTCCCCCAACGAAGTGTAAGACTTACTAGACATGATTAATGACAAACAAACTTTTCTAATTCTGGTACAAGTACTGGTATGTGCTGTGGAGGGGAAATGCCTTTCGAGTTTTCGGAAGTCTTCTGAATCAAGTTCTATCGAGATGTTTCGGCTGGGGCCGCCGTGGAATTAGATATCTGGTCGTTTCTCCGGGCGTTTTGCTTTGGTCTCCGGATCAAGGCAAGCCGTCACTCAGCAGACGAGGTCTGCAAGAAATGAGGTTTGTCCAAGGTGCGGGGAAAGAGGGGGAGAAGCGGACTGATGTCATCCAGCCAAGCCTCAAAACGTAAAAGAAAAAGAAAAAAAGAAAAAAACAGATTCGCTTCGAGTGACAGTAGTTTGCAGTTTTGTGATACCGGTAAAAAAAAAAGATCTACCAGATCCTGCTTGGTTATTGGAAAAAGGACCACCCACCCACACTCGTATCTGTCTACAAGCAATTCGAGTGTTTAAGATTGTGTGGGCTCTTGAATGGTTGAATACCGTACCGGTGATGGAGGGGTGGGCGGATTCCGGGTTGTCTCTCCGTAAAAATTGACTTGACGGGAGGATTGCTCTGCATGTGGGCTGTTGTCGGGGCTTATTGGAGTGCAGTGGGAGTAGAAAGCGAACATTGGCGGTCACTCGGCAGGATGCATGGCATGGGGCGAATGATCAAGTCTGAAAGAGCAGGAAGGAAAAGAATAAAGAAGTAAACTAGGGTGCTCGGGTATCATAGGGAAGAATAACATGACAACACAACAAACCCCCGAAGTGACCGGTAACGAATGAGTACCGTATATCTAGGTACAGCGCAATATCTGCCTACCAATTTCTAAGAGTAAAAACTCGTCATAAGCACAGAGAAAGAGGAAACTTCCCCTGTCTTCCAACCCCCTAAATTCCTGCAATATATCACATTTCCCCACCAGCGCGCAGTCCTGCCTGTGTCACTGCACCCTGCTGCCTCCGCAGTACCGGTAATCTCCCTCCTGCCGACCAAAAAACGGCAGACCAACCATGCAACGATTCGGTTCGATCCGTTCACTCATTCCTTCATTCCAGGGCAAAAGTTTTTCCGGTCGTTTTTGGTACCGGCGGGTTCATTTCTTCCTTGTTTCCGAGTCCTGCATATGATACAACGTCCAATCAGCCTTGTCCTATCCAGACCGGGGGGGAGGTCAGGTGATGGAGTAGTTCTATGAAGTTCTACCGTATTTGCAACTCAACTTGACCCTGGATCGTGGCTGCGGTACGAGTGTTGGCATTCATTACTCAAGTACTCGTAATGTCCTGACGTTTGTGAACACGACTGCTATTGCATGATGCCAAGATCCGCGCAAAAAAGCTGAATTTTGGCGTTATGCAATAGCAGTTGTGTTCACAAACGTCAGGACATTACGAGTACAGAGTTTGCGGGATTGTGCTAACTAGGGGGACAGTGGAAGGCCTTGGAAAAGTTGGAAGAGAGTGAGTGGCTGAGTGATTTCGGGGGCCGTAACTTAATTTACGGACTTCATACAGGACCGTAACCCACGGCGAAGCGAGTCCACGACGGTGAGATGAGAACGCCCATGGAACTTTTATAGGACAGGGATTATTTGTATGGGAATTCTCTCTATGCGGCGGGCAACAGTCACATCAGGAAAGGGTGCCTGAAATCTATTATCGCCACGTGACATTAAAATTTCACCCACAGGATCACTTTCGCAATCCCGCCCACCCCCCCCCCCACCATGCTGCTTCCTTTACCAAACCACACCACACACCCTGAAACCCCCCATTCCAAACCGGGCACCGGCCGACCGATCAACCAGTCAACCAATCAACAAAGAACCACCAAACACCGCCTGAAATGGCCACCCTCTTCCGACGCCTCACTTCGACCCCCTTCCTCCGCGCGCAGCTCCAAACCCTAACCCGCGTAGGGCAGACCTTCTTCTTCATCCACCTGTTCTGGGAACACTTCTACTGCGTCGGCGCTGCGACGGGTGCGAGTATGCTCCCGACGATAAATATCGCCGGGGACTGGATCGTGATATCGAAGCTGTACTCCCGCGGCCGCGGGATCGGCGTGGGCGATATGGTCAGTTACGTGCGTCCCGTGGATGGGCCCGGGATGCATGTTAGTAAGAGGATTATCGGGATGCCGGGTGATTGGGTCGTGGTTGATCCCGAGAAGGGAGATGAGGTGATTAAGGTGAGTGTAGGGAGGGTAGGATTGGATTGGTGGTGGTAGGGAGAGGCCTAATGCGTGCGGTTTACATGTGTTAGGTTCCCCCGGGACATTGTTGGACCACGGGGGATAATCTGCCGTTTTCGAATGATTCCAGGCATTACGGACCTGTACCGCTTGCATTGATTCGTGGGAAGGTTATTGCTAGGTTGAAGCCCATGCCAAAGTTTTTTGAGAATGGGTTGAAGGATGTTGAGAATTGATTGGTTTCGCTTTCACCGGCGTTGATATTGTGGGTTGGGATTTGGTGTGATATTATAGATACCGTACATAGAAGGTTTGATGTCATTTTGGGGGGGAATAGTGTAGATGATTTAAACTGCTAGTTATAGTACATGCCCGATTCCTCTACGATGGTACCACATCCTTAATCCGTTTATACATAATATCCCAACCAGGCAAGCTATGTTTCTGCATGATTTCCTTAGTGTGGTTATCCCACTCTACACGCCACATGAATGCTCCGATGGGATGTAGTTGGTTTTTGTCCTGGAAGCCTCTCATGGTGAAGTCGTCCCTATTAATACTCCCTTCTAGAGCCGTTGTGTCAATCTTCCTAGGCTGCTCGAAAACTATCATGGTGTAGCGGTGATATGGAGCTCCCTTCTGAGAATGCGGTGGGAGATATGGCACAATCGTGTCCGCAGGTTTTGCCGAGCGCCCAACAGCGGTGGTTTGCAATGGGGATATGGGAATGTTGGAACTGAATGTGTTAGTTTGTGTCTGATGGCGGACGAAACATTTACACTCACACAACCCAATGGCATCGGTATCTAAACCCGTGCTTCTTTGGGTCCGGAACATCTAGAGGGCTGTTAGCCCGGGCTGCTCCAGTAATACAGAGGAAGGCAATGATAATACCAGGATCCACAACTGCGATAGTGCAAAGCATTTCTTCATTCTTAAAGGGAATAACTCTGACGGTAGGAAACTCCTCCACCATCAAAGAGTCCAACAGCAATCCAGGCTGGGCCTTTCTGCCTTTGAAATGCACCTGCACATCGGCAATGGGGTCGATGGCTGGTAGAACATCTGGAATAACATGCATGGTCTCAAGTCTTTGCATAAGGATCGGGCGATTTCGCTGCCTCCACTTCTTATTGAGAAGATGTAGGTATATTGGCTTGTTCATACCGACTAACGAACACTTGGTTAGGGCTCGTACTTCAACAGGGAAGATAACATCGCGGCATACTTATCCCACAATCAAAATTGTATTTTACTCGGGGGTTGTTTGCGTCAGCATAGAGCTGCCATTTCTCAATCTGCTGCTTCATAGAGATGATTCGCCGATCCTTGTGCGTGAGACCTTTATGCTTGATCAATTTCTTCATGGTCTCCCTCTCTTGGGCGATTCTTTCGAACTTTTCTTGCCGATCCTTGTTGATTATATCCAAGGCGAGCTGGTATGTCTGGAACGGCATTGTCTCGATAGTCCTCATCTTCAACCTGTTTTTTTTGGTTCCTTCGACACCCCCGGCGCCCTCGACACCTTCAGCGCTACTCTTGTTTGGAATAGCCCTGGTCCGGAGACCCTGCAGTGCAATTGGTCGAATAACATTGAAACGGGTTGCGCCTAAAGCTCGTATCGACGAGCTCGCCGACAGCGTGCAAACAGACATCCTTCCAGTGGTCGTACCGGGGGTCTTGCGACACGTTGTGGAGTTGTGGTGAGGGGGTTGTTTTGCGGATTGCCTCGAGACTAGGCAAAGAAGATCCCGGGGGAAAAAGTTTCCATGCAACCTCCGTTGATCGATCCATCTACAAGCCCCCACCTCACCCCACCACCACAATCACCCCTTGGTGACAACGCAATGGCCTCGAGAACGGTTTTTGCCAGGACTGGCTTGTCAGGTGGAAAGAGGGTTGGAGTTCTGGATGGTTTACTAAAGGTAGTTGTTCTTAGCTGCTAGAAAGGAAATTTCTCGCCATCTCAGCTCTAACGATCTGCAGGTGTCACTTGCTCCTGGATGTTCAAGGTTCATGGCCACTGAGGTGGAGGGTTCAGGTGTACCATCTACCTCCCCCTCTATGCGGGTTCTTCCCCCAGAGCCGCCGGCAGAGATACCCTTCGCAATTAGGAAACGTGTGATCTCCCAGCAACCTCTTATTCCCATACTAACATCCACCAGCCCCCACCGTCCTCGCTACTATCTATCGATTCCCTACACTTGAGCCTCTGCGCTTCCAATCCTTCCCTACCACCTTCCTACACCTCCCAACACGCCGAGATATCTTACATAGAGCCATAACCTATGAAGGCGATGCTGCTCGTTCTGGGAACGCAAGCAAAAAATGGCGTGGAGAGGTACACGGTAGCGGACGCAAGATTCGCCCGCAGAAAGGAACTGGTAGGGCTCGCCTCGGAGACAGGAAGTCACCCATGCTTCGAGGAGGAGGTGTAGCCCACGGCCCCAAACCCCGAGACTTTTCTACAGATCTGCCTAAGAAGATGTATAATTTGGCTTGGAGAACTGCATTCAGTTATCGGTATCGGCGTGGACAGTTGATTGTTATTGAGGATACACTCGAGATTCAGGCTAATGACCCGGGACTGGCCAATTCGATCATTAAAAGGAATGGATGGGGCAATGAGAACTCGAGGAGTTTGTTTATCGTGAATGAGGAGAGACCGAATTTCATGGACGCTATGGAGGGGTTGGGGCCTGAGGGATTGGTGTTGACGAGGGAGGAGGTAGATGTCAAGGATCTTGTAAGTTCCTTTATAGAAATCCCTTCTGGTGTTTGTTTGATTATGGGGGCACTTCTCTGGACTATTACTGACTGCGGCATTGGGGTACAGCTGGAAATGGGAAGGATCGTGATCGAAAGGGAAGCATTGGAGTGGTTCCAAAAGGAACGGTCGTAAATATGTAGCATATATACCATCACCGTGTTTTTTTTCGAATTAATAGCTCCACTGGCTGCAGTAAAATTTACTCCCAATTTTCTAATTGATATCACTGCTGAAATGTGAACCCGGTTCCTGGTGAATCAGCGGCGAGGTCTCATGCGTTCCCACCGAAAATTGACGCAGCCGCAACCATGCCAAAGCTAGACCGAGGTAGATTTCGCTTCCCGCTGCAGATCTCACTGCCCCCCGCTCTCTTTCCCGATAACCAAAAAAACAAATACAAACATCCCTCCAGGTGCCTTATTCTATTCTCTCCACGCTCTCTTCTACCCATGGTGTTAAGGCCTTCACTCTGTACGAGAGTTGCCTTAGGTCTCTTCCACTCGAAACCAAGGACGATGCCTCTCCGTGCAAAGATCTTGAACCCTGGCTTTTCTTCTCAACAAAAGGTACCGTTAGATGAGACAGAACTAATGAGAATTTATGCCCCCTAACGAATCTCTAATTTGGTAATTCTAGATGTCTATCTCCTCTCTAGTGATTAAGGAACAAGATGACGATGCGCCCAACGATGTTCTTTTCGGTTCAACATATGGAATTCGCACAATAGAGCTTAATCGACCCGAGAATTTGAACGCTCTGAACGGCTCAATGGCACGAAAGATTATTTCTCGGCTACGAGTACTCACCCCCAATTCAAGCCTAAGTCGGAGTGCCCGGAACTGACGATTAATGGCAGGAATGGGAAAAATCACAAATGGCGAACATAATAATCCTCAAGGGCGTCGGTAGGGCCCTATGCTCCGGGGGAGATGTAGTGAAGCTTGTGGAATTCATTAAAAGTGAAGGACGAACGGGTGTTCAAAAAGCAGTAAAATACTTTGAATTGGAATACAGTCTAGATCACCTTATTGCTACCTACCCCAAGCCGTATGTTGCGTTCATGGACGGGATCACGATGGGCGGAGGAGTTGGATTGAGCATTCATGCCCCGTTCCGAATTGCCACGGAGAATACTTTATTTGCCATGCCGGAGACGACCATCGGGTTCTTCCCCGACGTCGGGGGCTCGTTCTTCTTACCAAGGCTTGATGGGGAGATCGGAACTTATCTTGCTCTGACAAGTGAGAGATTGGGCGGTGTTCAGGCTTTGTGCGTCTTTTTCACAATGCTAGCCGTGAGGGAGCCATATCACTGACAGTGGCGTAGTTACTCTGGTCTCGCGACTCACTACATTCACTCTACCAGTCTCCCAGACCTAGAAGCGAGACTAGCAGAGCTTGTTTTTGGCGACTATCAACCCCTCGAAGAGCGTTGGAAAATTGTCGACAGCACAATTGAAGAGTTTGTCACTGGTTTACCGGAAGATACACCCATTCAGCTCTCTGGTGAAATCCGGGAAGCAATCGACCGGTAAGGATCATTTGAAAGACGCCACCCCCGCTCCCCATTCTGGAAAGTAGCAATCCTCTGGAACTAACCTCCGGTTCCACCACAACCCCCACACAGATGTTTCAAATTCAACACAATCGAACAAATCCTTGAGGCACTGACTCAAGAAGACTCCGATTGGGCCCGCAATGCGCTCGAGACAATCAAGACCCGCTCCCCAACCTCGGTTCGCGTCACACTCCGCCAATTACGCGCAGGCAAGGAATGGACCATCTCAGAGACCTTCCAGCGAGAGTTGCACATGGCAGTGAAATTCTTGGAAGGGAAGGACTTTGTGGAAGGAGTCGATGCACTGCTCATCTTGAAGACGTCAGACCCCAAATGGGACCCCCCAACTCTAGAATTCTCCAACGAGAGCGTTACGGACCCTTACTTCACCGTCAGGGAAGGGGATAGACCTCGCTTGCAGCTCCTCCGCGATGAATCTGACGCCAGTTTCGTCGATTACAGGCAGTACCCGCACGTGGGGATTGGCCTGCCATCCGAGGCAGAGGTACGCCAGTTGATTCGGGAGCGGAAGATACTCCCAGATAATATAATCCCATACCTCGTCGAGAACCGGAACGGCAAGATTGGCCTCGTGGAGAAGGTTAGGGATATCATCGACAGGAAAGTTAGTACTGGGGTTGATCGGGCGATTTGGAAGGAAGAATCGGCGGAGTCGGGTTAGGAGTCGTTTTACTTGTTGTAGGCAGACAGTTAACTTGCCGTGGTTTGTTGGCAATGCACAATTCAGTGGATGCTATGCTGTGTACCGTACTCAAGTACCGGTACTGTACTGTATTGTACTGGACTGTATTTATGATGAATAGCCCTTACTCCACAGGTATGATACTATATCGTACATACCACGCTAGTATACCGAAGCCGAAAAATATACCAGTATTCCAGATCGAACCGCAGTACGAGTAAAGTAGGTGGCTCTATCAGATGCAAAAATTAACCAAGCGACCGATTCTTATTCACCAAGCAGCCCACCTAAACAGTTAGCCCCATCCCAGCCTACCGTACCGTAGGCAACTGGACTACCGTAAGCGCAACATCATTTTTATTTTTTCACTTCCTTTTCAAACCTTGAAAGTCAATTGCTACTTGCGCTAGCCATTAGAATAATATCGAGCCGTCATATACAAGTACGGTACTCGGTACACAATACCTGGCGCACTTCCCAATGCCCAAGAAAGTTATATTCGACCGTCGGGAAAAATCAACTTAAAAAAATCAAAATCAAAATCAAAAATCAGCACCCATTTTAGGCCTACCGTAAGATATCTACCCATTTTTTAACTTTTTTCTTTTTTCTTTTTTCTTTTCTGGCAATCAATTATCGAAAGTGATCTCTCTGGTGGTGTCATTACATTCTATGAGGAGGTAGACTACAAGTAAATTTATCCCAACACTATTCTGAAGGGGTGGGTCTTCATCATGTGATTCCGCAAAAGGGTGGATGTAGATAGTAAGCATCCGTTCTTCTCGTTCCTTTCCTTCACATGCACGAACACTGTGCACCAAATTCACATTGGGAAAAGAAGGAAAGAAGAGAAAAAAATGGCCTGATCGCAAAAAGCATTCTCGTTCATTCACTCCCCATCTGCTCTGGAGAGCAGAGTGGAGAAGAGCGGAGCACGGTAGTGTAGAGCAAGCAAGCTGTTCGCCATCATAAAACAAAACATTACTCTTCCTAACGCTTATTAGCCCCCCCCACTTCCATTTCCAAACTTCAGCGCTATCGGTAGACGAGAGATTTTATAAGAAATCAGATAAGACCTCCCAATGAAAAGGGTTGAAGAAAAGCCAGCCGCCCAATGCACCACACTAGAAATGGAAAACAAAAGCAATAGAATAAAAGACATAGTAAGGGGGGGCAAGAATTTTTTTTCCCTTCCTTCCCTCCTCCCTTCTTCCTTCGATGATAATATTATTTTTTCCGCTCTGTTTGTCGCATTCGCTGCATGTGGTGATACCATGGTAACCTTCGCTGCGTTCGCGGTCGCGGGGAAAAAAATAAAATAAAATAAATTTGTACACGAAAAGTAAATATTCGAGTGAACGAATAGATTTTTGGGAGGAGGAAAAAAAATCCCTTTTTTGTAACAAATGAACCCTCCGAACCCCTGCCACCGCCAAGATTTGTACAAGGAAAAGATATGTATAACAGGAGAGGGGCGTGTGTACGGTAGAGACCCTCGGAGGAAAGGCCAAAAGAATAAAAATAAGGAAGACCATGTTATGCTAAGAAAAAGGTACAAGTAGGTACCGGTAATTAGAGCAAGGAGGAACACCAAGTAACGCCCAATACAGTAGCAAAATGACACATAACCAGGGAGAGAGGGGTAAAATTGGTAGATCATCGTCATCGTCATCATCGGCATCAAGAAAAAGAAAAGAAAAAAACCTCCAAAGTCGATCATTGATTTATCATCACATTGACATGCCAACGCCCGTATCTTCCGGTGATCGCGAGCCCATTGTGAACCTAATGCTGCTGGTATCGGACAAGTCATCGAATTGTGCGGAGAAGCTCAGATCGGATCCCTGGCTCATTTGTCGTTGTCGGGAGGCCTGGTGGAGGGCGTTGTTGCTAGAACTGGAGTTTGCCGCTGCGGCGTTGCTAATACCGGCGGAGGCAGAGGAGCCCTCGACGACTCTGGTAGCCTCGTTCATGAGGTACTGCTTGATGCGCTCGCACGAGCAGCCGTTATGTTTCAGTAACTCCCCCTTCAAGTGCAGTAGCTCATTCCGCAGCGCCGCTACCTGCTTATGCAGATTCTTCGATGCGGTCTGCACCTCTCGGGCCGTGTCCTCAAGGTTTTGCGTCCACTGCTTCTTCTTACGCCGGCATTTGCTCGCAGCTATTCGGTTCCGCTCTAGGAATTTCTGGCGCTTAGCTTCTTTCACTGAGTCGTCCTCTACTCCGGTTCTCTTTGATCTCCGATTCGTGCCGCCGCGGTTGTTCGTACGGGTTCGGGGTCGGCCTACGGCTCCTGAGCTTCCGCGGCTGCTGGTGTTGCCGCCTGCTTCTGCTAACGTCTGGCTGTTTCTGGAAGAGGAATGGGTCGTGTTAGTGATGATCGTGTACTCGTCGTTAAAGCAGTCGTCGTCATCATCGTCATCGTCGAACAGGCCCCCGCCTTGGGGTCTTGGTGTTAACGGCGCTGGGTCTTCTGGGGGTGTGATCTGCCCGTGTGCAGATCGAGTCTCGGTCGAACAGTTTACCAGCATGTTATGCAACGGTGACATGGTGGGGTCCATTTCCACCGGGGGCATGAACCTATCAGTCGGGGATCTGGATCGTGGTGAGTAAGGAGGGGAGAGGTGGGACTGCATTACGCAAGGTGGAACAACGGTGGTGTCTATATGCATGGGCCATCGATTTTGTCCATATCTTCTTTCCATATCCTCACGAGAGGGTCCTGTAGGATCTACCCCGTTAAAAAGCGTGGGCAGAGTAAAGTCACTAGGACTGTAGACCTCCATGGTGGTTGATTTTGGGGATAAAGGAGGAACGTGAGATGCAGACGCTGGTGTGATGGAATTTAAACGTCCGGAGGAGGGGGCAACTTGCGTAGGGGCAGCCGTTGACGAAGAGGACGTAGTATTTATAGAACCCGAGGAAGGCGTAGTAGATGCGTTGTTGTTCTTTGGATCGGACGGGGCAGCTGCGCTAAAGCATTGCTCGAAAATGTTCATCTCCATGTATGCCGCCGTAAAGAACCCCGGCGTATTCAATGAGGAGGACTGCTGCTGGGATGCAGTTGCAGCACTCATTTTTGATGCTTCTCAAGAATTGTATTTTGTCTTTTTTTCTCACGATAAAGTGTCCCTTCTTACTCTCTCTGACGGAAATATTGGCACAGATTCAGGTCTTCGAAGCGGACTCGGAGCACTTTTTGAACTGTCAATTCGGATACCTGACCGCCGAAAGTTGTCGTTATCTGTGAGAATAAGGCTACAATAGTCGACGTGCGGGTAGCGGGAGGAGGAGGAGGAGGAGGAGGAGGGCTGTCAGACCGCCGTAACGACGTCAACGAAGGTTATTATAGATTGCTGAAGTAGCCCTGGCGGATTGGGTAAGAGTACCCGGGGGGATTATACTGGGGATAGTTTAGGCGGCGATGCTCCGAAAGATTTCTAGAAATTTCTCTATCTGTTGAAAACCGCCGGGAGTTTGAGCTGTTTGAACTGGAATGGGGTTGGTCGGTAGAGGTAGCTTGGTGTACGCGAAACAATACCGCTTCAGAGCCCAATACCTCTCTCTCTTCTCCACCCTCTCTTTCCCTTTCGTTTGTTATTATTCTCCCTCTCCCTGCCTTCACAACCGGTAGACACTAAACGGTAGGGGAACAATAGGAAATTTATTGAACCCAAAGATAGCCAAATAGGGCGTAGTGGGATGTTGCCAGCTGTAGCAGAGCAGTAGATAGATAGCAACAATCAATGGTAACAAACAAACACCAGCAACGACAGTAATAGCCTCCAAAGATAGACAGATCTCAAGAGGAATTCCTCTCGTTCCTTAGGAATGATATCAACAATCTCCAGTAGAGATAAAAAAATAAAAAAAGCCTTCAGGGGCCAAAATAAAAAGCTAGAAAAGAATGTTGGTAGAAGTAGTGCGAGACTGGTGGGATAATGATGATTATGATGATAACGATGGTGAGTAGAGTAGTGGCACGAGGAGGAGGAGGAGGAGGAGGAGGAGGAAGAGGAGGAGGTTCTTTTCCTTTAGAGAAATTAAGAAGGGGAAACACGAGACAGGTGGTGGTGGGGGAGGGGAGGGGAGGGGAGGGGTGTGGTATGTAAA
>Ga0307507_10005599_pt1 | contig 20461 bp, 3 predicted proteins | sample 7_EM_MG_FD_207223 | JGI IMG/M metagenome (GOLD analysis project Ga0307507, IMG submission 207223) | Populus trichocarpa ectomycorrhiza microbial communities from riparian zone in the Pacific Northwest, United States - 7_EM | ecosystem: Host-associated > Plants > Roots > Unclassified | place...
TCGTGCAGAGCTTCGTGCAGAGCTTCGTGCAGAGCTTCGTGCAGAGCGTCGTGCAGAGCGTCGTGCAGAGCCTCTATGCGCAGAGCTTCGTGCAGAGCCTCTGTACGCAGAGCTTCGTGTAGAGCTTCGTGTAGAGCTTCGTGTAGAGCTTCGTGTAGAGCTTCGTGTAGAGCTTCGTGTAGAGCCTTGTGTAGAGCCTTGTGCAGAGCCTCCAAGTAATAAAACTATATAAGATTGTATAAGATTATATTAGATAATATATAATAGTTAAATATATAGCATATAACTTTACCTTAATTGCATGTCAAGAAATATATAGTTACCTTTTAAAGTTGCTAAGTAGGTTAACTACGTGTTAAGGAACATACAGTTAGCTTTTAAAGTTGTTAAGTTAGTTAATTGCATATTAAGTTAGTTAAATTACGTGTTAAGTTAGTTAATTGCATGTTAAGTTAGTTAAATTATGTGTTAAGTTAATTAATTACATGTTAAGTTGGTTGAATTGCGTGTTAAGTTAGTTAATTGCATGTTAAGTTGGTTAAATTGCGTGTTAAGTTAGTTAATTATATGTTAAGTTAGTCAAATTGCGTATTAAGTTGGTTAATTGCGTGTTAAGTTAGTTAATTGCGTGTCAAGTTAGTTAAATTGTATGTTAATTACGCGAAACGCGAAAATTAAAGTCTACTTGAATCTCATCCTGCGAATATTTTCCCGATGTACGCTCCTCTAGCGCGTTAAGTAACATACTAGTTCTTTAGCGTAAGTGCCATATAGACAATACCTTATAAGCTTATAAATATAGCGGGTCTAGAAACGTCAACTATACTAAGGTTCCTGCATTAACACTCTTATATTAACATTAGTCTGTTAGTTATAAGTTATATAATACCGCCGTTAAACTTAAGAGGCTTTTTAGCTATTAGTTACTTGCGCTCCTTAGCTATAAGTTAGGCCTTATATAGTTTGCTTTCTTTATAGTCTATAAATACTCCGTTAGTAAGTAGTAGCGTATTATCCGTCTATAGTCTAACTACTCTAAAATACGTGGAATTATTGCTGTAGAGTAGGCATGGGTTATATATTAACTGGTCTATACCTAACTGCTATAGGTAGTATGTGTAATACGTCTTAAACCAGTAGTTTCTGGCTTCTAGCACTCTGTAAAGGGGCTTAAGCACCTATATTACAGACCCTTTATTAATTCCTAGTTTAGTCTATACTTCTTGCGGAGGTTATATATAGAAATTATAGTTTAGCTTTATAGCTGATTGTATATAGGCTTATATAATATCGTGTAGGTAGATCTATATATCTTAGTCTTACAGCATGGCTCTGATATATAGGATTAGGCGTTAACTTGCCTATTAGATAGTGGGCAACTGGGTAAGTACTACGCTCTTTTCTGTGTTATTGTACGCCTATACTACTAGTTATAATTTCTTAAAAGCTGCGTCTATGCCGGCGTTCTTAACCTTATTAATAAACTATAAGTTAAATAGGTGGGCTGTCGCGGGTATGTCTATAAGCTTAACTACCTTAAATACTCCTAGCTTAAGTAGGCCTGTAAGTTCTTTCTAGCATAAAGCTTAAAACTGGGTACTTGTGGTATTGTTATCTTAGAGGAAGACTAAAATATTAGCTTGGTTTGTAAGAAGGGGGTACTTACATAGGCGTCCTCTACTATGCCTTTGTGGTTATATAGCGGGTTGTCTAATAGGTTGCTTAATAGGTTATACAACAGGTCCTAGGTTGTTTTTGGGTATATATACCTGCTGCTCTTAGGGATCGTCCTATTAGTTGGGTTGTGGGTTATTGTTAAGTTCTAGATCTAAAAAGTAAGGCTTTATAACTGTTGTGCGGAAGGATGTAGGACTATAGGGCAGTTATATGGTATACATCTCATTTTTAACCGTAAGCAGGTTATATGGTCCTGACCAATATCCTAATTAGCCTATATTTCCTTCTCTCCAGACAAGTACTTGCAAGTTGGGCGGTAAGTTATAAATGGTGTCTATTCTTAGGCCATTTTATATACTTAAAGTGTCCGCAACTTGTCATTTGGTATATAGCTTGCGGATCTCTTCTATAGCTTTCTTAACTGCGGCAGCACGTTGCGTAACTATTAGCGAAGGCGCGTCCGAATTAGTTATGCGGGGGTAGGCGCCAAATACTAGCAGAGTGGGCACCAGTCCGTTAGGCCCTATAGAGTTATTAATAGCCTTAAAGGCCATCTAGAGAGCTGCGTCCTTATTAATATTTAGTATTTCAACTGTAATAATCTGGTATGCTCTCCGTAGTGGACTGTAGTAACATTTAACTATTCTAATTAAGTTGTAAGCCTTAACTGGCACGCCATTAGTTATAATGCCTATTATAGTAGCGTACTCTTTAAATTCCTTGCTGACAAAGTTCTTGCCTATATTATAAGTAATAACATCTGGTGGTTCTAAGTATGTGTTAATCCAGCACATCCATATAATATCCTATGTGTGTTTGGCACTAATATTCTATAGCCATCTACCAGCCTAGAAGCGTGTATATTTATTAACTATATATAGGACTGGGCGCCCGTTAATATACATAATGTTAATAATAATGCAGTAGTTAAAATTAATATTGTTATAGAGCGTGAACTTAAACCAGCTAGGCAACTTGCCGTGTTTTTAGTAAAAGTGGCAGTAACAGGTAAGGTACTTAAGTGATTTTGTATTGACATTATATCTAAAATAGTTAAGTACTTTCTATAGTCTCTTAACTAATAGGTGGCCGAAACGTTAGTATAGATGACGTAATTCCGTATTAGTTAGGTAACTGTTAGTCACATAGGGTGACTTACCAATAACGACTACTCGAGTAGGGTTACAGTAATGTTGGTTAATAAAGCTTGTTGATTAGAATAGGGGAGGGCGAGGAGCTTAAGGCTCCTCGCCACGCTAGTGCCGCGGCTACACGTGACCACACGTGATATATTCCCAATACTAGCAACTCTTCTTTTGTGGTTGCCATCTATATATAAAATACCGCTTAACTAGCGTAACAAGTATCAATCCTCCTTACTTACTATTACTACTGCAATATGTGACGGCTTGTATAAATGCTTTTAAACTGAAACTTACGGATTGTTATCTAATAAAGATACTAAGCTAAGGAAAAGAAGAAGAAGAATAATTATTAGGGAGTAGTAGGCAGACATGTCGCGAGGGCCGCTAAGGCGCTAGTGGTAAGCAAACCAATAGCGATTTTCCATCCCGGGGATGGAAAATCCTGATTGGTTGTTTGGAGTTAGGGTGGATATCGTGTTAAGGGCGCCAAGGCGCTAAGCGTAAGCGAGCTAATAGTGATTTTCTATGCCGGGTATGGAAAATCCTAATTGGCTGGCTGAAACCAGTATCCGCAGATTGCAGTAGAACTTGGTGGATAGTTACGGTGGAACTTAGTGGACAGTTGCGGTAGAATTCTACTCCCTTTTAACCCAACCTTTAACTTATATATAGAGAATGTTTGTGTTAATAAATGTTTCTAGAGCCTTGTTTGGGTTTGCCTTTGTTATTACATCTGCTGGGTTGTCTTGGCCATTAATCTATTAAATCTTAAAGAGTTCTTGTCGTTCGTAAGATTGCCAAAGTGCTATAATGTCGATTATAAGGCGCTTCTCCTTTGTGGTACCAAGCTTGACTAAACACTTATAGAGGGAATATAAGTCGGTACACACGATTGTAGGGATAGTGGGAAGTTTAAGTTAATCTATAATTATTTTTAGGGTAGTTCTAATTGCAATTGCCATGTTAACTCCGCTAACCATTCCATATATCTCTAACGCTAGAACGCTTTAAGTAATGCGCTTACTCTTGGTTGAGCTCCAATAGATAAGATTGCCGTGGATCGTAAAGTCATTCTCTCCAGTAGATTTATTTGTGATAATAATCTTATATCCTAGCTAGGAGCTAAAATCTTTGTTATTTACGAACGATCTATTAACAAATACAAAGAGCTTAGCGGTGGGAAGATTAATAGGTATATAGAGTAGTCCCCAATTAAGATGGTTCATTTGCCAGGAAAGACGCTTATTTAGGGTAAGAACGTCATCCTTAGTTGGTTCCTGGTATTAGGCGGCAACAGAGAGATTAAATAAAGCCTTAGGTTAATAGATAGAAGCAACATAAGCTCCGCAAGCGTGTTGCTCTATATATCCTTATTTCAGAGAGTTAACGTTAATAACGTTGATCTTCTTGCCTTAACCCTTCTGGCACAAAGCAATAGAATCCTTGTTTAGGGAGAGGATGCATCCATTGAAAAGTAATAGTGTTGTTAAATTAAGCTTTTTCTTTAGCTTTGCTATAAGATTTGCCTTTACTAGCTTATCTTCTTTAAGAGCTAAGAATTGGTCGTCTCCTAAGATAATTGTATTATTAGTTTACATGCCAACAATTCCAAATAGGGTTCCCGTGGTTATAATAAGGAAGCATAGATTAAATATAGAAGTAGTTATCAAAAGTTTCTCTTTATGGTGCTTGCTATAGGTAGCCCACCAATAAGTTCCTACCTCTGCAATTCTATATAATGGCTTAAGCACAACCATAATCATATCTTTGGGATATTAGTGGCGAATTTACTCTGGAAGGTATGCCAGTATTAAGCGCTAAAGGCGCGTCTCTAATTGGGTATAGGCCTAAGTAATATCTCTTAAATAAACCGCCATTCTATTCTTTATTAGGGAGGGAGCTAGCGTAATAATAACTCACTAACTAGCTTGTTAAATCATAGGGGATTACGTAAGAATTACTTCCTTACTGTTGTTGTTATAACCTTAAATAACCAGTCTCAACTTCTTAAATGGGGTATTAGTGGCTTTACCTTTAATCTCATTAACTATTCTTAACTTAAAGATGCGAACTCTATCAAACTTAGCAGGGTTATATTTCTTAAATTTAAAGACTCCTTTTGCAATAAGACCGTCGATCTCCTGCTTATTAGATGCTTGGAAAGGGGCTCCTAGAGTTATAATACGGCCTTCCTTTTAGAGTTATTTTGCGAGCTTAAAGTCCGCCTTCTCTTTAGCTATTATAAAGGCCATTAACAACTTAACTCTACTCTTAATAGCGGCAACAAATTGCTCTTCGAAATTAATAAGATATTAGCAATTTCGTGATTCTTTCAGGCGACCTCTACTGCATTATAGTTGCGGCGTATCTGCTATAATTATATTAGAATTATGGTCGCCTTCTAGAGCTTATTAATCGTGGCTCTCCTCTAGGGCATCTTCTATAGTATCCTACAAAGGTTCAGAACTGTTATCTTTATAGTAAGGCTTAATAACAGTTAAACGGAATTAAGTGGGTCCGTAAGGCATCTAAATAGTGCAAGTTTAACTATTAATTGCAATAAGTTAATATGGGCCTAACCACCCTCCCTTTTTACGCCATATGCGTACCTCAGACTAGAGTGGCAGATTGAGCGTAGTTAAGGTGTTTAGGCCATTTCTTATTCCTAGTGCATCGTTGACCTAACGTGTGGCGTAGAGACGTCGGACCTCCTTCATTGCCTTGCGAATAGCCTCAGCTTATTACACAACAGAGGGAGATAGTGGAGAATCGTTAGTTATTTAAGGGTAGGCGCTAAAGACTAGCAGCGTAGGTACGAGTCTATCCGGGCCAGCGGAATTGTTAACAGCTTTAACAGCTATTTATAAGGTAAGTTCTTCGCTAGCGTCCTCTAGTTCCGAAGAGATAATCTTATATACGCGGTATAATAGCGCGTAATATCATTCCACTTTTCTAACGCTATTATATGCCTTAATAGGGACTTCCTTAACCTTAATTGCCATTACCTTTATCTGTTGTTAAAACTCTATAAATAAAAAGTTCTTTCCTACGTTGTGGACGATTTAATTAGGGGGTCCTAGGTAGATATTAATCTAGTATAATTAAAGGGTATCCTATGCGTTTCTAGCTGATATATCCTTTAAGAAGCGTGTGGCTTGGAAGAAGGTTAAGAAGTTAATAACTTAGAGTACTAGCTTGCCGCTAAGATATATAACATTAACGATAATACAAAAGTTAAAGTCATAGTTATCTTTAAGGGTGAACTTAAATCGGCCAGGGGACTTCTGGTTTATTTAGCAGTAATGGTAGTACTTTATAAGATGCTTAATTGCCTTAACCTTAACTTTATAGCCTGCCCACTAAAGAACCCTAAGCAATTGGTGAACGGATGGGTAGCTAAAATAATAGTGTAGTTAACGTAACTCTAACTTAGTTAAATGGCTTTAAGCAACACTCTTTTCTAGTTAATAAAGGAGCAACTAGGGGTAACCCTACTTGCGTATAACGGGCACCCGATTATCTCCCTAAATGAGTATATTCTTAAGGTTATTAAGCTTAACGCCTAATTTATCCATATCTCTAATGCAAAATAGAAATGGGGTATTCGTGGGAATAATATAGAAAGTAATGCACCCTAAGGGGGTTCGGACCCTAATTGTGCTAAAAGAGATTGCAGTACCCTTGCTAAAACAAATCGTATATTGGCCTGCCGTTAAATAGTCGATCTAAATAGAGCTATTAAGCTGCTAAAGAGCTCGAACTTAAGGTTCTCCTACTATAGATACTCCTGCGGCTCTAGTATCTGGCATAATACTATAGAAGACGTTCGCCGAGTATCTGTTATTAAAGGAGAATATAGAACTCTCCTTTGGCTTATTAAAGATGTCTAACTTCATAATAGCATGGAGCGTAGATTGGTTATTAAGAACAGTAATAGTTTGTGTGCCATCTACCTCACCATACTCAGTGAAGTATTAGTTAGGAAAGTAGTCCTTAATTTCTATATCTATAAGAAGCTGTTCAGCCTTATTAACCTTACCCTTAAGATCTTCTTCGCCTTTATATTAAACCAGGAAGCTTTGGAAGTAGGCTGTAGTAACCTTACAATTTCCAACGTTTCATGCGCTCTGGTGAAACTTATTATATGCCTCCTTTTATCTATTAAGAGGGTGCCTAGTTAACTAGCAATTTGGCTTCTTACAAACATAGCATTTCTTCTGTTAATTGTTTTGAGATAAACCTCCACAAGGACCTCCACGGTTGCTTTATGGTCGATGTTAATCATACCCTCTGCCGTATCCCCTACCCCGGCCACTATATGTTTAATCAGTCCAGTTATAATCGTGTTGGTTGGTCGGGTCGATCGAAGTAGGTTAGGGTTGGGCGTTAAATTGCTGTACTTCTTAAGAGCGCAGAGCGGTGCCAATAGAGGATCTTAATTGAGTATATACTCCTTTATAAGTATTTGCAGGATTAAAGAGAGCAAGATTGCATTCTTTAACGCCTTAGTATACGCTAATAACTTAATCGCGTAGACTGAAATCCTCTTAATATAATTTGGATAAACTACGCTAAATCGTCTAAAGTTGATTAAAGAGCTTTTGAAGATAATTAAGCCAAGGGACACCTAGGTTTGTAGCAATAATCCTTAGAAAGGTAGTCTCTCTCCATTCTAATATATACTGCTGCTTATTCTCTTCTGTTTTGAAGTAGCATCTTAACTTATATATTATGCGGTTGAAATCATATCCTTTTCCTGCTAAACGATTATAATAGAAGGTACTAGCTCAACCCTTAAGCATAACGGAATAGGCATTGTGGTATTAATTAGACTCTATTCCTACCTTCTAGCAACAGTTATAGAAGATACGTAGTTTTGAATTAAGAACATTATATAATTCCCCTCCAAACTTCTTCTCCTAATCCGAATAGAGCTTCGCAAGCTCTATAAGCAATTTTAAACTGCCTCTAATTTAAGATTGAGATGGAGGAGGTGGGGGTTGCATTGTAGGCTGCAGTGGGGACGTAGGTCTGGTCGGTGGAGTCTAAAGGTCGTTGAATCGCGAAGCAATGGGATCCTATGCCTGCTCTCATTGGGGTGTAGTATCCGACGTCGAGGTTACGGGTTAAATTAGATACAGAGGAGTTAAAGGTGGAGGTAGGTTTGTCTCTAGAGGTATATTACTTAGGTTCTATTGTAAGTTAAGCTTCCTTATAGTGCGTAGTTGGTGCTTAATCTCTTATGGAGTCCATTTGTGTTCTTCTTTTGCGTTAATAACCTGCTCCTAAATGTTATCTCTAATAGTACCCCCGTCCTTAGGGACAAATACTCCATTCTCCTAAAGGAAGTTACGGAAGTCCCATATAATATCCTTGTTTACGGGGGCCTATATTTCCTTTGTCCATCCAACAAAGTCCTCCTTTATACATTCCCATAGCGCGGTATCATTGTATTTACTATCCTTGTAATATGCTATACGGTGTAATAAAAATCCATTTAAGTCTTGTTTATTAGCGTTTGCAAGGTCAATTATGGCTTTATTCTATGTCTTTAGGTTAATGTCTTCCTTATACTTCTTCGGGTAGGTTAACGCTATGGTAGGTATAGAATTGACGGGGTGTCGTACGTCAAAGGTAGGTAGGATTTTCGGTTTTGTAGGATCTCGTAGGTTTGCTGTTAAGAGGTAGGCAATTTAAGATGTCGTCGACACGTTTCAGACGTTGACTTAGGACCTTAGGTTTAGTAACACTTCTGACCTAAAGTACTTAACCAAATCTTCGTAAACGTGGTTGTTCTGCATAATGGACATAACTTGGTATCTCCTAGTACTTAGTGACACTTCTGTTACTAGTTTTCCGCAAGTCTAAGGTAGCACAGTATCGCCGGGATCCATTCTATATGAGCGCATATGGCACCCCTGCACGAGACTGTCTCTTCTGTTCGAAAACCTAGCTGCTCTGTGGTTGACTGTGTATTCAACCACTGATCAGTGTTGGTCACATAGGGTGACTCACCAATAACGACTACTTGAGTAGGGTTACAGTGATGTTGGTTAATAAAGCTTGTTAATTGGAATAGGGGAGGGCGAGGAGCTTAAGGCTCCTCGCCACGCTAGTGCCGCGGCTACACGTGACCACACGTAATATATTCCCAACAGTAACAGGGGTTCTAGTTAAAAGAGTTAAGAAGGCAGGTCTGTAAAGAGAGGTCCTATAAGAGGAATAGATGGCCAAATCATTATATAATAGGTATATTGCCTATAGAAGTCATAAGTACGTTTATAAGGTTATTGTAATATACCTATAAGTTATCCATATCTGCTAGGCAGAGTAGGAATGGCGTGTTTATATTAACGATGTAAAAGTTAACCTTACCTACTAGGGTTAAGACTTGTATAGACCCAATTAATAATATAGTCCTAATTCCGAATTGTACGCTTACTATGCCTTTTATTAACACGTTAAGCTATAAAGTTATATCTTGCTTCTATAATGCCAGGAACTGTTTATAACTGGCCGTAGATTATTGCAAGGTACCTATGTCAATTATAATGCCTATAAACTTGTCCGTTATGTAGCGTATAGGCTAACTGCTATACATATAGGCGTTTATGTCCTCAGGCGGGTTAAGGTTTGCAGTTATAGTTATGTCTTGGCCTATAAGGTTGTGGCAGAAGGCTCTATTAGCTAGTTCTTAGGCTATAATTACTGCTTTGTTATATAAAAGAGTGCTAAAAGACGTGAAGTAAGAAGAGCTATTTACGTTATCCTACTTAGTTTTAGCTTTATAATCAATAACTAGAGCTATAAAGGCTTCGTCTAGGTTCTCTAACTCTTTTAGCTCTAGGCCTTCTCCCTCGCACTTAATAAGATATTGTTTAAAATGTTCTTAGAAGCGCTTACCCAATTGTCTATTATATCGCCCTATAAACCTAGCTTTAGACTTATCCTGTTCTTTGTCCGTATGCTTCTATAACTAATAGCCGCTTTTGCCGCACACGAAGCAGCACTTTTTTTGGTTTAGTTATGAAGATCGGTTTTTACGCGGATCCTTATAGTTAGAGCCATTGCGGTCCTAGTAGTTATATTAACGGTCTGTAAAGTAAGCACGCGGTTCTTCCTGGTAGTCTATAGCGTATGTATGAGTTTGCTCTTGCTCCTTCTAGTAGGCAATAATAGACGACTATAGCTTATTAATAAGGTGGCTAAAATCTAAGGGAGGATCTGAGATTGTAATCCTGCATACTAGTACGCCCTGGCAAGCTATAACTAGTTTATTGTGCAGAAAGTCTGTGATCTGTAGGGCGGGTGTAAGTCTATATTATAAGTTATGAAGCTTTGTAAGCAGTATCTAAAGGCACTATAGAGTTATCTTGTTTGTGTTCTCCTGGATAATAGAGAGTAGTATTATAGTATTCTATTTATTTAGGTTTCTATAGTGGTATCTAGAACCCTTAAAGAAGTTCTATAAGTGGTTACAAATTTCTTTAAAAGATCTTTTGGGTAGCTGGTGGTTGTAGTATTAGTCCTAGGCTAATCCCTTTAGTATTATAGGAAAGGCAATCTTGTATGCGGTAGGTAGCAGTTTAGATCTTATACAAATGTTATAAAAGATTGTCAGTTTATAGTTGAAGCTTTTAGCTCCGCTATACTTCTGGTTTTTAGAGTATAACTTAGCTATAGTTATAATCTGCCGTTTGTAGTTCAGGATCTCTATAGGTGGGGTCTAAATTGTAATAAGTGGAATGTGACTTGCAGCAGGTGGAATATAGTTTATAGTAGATAGAGCTGATAGTAATTAAGGTGTTTGCTATAAGGGTGTTCCAGATAGTTATATTAGTGCTTAAAAGGGTTTATATAGACGGAAGACCTGGTTAAGTTGGTTATAAGGGACTCTCTTCTATAGCTGTAATGTCTTTATATCCATAATATGCTTACAGATCTTACAGATTTTGTTATCTAACCATTTATACTGTTCTTCCTCCATAGCCGTGTCAAGTAGAGTCCTTGGGATTGTTAGACTTTTTATATTTTTGGCTATATACACTCCTTTGCCCCAGAGGGTTCTGCGTAAGTCCTAGGTGATTTTAGTTTTAAGACTATTAAACTCTTAGATTATAAAGTCCCAAAAGTCTTTTTAGAAAAGCTCCCATAGGTCTATATCTATTGCTTTAGATATCTTATAATTATACGACTTTGTTCTGGCGTAGTCCTATATCTCTTCTTAAGAAGCTCCCTCTAGCTTAATCCTATTCTCCTACTTCTTTATCTTCGCGCTCTAGTCTTCTGCGTTTAAGGTACTCGCCATTATGTTCTTGTGCGAGGTAGCGTGTATAAGGTAAAGTATTTTTTAGGTAGTGATGTAATTTTTCAGTCCTTTTAACGCGATATATAAGGTAGTTAAATTAACAACTCTTCCTTATAATGATGTTAGCAAAACTGTAGTCCTTGTATAATATAGCACAAGGTGGTTAAATTAATAACTCTTCCTTGTGGTAGTATTGGGCGGGGTACGGTTCCCTTCTTTAACTGGGGTAGGCAGTGGCGCGAGTTTGTACGGAGTTGTAAGTAACCCATACGAGCCGTAAGCTATTACGTATCTCCTAATCTGTACATCTACTGATTAGTGTCGGTATGCTTTAACCTATTGCAGACCTGTAATCACTTTGTTACGGGTATGCTCTTAGGTTTGTGGATGTCTGTTCCTATTCTATATGCGAGGCCTCGCGTACTTATAACACGCGAGGAATGCGCACGTAAGGAATGCGTGCGCACGTGCTCCCCCTACCCCTAATAGGTTACCAATATTTAGTATTCTTATAAAGATAGTAAGGGATATATAGTTAAGAGGTTAGATTTAACTGTAAGTTAAATTAATGGTATATAAGAGCTAGGAGTATAATGTTTATATTCCATTTCTCTCTTAGGGTAGAGTTAGGATAAAAGGTAGAAAGGAAAGATAGAGTATACTAGCTACTCTTTTCCACTTTATATAGTGTCTGTAGTATAATATTTAGTGGCTATAATTACTCTTAGCTTATATATTGTCTACGCCTAAGACTATAGGTGCCTAAAGTAATCTATAAGTAAAGTATTAAGTAAGGTATTGTTAGGGGTAGCCATTAGCTAAGTGTCACAGCGACTCAGTCAATCGAGGCATAAGCGCCGTATAGAACGTATGCAAGCCTGTACAATTGGAATGTCTATGGACTCGGATATCAAGATGAGGAGCAGAAGAAGGTCGTGGAAAGAACACGTCTATATACATGGAGCCAAGACGTAAGCGAACCCCCTGACTAGGCCCTATCCAGGTTACGCACATTAGTGCCGTAACACTAAGCTGTTACTAAATTTAAACGGCTGATAATTCCTAACAGACGCTATATGCCTTAGTAGAGTTTAGAGGTATTTATATAAAGTTATAAACTAGAACTAGAAGTTAATAATAACCTCTAATAATGCCTTTCTTAGTAGGAATAGTATTATATAATCTACTTCTAATACCTATCCTTTCTAGGGCAGGACACTGGCTAAGCAGTATACTTATCCTAGCTAGTTAATCTTATATATTAACCCCCTATCTATGGCAAAGGAGCTATTAGTGCCTATAGGGTGGTTTAATTAGCATTATAGCTAAGCCCTTTATAAGCGCTCTGCCTTATATAGGCGGCAATTAACTTCTATTAATCTGCCTTATATTAGGGGAGATCTTTTACTTAAAGCGCTAAGCAGCCAGTACTTAGAGGTCTATAAATATATTCTATATCTAAACAGCATTAACTAAAACTCCTTAAGTAGTATCCCACAACTCTTAAGTACCTATAAGTATACTATCCCTAAATTACTAGCTACTAAGTAGACATTTATAGATAGAGAACCTAGCTTTAGAGATAATAATAGTAATATAGAGGTATAGACTAGTTATAAAAGTAACTTTAGTAATAAGGATCAAGGATAGGATATAGAGACATTATATAGTAGAGAAAATGGTTTTAGTACTAAAGATTAAGAAATAGGGGTAGATAGTAATAGAGAGGTGTTAAGCGATAAGGCTATATAGGCAATGGTTAAATATAGTAGCCTTAACTTTATAGTCTTAAATCTATAAGTAAAGAATAAAAATATAAAGAAGAGTTCTAATAAAAGCTGGTAAAAGGGTTAAAACTTTAGCCTCTCTTTATTTAGCCTATTGTAAAATAAAACAATATTTTACTATTTCCACTAGAGTCTCTGCCTACTTGACTTATAGCAAGCTATAAAGCATTCACAATAATCTATGCTTTTACTTAGATAAATTTATTTACTACCTTAAAAGTAATAATAGAAGGCAAATCTATACTAATAACCTAGGATTTTTTAAATTTCTTATGGACCTAAGACGCATACCATGTCAGCAACTATTAGTTGTGTTTAAGACTACAGTACTTATAGATTTATATCTTAAGGATATAAACATGTTTTTTTATAGTGTTTTCTTTTTATTTAAATTATTTCTCTACTTATAGTACCTAACAGTTATTTATCTATTCCGGTATAGTAGGGAGGGGTAGTTAGGTTACACAAGGGGGCTTGGACTTATGGCTACGCTTATAGGGCTGTTTATATAGAAACTTCTCTAAGTATATATAAGGGGGGTGTAAGTCATTATAAAGTCTATATATATAGGAACTTCTTTAATGTTTCTAGATCTTAGACTTATATATTTCCTTTTTTTATAGTTCTAGTATTTTCCTAACATTTGCTTCCCATTTATATACTAGGCGTTAATAGAGGGCACTAGGTTAGATTACCCTACTTATACAATTACTCTGCTTATATAATTACTCTACTTGCATAATTGCCTAGCTCGCATAATTACCTAGTTCGTATGATTACCTAGTTTGCACAATTACCCAGCTCGCATAATTACCCAGCTTATACAATTACCCAGCTTGCACAATTGCCTAGTTTGCACAATTGCCTAGTTTGCATAATTGCCCAGCTTATATAATTACCTAGCTTACAGGATTGCCCAGCTTCTATAAGCACTATGCTTACATAGTTACCTAGCTTATATAATTACCTAGCTTATAGGATTGCCCAGCTCCTATAAGTATCTAGCTTACACAATTACCTAGTTCACACAATTGCCTAGCTTGTATAATCACCTAGCTTATAGGATTACTTAGCTCCTATAAGCACTATGCTTACATAATTACCTAGCTTATAGGATCGGCCAGTTCCCATAAGTATCTAGCTCGCATAGTTAAAGCCGAAGTTATTAAACCTATTAATACCCAGTTTGCACACTAGGCATTAATTAGAGGGCACTAGGTTAGACTATCCTACTTATATAATTACCTACCTTATAGGATCCCCTAGCTCCTATAAGCCCCTAGCTCCTATAACCTCCTAGCTTATAGGACTAAAGCTATAGCTGCTAAATCCATTAAGATCCTAGCTATATATTTAGAGGGCGCTACGCCTAACTACCTAGCTCGCTCTTTTTATAAAATTCCTTAATTAATTGATGGTGCCTAAAGGAAATCGTTATGGAGGAAGTAAGGAATAATGGTTAGAGTAGTAGAACATAGATATAGGAGCATTTATAAGCGCGTATTAAATTTATCCTCTAACAGCTAGTACTATTTAATTTTAATCTAATAAACTGCGCTAAATATATAGTACTTTTTAACTCTAAGACTAAAGATAAACCATAATTAGATCCTTATCGCTACTACCCCTCTTATTTACAGCTCCTGGTATTAGTATTATAGCTACCTTCCCTAATAAAACTTATATTCGCACTTGGAATAATAAAGGTATATATATTTGCAAACTTTAACAGGTTCTTTAACAGGTCCGTTTTTAGCTTAACATTAACACTCTCTTACTATTAGCAGTGCTACATAAATATAAGTAGGTATGCTTATATAGTACTAAGTTTTTATATCTAATATATCTAACTCTTTATATAGTATGTCTATAAGGCACTAAGTTGTTATATCTAACTCTATATTTAGCTCTTTTTCCATTTTCACCGGATATTCCTTATAGGCTTTGTGTTTATACACATATATTATTCTATGTTTTAGCAGACCATCTCCATAGTAACACTAGCAGTGATTATAATAAGCTTAACAATTAAAATAGCTAGACTTACACAATACTAAACTAGATAGCTGGATATTAGAGACTAAGAATAGCTGGCCTTTATAACTTTTATTGCGGGAAATCTATATAGCCTATATTAGTACTACTAAAACAGCGATAGTAGTCGAGGCCTATATAGGTTCACACTATGCGCACTTTAAATGCTTATAATTGGAGCACCTTTCCCCAAGTCTAGCTCCGTTATAACATTGCTATACCTTCTATTAGGCCTTTTAATATTATTATAGAAGGATACATACGCAAATCCAACGTTGCTGCGGCGACTGAAATTATTATTATAGGGCCTATAGAATTATCTAATAGCAAAACTTATAATATGTGGTTCATAACTTTTAGGGTAATATTTTTAGGCGGATTTAATAAGTATGTTTTTTTCCTGGTTAGATCTGGTACTAAGATTAAGCTTTTTAAGTTGCCCTAATAGTTGCGTGTGATTTTCTATACTGGATATTCTTTACTAGGATTAAGAATAGAAAGGCTAAAAGTTAGGAATTTATAGGTAGATATATAGGGCAGCCTAAAAGGCAGAAGTCTTGGCATATTATATAAGCTCTTATTCTACGGGCTGTATATTATTTTATGGCTACTAATGTGTACTATGTTATCTATAAGGTGTATATGCTATCTGCAAGGCGTATATACTAGCTTCTAACCCCCTCCGTTTTGTCCACACCATCCAGCGCTATCTACATTTCGTAGTATAACCTACGTTAGTTAAGCAACTTAGTATAACTTCCCCTTTCTTTTATCTCTCCTTTTTTTAAGAAAATAATTTCATTGGCACCCTTAACTGTGCTAAGACAATAAGTAACAGTTAAAATTGTTTAACCTTTCCCTTAACTTTTAAGCGATTCGCGAATCAATTTCTCCGTTATATTATCTATAGCAGATGTGGCTTCATTAAGAAGCAAAATCTTTAGATTTTTAAGAAAGGCCCTTGCAATGGCAACGCGTTAACACTCACCACCTAAGAGTTTAATACCTCCTTCCCCAACTACTGTGTTATATCCAGTATTATAACTTATAATCCGTTTATATATAAAAGCGGCTTTGCAGCTTTCTATAATTTTAATATTATTAGCATAGAGCCCGTATAATATAATTTCCCTAATTAACCTGTTTGGTATTTTAAGGTTTTGAGGTATAACTGCAATATTTTCTTATAGACTTCTTAGTGTAATATTACTAATATTTTAGCTATTAATTTTAATGCTCCCTTTACTAGGGTTAATAAACCGCTTTAGGAGATTAAGAAGTGTAGACTTACCGCTCCTAGTTAGTCTAATAAGCGTAACAGTCTTTCTACCCTTAACTATAAAACTAATCTTCTTTACTGCTGGCTTATTGGCGTAAGAAAATAAGATATTATTAAATTTAACGCGGCTGGTGGTAACCTTAAGGTGTATTACTCCTTCTTTGTTAATAATAGATGGCTTAGTTTAAAGAAGTTTGGAAAAGCATTCTTCTGCACTAAGGCAGCCTATTAGTATATTATATATTTGTATAAGATAGTCTATAAACATAAATATGTTTTATTAGGAACTAATTAAAATAAATAAGCTGCCTATACTTATAGTATCCTACATAAAGCAAAGAAGCAAGACTAGCACTAAGATTACTAGGCCGATTGATTTTAATCCCTCCCCAGATAGACCAGTAAAAAGTTATAAACACTTTATCTATAATCCTAGTTTATTACTGTCTATTAATATAGAGGAATATCTACGCCACTCCTAATCTTAATAATTGGCTATTTTTACTAGATCCCAGTATATAATTATATTATACTTAATCTGGCCCTCCTTATACCTATTTATACTATAGTCTTAATACATTTAAAAAAGCTTAGGATTTTTAATGAGCTTAGTCTAGATATAAATAATAATTACGCCTATTATAATAAGTCCTATATATACATTAATAAAGTGCGAGAAATAAGCCATAAAGGTAATAATGTTAATTATAAAAGGTATTAAATTAAGGATTAGACTCTCTATAAGATGGATATACTATTCTCCTAAGACTATAACCTCTAAGACTTCCCTAGAGCTGTTATTGCTATAGAAGTCTAGTAAGAGTGTTATAACATGCCTTAAGGCGTACTCTTTTAGGTTACGCATTAAACATTCTATAACATGCCCCTTTATATATAAGTTAAACCAGTTTAGAATAAAGGTAAGTAGCGCTATTACCTATAAGACAAATTCTTAAATAGAAATGGAACCTTTAGCGGTTAATTAATATAACTTAGAAAGGATAAGAATATAGACCAGATCTATCTATAAGCAGCATCTATAAGTGCACCTATTTATATTAATGGCAATATCGCCAGTAGCCTAGCTAAGATTTATAGAATACCTACTAGGTAAAGCAACAACTATATTTTTAAGTCCTTTGGCTACAGGTATGGTATAACTACTAAGAGATCCTCCATACAATCCTGCTAGCTTTTAATATCACTAGCTTAAGGCTGCTTAAGTAGCGGTTCCGCTTCACTTGCTAGGTAAGGTATTTTATATAGGATAGAGAGCCTAACCAATAGAAATATCCTTAGAATTGGTATTGTAAGGCGCATAACTTAATAGACATTAATTGATTGGCTAATAGCGAGGATAATAAAACGGGCGACTTTAAGGATATAGGTAATTAGGCAAGAGCTAAAATAAAAATGCCTTAGGTGAATTAATTTAAGTTAAAAAAGGATCCAAATAGTACTCTATATAAGTATTAAACTTTCTATAAAAACCTAAACGTCTAGTTAGTATAGAACTATAATTCTATATAGGGATGTCATACACATACGTGTAGAGTAATTTGCTGGTATATAGCCTAGAGAATACCTTCTGTATCCTAGCTATTATTAGATATACTTATAGTTGCAGAATTTAGACACTTATATAGCTGGCCACAATTCCTACTACCATTTACAATATATAAGTTGGCCGCTTCCTATATGCAACTAGTAACAACTGCAATCTTATAGATTGCACGGTATAGGAGAGGAAAAAAACAACTAGAAGGACGGAATAGATATAGTTAACAGTCTTAAATAGCTGCATAATTTATGGTTTTATAGAATAAGATATATTTACTATAATAATTTTTAAGCAAGACAGCCTGCTAGACTTTTTATACCCAGTCTCCCCTAAATAGCTAAAGAACTAAAAATAAGGCAGAATTATCACTAAAACCTAACATCGGATCGGGGCCTAGATACTAGACAAGAACGTATATAGAGCGAAATTATCAACGGATAGGGACTAGGGTAATGGCAACTCTTAGTTAGTATCTGGTAGAGCGTATGTATATATAGCAGATTCTATATACATTAGGGGAGTTTAGATAAGGCGAATAAAGGAGGGCTATATAGTAAACTAGTATTAAGTGGTATTAATCTAACGCTTTAGGACAGAATCCCCCTTCCACTAAATACCCGCTTTATATTAGTTCTTCGCCCACCTTATACATCCTTATCCTGGCCATTTATTACTTATTCCCTCTCTTTATAGGGTCCCAAGGCAGCTTACGCGGTATTTTAGGTTTAATACTTAATTGGTTTGCAGGATCCTAAGGCCTATCTAGTGTCTTAGGTTAACTATTTGATTAGCTTACCTCTTATTACACTAAAACTTAAATAAGTATTTACATTAACAATTTATAACTAAAACTAACCAGATGGAATTGTGCCCTAGGATTATACCCTAGGGAAATTGCTCTTAACAGCCTATAATATACGCCACTAAAAAACCTTATTACGTATTAGGGATATGTTCGCTTCCCATAGCCTATCTGCTATGTAAGTTTAAACCTCCTTCTGGATAGGTAGAGGAATCTATATCTAAGAATTATAGGTTTTGGTAAAATCCTTAGCTTCCTTATATAATAAGTACTGCCTAGCATTAACTAATACTTTATAGTGCGCACAATATATGGCTTACTAAAAAGTATTTCTATTTGTCATCTATATATCCTACAGCGGTATATACGTCTTGGCTGGATTTGTAAAATATAGTGGCGTTAAAACGGAAGATTAGGACGATGTAATATAACTTAAGTAGGGTTATAAGATAAAGACCTAATCGTTTTAACTAATTATATTGCTCTAACTAATCTAACTATTTTAACTATTCTAACTATTCTAACCGTTCTAACCGTTCTAACTGTTCTAACCAGCACAACCTACTTACTGTCCCCAGACGCCACTAATAAAGCCTTAAATTAGTGTAAAAATCCCACCCCTAGCAACTTTTACCTTAATACACCTTCCTATATTCCCAATGCTTGTAAATAAGGGAGAACCAAGCTATATAAGTTAACATGCTGATTATAGCCCTATGACAATACAAGTGTTAAATTCGGCTCGATTAATTAGCTAGTTTTTATTAATAACGGTTAGACGCGAATTTATGGTTAAGGGATAAGTACAGTTTTATAAAATGCTCTTAACTAATTACAAATGCTATAAATACCATGACAGATACCACCCTAGCTTAAGTATAGCGCAAAGAGGTAGATACTTAAATAGCTTTAGATATTAGAGTTTCTATCTCCAATCCTGTTACTTTCCTACAATTTATAATTCCAAAAACCTGTACATTTTAATAAAGATATTACCGCAAATACTGTAACGCACACCCACTACCTTATATTAGAGGATTTCTTTAGAGGTTAGATAATTTACTTACTAAGAAGTAATAATCCGCCTAAGATAAGACAAGAAGAATTAAACTTACTATAGCTAAAAAAAAGCTAATAATTGCACCAAGTATAATTATTTGCGATGCTTTATCTAACTAGATTTGGTTTACTATAACCTAGAAAGATATATTATAGCCTAGATGCGAACACTACTCCCACTCTATAACAAGTTGGGCTGTAGCAAATGGAACCTACATTAAGACGCTTCCTAAAGCTATCAAGACACATACTAAAAGTTGGCTAGATGTTAAGAATAATAGCACTATAGTAGAAGGCTAGAGTAGGAAAGGGAATAAAATGGTAACAATAAGCACCTAGCGTACCAGGTGGGGGCTTTAGTAGTATTACTTATAAGAGTTCCATAGACTTATAACCTAGTTCCCTATTAGTAGATTCCTTTAATATAGTGGCCTTACAAACCTAGATAACTAATATAAGTAATAATAGAGACTCTAGCAACCAAGTTATTAGCTATAATAAGTCTTAGGGCAGGTAGACTTTCTGGAGCTTCTTATACTGCTAAATAAGAAGCCCAATAACAAGTTTAGGAAAAATAAAAAGGAGGAGCACCTAAAGCAAAAGATGCTCCTAGAAGTGGCTTGGCTTATAGTACTAATAAAGTATAATATAGAATACATCAGGAAAATGTTTATGCCTCCTAACAGTACTGACAGGTTCCTGACAGCTCCTGTCAGGGCTGTCAGGAGCTCCAGGAGACACTCACACTCGGCTTCCTGTCAGGAACCTGTCAGGAGGTCGCCCGGACCACACGGACCACACGGACCTCC
>Ga0307507_10005600_pt1 | contig 20459 bp, 6 predicted proteins | sample 7_EM_MG_FD_207223 | JGI IMG/M metagenome (GOLD analysis project Ga0307507, IMG submission 207223) | Populus trichocarpa ectomycorrhiza microbial communities from riparian zone in the Pacific Northwest, United States - 7_EM | ecosystem: Host-associated > Plants > Roots > Unclassified | place...
TTTTCCTGTTTTGATTTTAGAATTGGCAATATACTTAATTAGGCAGGCGGTAGGCCTATTTAGGCAGGCGGTGGGGCCCCACCGTCATAACTATGCCGACCGTCATAACCCTATCACCTACGTTATAAATAGTATGGATATTTAAATTATTTAACTATAATATATACTATTATTTTAAAAAGTTTTATTAACTATATATTTCTATTTAATGTCTAATATAGTCCCTATCTGGGTTAATAGAGATAAATACTAATAAGTTAGGTGTAAAAAACCTCTAAGGGAGACGTAAAAGGTAATATAGCCTATACCCTACTAGTTAGTACGCCGTACTATATTAACGGGAAGGAAAATACTACTAGGTCGCTGCTCTAAAACTTCTATAAGGGAGTGTCCTAATTGCCTATCTTATCCTATCTACTATTTATACTATGCTTTTACTTAATTATAGATTGCTATAAAATGGCTATAAGGTCTTATATACCTACCCTCACTCCTACTTAAATGCCCTATATATATATATGCCTACGGTCCTTTTACTTATAGTATAATTTCCACCCTAAAGGAATAGTAGGATAAATTTAAACTAAATATAAAACTAGGTATCTTGTCCTAGGGCCCTAACCTAGGGCCCCTATATATATCCCTAGCTAAAAATATAGAGGAAAACGGAATACTATATAGGTAAGTCTAGGCTGCTAGGTAGGATAAGGAATAAAAGGCTTATTATAGGCTTCCTAGGGCGTATATAGTTTATTTAGTTGCCGTGCTATATAAGTGCTATATAGTATAGCCATATACAGTATAGAAGAAAGGGGAGATGCCAGAAGTAAATGCCGGATTTTAAATAAATAATTAAAATATATATAAAGATATAGTAGCTATATCGAGTTCTTATTAGGGCTTACCCTCTTAGTAAAAAATTTCACAATACTATGTCGCCGCGCCCGCGCTGCGCCGCCGTATATATATCTCTGCATTTACTTTAGTAGTTTATTAATACGATCCTAATATAACGCCAATAGCTATCTGCTAGGTTTCTGGGCTTTACTATATAGAGGTATAGAGGCCGATTTTTATAGAGCCCTTTATTAATTATATATAATATAACCAGGCCGATATCTTAAAGCGCGCTATAGGTAGGGGTGGATTTGCGGATATTTGAATTAATTATTATAACTAGCGTCCTTTAAAATTATAGGCCTCTAATTAGTATAACCCTAATTTAAGTTATTAACCTAAGGTCTATACTTTCTTAAACTAGGGTTCTAGAATAATATTTTTTACTAAGCTAGTTTTTAATTAATTTAAAAAACTTTAGGCCGTAGTAATTCTACTTCGCAATTAGTCCGGCAAAATATTTTTTACGTAACTTTAATATTGCACCTTCCTTCTATTAATATCTTATTTAAAACATTTATACTATATAGACTGTATTATATGCGCTAGATAAAGCTCTATATAGCAAAAGGGGGGATCTAGAGGGTCCCCTTAGGAGTGCCTTTACCAAAGCCGGCTCTCTTACCTACTTTAGCACCTATACTACCTTGCCCTTAAAACAACCACTAGATACCCCTTAAATAGCCATTAGTTATATACTAGAGGCATATACCTATAGTATATAATCTCTCCAATCCTAGAGGCCTTACTTCTTTAAAGATTTATCTCCTCTATAATCTATTCTATTCCTATAATTATGTCTTATAACCCCCTATCTATAAAGTCCCCTTATAATAATCTAACTCCTAAGAAATATACTAAGTACGTTAATATGTTAGTATATCCCACGTTCCTATATTCTTATATTTTAAACTAGTCCTATAATTACCTATATAGCTTAACTACCCTTTATCTTATAGTTTAATCGGTTTTAATGCCTTCTATACTAATACTACTAACCCATTTATATCCTCTTTAAGTAGTCGCACTACTACTAATATAAGGTCCGTAATACTATCCCCCTCCTCTCTATCTTTATCCTTAAAAATATTTTATATCTCTAAGTTATTAATTAAAGATATAGTATTCTCGTTTTTAATTTAGTAACCTTTATTATTATTATTTTAATTCAGGAGAAGCTCTTACTGCACCCGGCCTAAAAAGACCAAAACCAACTAAAAGAACTCTAAAAAAACACCTAAAGAATCCCCTAAGATGTATACATCGTAGGGGAGGCACATATTAAACAATAGTGGTTTGTATTTACGCGCAACTGCCAGAACTACGCCTAGTAATAGCCCCCCATAATAAAGATGGGCGAATACCATACTATAAAGCAGAAATATCTTTATTAAGAAGGCATCTAATAAAATATAAAGCCTATTAGATGCGTCTAGTATCTAAAATTGCGGGGGAGTAACTATTAGCTATAACAATCTAATATAGCTAGTAGAATAGCTCCGCCAGTCTAGTAAACCTTAGGCGCCCCTTTAGCAAACCCTTTATTAAATTCTCTAGCGGCTAAGCAAAATTAAAAATAAATAAAAACCCCCCTTACTGGTGAACCATACCTAGGCCGCTATAGCTGCGCTTCTATAGCATAGGGTACCTACCTCCCTTAAGACAATAACTGGGCATATAATTATAATATAACTAAATATAGAAAAAAGTAGAGGGATCTAGGGGATAATTAGAAACAGAAGTCCTTATAAAGATTTATTATAACGGGCGCTCCTAAAAGGTATATATTAGATAAGATAGATAAAGGTTTTACTAATATCCCACTAATGTCCTAGAGGAGATATGGTTAGATAGATAAGGGATAAAGGGTTTTACTAGTGTCTTAGAAGGATTATATAGGCAGCTAGTTCTCCTCTAGAGAAGAACTAGCGATTAGTCTCTAAATAGAAGAGGTTAAAAAGCATTTGTCCTTTATATATAAAGCTTATTCTACCTTTAACTTACCTTTTACTTACCTATAACTCTTATTATATACTATTAATTAGATAATTATACGTTCTAGTTAGACTGGTTTCTTATAATTCTAATTACTTATAATCCTTTATAGAAAGAATGTATGGCTATTAATTGGCGATAATAGACTATACCTCCTTACCTCCTAAAATAATGCCCTTACTATAAGAGGCTGACAGAGTCTCCCTAGAGGAGCGCATTCTCTTTACTTATAAAGGAGTAGACTAGAAAGCTATAGCTAGTCTATTTAACCTTCTAAGACCCTTAGGAATAATTACCGCTGGGGAGTTATTAGAACGGTTGCTATGCAAGACCCTATAAAAAATAAAGGAGTTGGAGATATAATTAAGATAAGTATATTAAGACTACTAAGGACAATTATAAGGATAATTAGGAGAAGTATAGATATCCTAGACACGAAGTGGACTTAAAGGGGTAATGCTATACTACACTGTAACGTTAGAAAAACATAAATTCTATATAAAGGAACCTAATAAGTATAATAGTAATAGTCTCCGGAAATATAATTGTTTTATCCATTAATGTAAAACTAAGTTTTAGCTGGATCTAAAACGTTACTCTAATAAGTATAATTAGACACTAATTGCTTCTACCTTCCTACGTGGCACTATTAAAAGTTTATAGATACGCTATAAGAAGAAACTTACCACACCCCTTAAATTTGGCGAACTTAAGTCCTAGTTGGTTAATTAAGTCCAAAACCCTACCAATTAAGGGATGGATTATAACCAGTAATACTATAATGCTAAATAGCAAGAAGGTTAGAGTGTAGTCCAGTTTATAAACTACTTGGAAGAGCTAGAAGATAATATACCCTACTTAGACCAGTGGGATAACGCTATATAACTTTACTAGCTACTTACTAAGTTATAACCTAAGATTTAATAGGCTATATAGAAGAAGGGTAAATTTCCTACCTCTTAAAAAAAGCTTATCTCTAAAGCTACTTAAATTAAAAACGCTAAAAGAGACTATTTAGGTAAGTAAAAGGAATAAAATGCCAATAATAAAGAGCGTAGAACTAGACTTAGCTTTAATAAGAGGGGTAGATTTTAACTTAACTACTCTATAGAAGGATAATGTGAGTAGGCGTTATAACCTTAGAGTAATACTAATTAACCCTAGAATAATAATAGGCAGAAACTATGGAACTAAAAATTATTTAGCTGTTATAACTGCGGTAGGAAAGGCTATATATAGTACTTTTACCGGTAAAAGAAGTAAGAGTTGGCTTAATTAGGAAAAGAGGGAGCCTAGTAGGCCTTTACTCCCTTATACTAGGCTAGTAAAAGAAGGAGGGAGTAAGCTACTATATGGTTATTCCTCTCTCCCTATAAGTTAATAATAAATAGGTGACGCAAGACTGCCTTATAGATAGTGGCGCAACTATAGGGTTTATTTCTTAATTACTAGTAAAAGAATTAGATTTAGACCTTAGTGGCTTACAGGTATACACCGTTTAAAGTATTAGAGGCTACTAGATCCTATACTATAGAGAATAAACTTTTTTTGTGGCTAGCTAGGACCGTAATGGTCTATAGGATATATAAAAGATGCGCTTCTATACTATAGAAATTAAGGGGTATAACCTTGTTTTAGGATACCTATAGCTTTAATAAGTTAATCTAGATATTAATTGGCCTTTAGCCTTGTATTAACACCAGAAGTCTTAACCATATATTATAGTTAAAAATTAAAAGACTTTCTTAAACCATATATAAGAAAAAGGGTAGGTATATACTATATATGCTACTTTTAATACTAAGAATGGGGATATAGGGTATTTATTTTTAGATATCTAGCTATATACAGTTAAGGAACTAGATATTCTATAAGAATATATAGACTTAGAGGATGTTTTTAATAAAAAGGCTGTATAAACCTTATTTAATCCTATGTTAGTTAAGTATAAGATAGATATAGGGGATAAGTAACCTCCTTTTGGACTACTATATAACCTATTAGAAAATAAGCTGGTGGTATTATATTAATATATAGTAGACAACATTTAAAAAGGATAGATTTAGCCTTCTATAAGCCTAGTAGGGGTACTAATTATATTTATATCTAAGAAGGATAAAACCCTGCGTTTCTATATTAACTATTAGGCGCTTAATAGGATTACTATAAAAAATTACTATCTGCTACCCTTAATAGGGGAGCTCATTAACAGACTATTAGGCGTAAAGATATTTATATAATTAGATCTAAAGGATATATACTATTAAATCTAGATTAAAGCTAGCAATAAGTGGAAAACGGCGTTCTAAATATAGTATGGCCACTTTAAGTACCTAGTAATACTATTTAGGCTTACTAACGCACCGGCGATATTTTAGGCCTATATTAATAAGGTATTATTAGGCCTCTTAAATATAATATATATAGTCTACCTTAATAATATTATAGTTTACTCTAATAACTATAAAGCATATATATACTATATATAAATGGTACTAGAAAGACTATAGGAATATAAGCTCTATATAAACCTAAAAAAATGTATATTTTATACTACTAGTATTAATTTTCCGAGCTTTATTATTAGCGTTAATAGAGTATTAATAGAGAAAAGCCGGGTGGATGCTATTAGGGAATAGCCCTACCCTATAATATTTAGAGAAGTATAGGTTATTTTAGGTATAGCAAACTTCTACTAAATATTTATTATTTATTATACGTAAGTGGTATTCCTAATTACTAATTTACTAAAGGGATTTAAAAATAGTAAGAAGCTAGGACCTTTATATTTAGGGAAGCTGCTAAGTAGGCTATAGACTAATTAAAAGATTTATTTATAACGGCGCTAATCCTAATATACTTCTGTTAGGAGCAATATATATACCTTAAAATAGATACATCCGGCTTTGCCCTAGGGGCAATTATATCTTAATTAAAAGACAAAAAATGGCATTCTGTGGTGTTTTAGTTAAGGAAAATAACCCCTATATAATAGTATTATATAATATATAACTAGGAGCTGCTTATAATAGTCGCAGTAATAAAGCATTAGCAATATTATTATATAGGAAGTAATTATCCTATTAAAGTCCTTATAGACTATAATAACCTATAATACTTTATAACTATAAAGGTATTAAGTGGTTAATAAGCTAGATAGGTAAAGGCACTATTATAGTACAACTTTAAAATTATATACTGCCTAGGAAAGATAAATCCCGCTAATAGGTTGTTAAGATATCTAGATTATAAAACTAGGAGAATCCAGGACAGTATAGGGGAAATAATTCCTATATTGCAAAATTTGCTTAAAAAGAAAGAAAAATCTTTCCTTAGAATTATAGAATTTTATAGTAGGGCAGAGGTCCTAGTAATACAGCTGTAAAGCACTATAATAATAGAGCCGTAGAATATGGTTATAGACTAGGTTATAAACCAAGCAGATATTATAAAGTTGGCGTACTTTAGAATTAGTAAAAATTCTATAGAATGTGCTAAAGGTATTACGGCACTTTTAACTTAATGGTGTATTAGCTGCAAGTTTCTAGATCTAGAGGGGATAGGTAAGATACCTATTTATAGTATAGTACACTATATAACGGTAAGAGAATCTGCTAGTACTAATAGTTTAAAACGTCTTATACTACGCCTTAAGTCTATAATAGTAATAGTAATGGGTAAAATAGAAGTAAGCGACCTATATAAAACCTTTTTAGATCTTCTTCTTTAAGTATAATAGAGGGACGCCTTTGTTACTAGGGAGAGGTAGAAAGATATAGTGGAGACTAACTTAGCTAGAGTTACTAAGAAGCTATAGCAGCAAAACTAAAAGGGTCTATTACGCTTTAAGAGTGCTATATATATCCTAAAGGACTAAATAATTTAAGATAAAATTCTAAAGGTCTTCTATAATAACCCTTTTAGGGGTTACTATAGTGCTAATAGGACCCTTAAGGCCGTTTAAAGGAAATACTTTTGGGATAGAATATCTAAAGAAGTTAAGGACTATATATTAAGATATAATATGTGCTAAAGGGTATAGATATCTAGGCATTGCCTATATAGTAAGTTATTAGTACTTCCTATTCTATAGGGACCTATATTAGAATTAACAATGGATTTTATAATAGGCTTACCCTTTACTAAAATAAGAACTAAAGAGGTTGCTAATGCTATTTTAGTAATTATTAACAGATATATAAAGTTTTTAGGGTACTTTACTATTATAATAATGATTATAGTAGCAGAACTAGCAGACCTGTTTTTAAAATAGTGGCTCTTATTTAGTATACTAAGGGGAATTATATTTAATAGAGGTACCATATTTAATAGCGTATTTTAGTCTTTATTCTATCTCTTATTAAAAATATAGTAAAAGATAAGTACTGCCTTCTACCTATAAATAGATAGGCTAATAGAGCGTCTAAATGCGTTATTAAAATACTACCTCTACTGCTATATTAATTATTAATAGGATAATTAGATATTATAGTTGGCTTTAGTGTAATATATATATAATATAAGCATCCTGTAACGGAATCCCCCAGGAGGTACATATTAGATAAGACAGTAGGAGGTTTTATCAATGTCCTGCCTACGTCCCATGTATGTTCCAGAAGAGACATAGTTAGACAGATAGGGGTGAAAGGTTTTACTAGTGTCTTAGAAGGTTTATATAGGAAGCTAGTTCTCCTCTAGAGAAGAACCAGCGATTAGTCTCTAAATAGAAGTGGTTAGAAGCATTTGTCCTTTAATACGTGAAACTTATTCTACCTTTAACTTACCTTTAACTCACCTTCTACTTACTTATAACACTGTTAATTAGATAATTATACGTTCCAGTTAGGCTAGCCTCTTATAATTCTAATTACTTACAATCCGTTAGGAACGTACGGCTATTAATTAACAATGATAGGCTATACTCCTTTACCCTACAAAGCAACGCCCTTACCTTAAGAGGCTTAGAGAGTCTCTCCAGAGGAGCGCATTCCCTCTACTTACAAAGGAGTAGACTAGGAAGCTATGGCTGGTCTATCTAACCTTCTAAGACCCTTAGGAATGATCACTACTAGGAAGTTATTAGAGCGGTTACTATATGAGACCCTATAAAAGACAAAGGAGTTAGGGATATAATTAAGATAAGTATATTAAAACTACCAAGGACAATTGTAAGAACAATTAGGAGAAGTATAAACACCTTAGATATAAAGCAGACTCAGAGGGGCAACGCTATACTATGCTATAATGTTAGACAAACCTAAATTCCGCATAAAGGAACCTAATAAGTATAATAGTAATAGTCTTAGGAACTGCAATCATTTTATCTGTTAATGTAAAACCAAGTTTTGGCTAGATCCGAAACGTTACTCTAATAAGTATAATCAGACACTGATTACTTCTACCTTTCTACATAGCACCGTCAAGAGTTTATAGACACGCTATGAGAAGAAACTTACTATACCCCTTAAATTTAGCGAACTTAAGTCCTGGTTAGTTAATTAGGTCCAAGACCCTACTAATTAAGAGATGGATTATAACCAGCGATACTATAATACAAAACAGCAAGAAGGCTAAAGTATAGTCCAGTTTATAAACTACTTAGAAGAGCTAGAAGACAATATACCCTACTTAGACTTATGGGACAACACTATATAACTCCATCAGCTACTTGCTAAGTTATAACCTAAGATTCAATAGGCCATATAGGAGAAGGGGGAAATTTCTACCTCTTAAGAAAAGCTTATCTCTAAAGCTACTTGGATTAAGAACGCTAAAAGAGACCATTTAGGGAAGCGAAAGGAACGAGACGCCAACAATAAAGAGCGTAGAACTAGACCTAGCTTTAATAAAAGGGGTAAATCTCAACCTAACCACTCTATAGAAGGATAACGCGAGCAGGCTTCGCAACCCTAGAGCAACGCTAGTTAACCCTAAAATAATAATAGGCAGAAACCATAGAACTAAGAGTCACGCAGCTATTATAACTGCGGCAAGAAAGGCCATATATAGCGCTTCTACCAATAGAAGAAGCAAGAGGATGCTTAATTAGGAAAAGAGAGAGCCTAGTAGATCTTTACTCCCTTATACTAGGCTAGTAAGAGAAGAAGGGAGTAAGCCGCTATATAGTTATTCCCGTCTCTATTTAAGTTAATAATAAATAGGTAACGCAAGACTGCCTTATAGACAGTAGCGCGACTATAGGGTTTATTTCTTAATTACTAGTAAAGGAATTGGATTTGGACCTTAGTAGCTTATAGGTACGCACTATTTAAAGCATTAGAGGCTACTAGATTCCGTACTATAGGGAATAAACTTTTTCCGTGGCCAGCTAGGACCGCGATAGTCTATAGGATATGTAGGAGATATACTTCTACGCCGTAGAAATTAAGGGGTATAACCTTATTTTAGAATACCTATAGCTTTAATAGGTTAATCCAGACATTAATTGGCCTTTAGCCTTGTATTAACACCAGAAGTCTTAACCGCGCATTATAGTTAAAGATTAAAAGACTTTCTTAAACTATATGCAAGAGAAAAGGTGGGCGTATGCCATATATGCTACTCTTAACACTAAGAATAGGGACGCGGAGTATTCATTTTTGGATATCCGGCTATGCGCAGTTAAGGAACCAGAGATTTCACAGGAATATACAGACCTAAAGGATATTACTAATAAGGAAGCTGCGCATACCTTACCTAACCCTATGTTAGTAGAGTATAAGATAGATATAGAAGACAAGAAACCTCCTTTTAGACCACTATATAACCTATTAGAAAACGAAATGGCAGTATTACGTCAGTATATAGTGGATAATCTTTGGAGAGGATGGATTTGGCCTTCTATAAGCTGGGCAGGGGCACCAATTATATTTATACCCAAGAAGGACAAGACCCTTCGCCTCTATATTAACTATTAGGCGCTAAACAAGATTACTATAAAGAATTGCTACCCGCTACCCTTAATAGGGGAGCTTATTAATAGGCTATTAGGCATAAAGATATTTACAAAATTGGATCTAAAAGATATATACCATCGAATCCGGATTAAAGCCGGTAATAAATAGAAAACGGCGTTCCAAATATAGTACGGCCACTTTAAGTACCTGGTAATGCCTTTTGGGCTCACTAACGCACCAGCGATATTTTAGGCCTATATTAATAAGGCATTATCGGGCCTATTAGATACGATATATATAGTCTACCTTAATAACATTATAGTCTACTTTAATAACTACAAAGTATATACGTACTATATGTAAATGGTACTAGAAAGACTGCGGGAATATAAGCTCTATATAAACCTAAAAAAATACTTGTTCTATATCACTAGCATTAATTTTCTAGGCTTTATTATTAGCGTTAATAGAGTATTAATGGAGAAAAGCCAGGTAGACGCTATTAGGGAATAGCTATACCCCATAATGTTTAGGGAAGTATAGGTTTTTATAGGCACGGCGAACTTCTACTAAAGGTTTATTATTTATTACTTATAAGTAATACTCCTAATTACTAATCTGCTAAAGGGATCTAAGGATAGTAAGAAGTTAGGACCCTTTATATTTAGGGAAGCTGCTAAGCAGGCTATAGACCAGTTAAAGGATTTATTTATATTAGCGCCTATCCTAATATACTTCTGCTGGGAGCTACGTATGTACCTTAAAATAGATACATCCGGCTTTGCCCTAAGGGCAATTATATCTTAATTAAAAAACGGAGAATAGCATCCTATAGCGTTTTAGTTAAGGAAAACAACCCCTATAGAGCAGCGTTATATAACACATGACTAGGAGCTACTTGCGATAGTTACAGTAATAAAGCACTAGTAATATTATTGTATAGAAAGCAATTATCCTATTAAAGTCCTTACAAACTATAACAACCTAGAATACTTTATAACTATAAAGGTGTTAAGTGGTTAACAAGCCAGATGGGCGGAGGCACTATTATAGTATAACTTTAAAATTACGTACTGCCTAGGAAAGATAAATCCCGCTAATAGGTTGTTAAGACGTCTGGATTATAAGACTAGGAGAATCCAGGATAGTACAGGGGAAATAATTCCTATATTGCAAAATTTGCTTAGGAAAAAAGAAGAGTCTTTCCTTAGAACTATAGAATTCCGCAGTAGAGCAGAGGTCCTGGCGATACAGCTATAAAGCACTATAATAATAGAGCTGTAGGATATAGTTACGGACTAGGTTATAGACTAAGTAGACGTTATAAAGTTAGCATACCCCAGAATTAGCAAGAATTCTATGGGATGTGCTAGGGGTGTTGCGGCACCTTTAACTTAACAGCGCACTAGCTGCGAGTTTCTAGATCTAGAGGGAATAGGCAAGATAACTATCTGCAGCGTAGCATATTACACAATGGTAGGAGAATCTACTGGCACTAATAGTTTAAAACGTCTTATGCTACGCCTAGAGTCCATAATAGCGGCGGGCGAAACGGAAACAAGTAATCTATATAAAACCTTTCCGGATCTTCTTCTTTAAGCATAATAAAGGGACACCTTTGTTTCTAGGGAGAGGTAGAAAGATATAGTAGAGACCAACTTAGCTGGAGTTACTAAGAAGCTATAGTAATAAGACTAAAAGGGTCTGTTGCGCTTTAAGGGTGCTGCATATGTCCTAAAGGACCAAACGGTTTAAGATAAAATTCTAAAGGTCTTCTATAATAACCCTTTTAGGGGTTACTACGGTGCCAATAGGACCCTTAAGGCCGTTTAAAGAAAATACTTTTAGGATAGAATGTCTAAAGAAGTTAAGGACTATATATTAAGATATAATATGTGCCAAAGGGTATAGATACCTAGGTATTGCCTATATAGTAAGTTATTAGTGCTTCCTATTCCGCAGGGACCTATATTAGAATTAACAATAAATTTTATAATAGGCTTACCCCCTACTAAAACAAAAACTAGAAAGGTTGCTAACGCTATCCTAGTAATTATTAATAGATATACAAAGTTTTTAGGGTACTTTGCTATTTTAATAATAATCACAGCAGTAGAACTAGTAGACCTGTTTTTAAAGCGGTAGCTCCTATTCGGCACGCCAAGGGGAATTGTGTCTAATAGAGGTACCGTATTTAACAGCGTATTTTAGTCTTTATTCTATCTCTTATTAAAGATATGGTAAAGGATAAGTACTACCTTCCACCTGTAAATAGATGGGCAAATAGAGCGTTTAAATACGTTATTAGAACACTACCTCCGCTGCTATATTAATTATTAACAGGATAATTAGCTATTGTGGTTAACTCTAGCGCAATATATATATAATATAAGCATCCACAGCAGTATAAAAATAACCCCTTATAAAGTACTGTTTGGGGTAAAAGCAAATAACCCCTAGAATGTTAAGAACATCATTCCTAAAAGAGAGGCACTAGTGGCATCCAAGAGAATTAAGCAAATAAGAATTCGTAGAGAAGAACTCAAAAAGCACTTACTAGATACCTAGGCTACATAAAAAAGGTACTATAATAAGGGACATATACCTAAAGAATTTAAAATAGGAGACGAAGTCTTACTATCTATAAAAAATATCCGGATGAAACGTATTAAGAAGAAGCTGGACTATAGGTAGCTCAGACCCTTTAAGGTAGTTAGGAAAACTAAAGAAAATTAAGCCTATAAATTAGAATTACTAAAATTATATCTAATATATCCCACATTTTATATTTCCTTATTAGAGTTATACTGGAGAAGAGATGGTATAGAACCACCCCCACCTAGTAAAATTAATGGGGAACTAGAATGGAATATAGAAGACATTCTTAATTAAAGATGGCGTTAGAAAAAACGCGAATTTTTGGTTTATTAGGAAGGATACTCCTAGGCGTATAACAGTTAGGAACCTAAGGAGCACCTTTAGCCAGGATACAATATGGTAATTAAAACTTTCCTAAAGACCATAAATTAGGATTTAGTAACGGTTCCAGATATACTATAGGCAAGATAATGGGGAAGACCCCATAAATTAAAACTATAAGGTTAAGCATAGGCATTAGAAACGGGAACATTTCGCTATTATAACAGGGATCCTAGAATCCTATAAGAGAAAGCCATAGGGATCTACATAAGAACCACTAAGGATGCTGTCCAAAGAAGACGCTGTTTGAAAATAAGTAGTAGTACCAGAAGAAGGGGCCCTAGGGACTTAGAAGGATTCCCTAGGGATAAAAGGAGAGTATCTGGTCTAATACTAGAGATACGCAGTAGAGTTAATAATATAAAGAGGACCAAAAAGACATAGAGTAAAGATTTAGAAATTTTAAGAAATTATAAAGTACCTATAAGAACACCACCTGTTTATTACATACGGAGATTATAGCGGTATGCTGCTTTTATATAGACTATCACCAAAAATAAGAATAGAGGTATCCCTAAAGTATAAAGTTAATTCCTAGTACTAGGGCATTTTAGAGGCACTAGAGAGGCACCCTATAAAGCTATCCTATAAGAAGAAAGAAAGAACAAGATAACAACTTAAATACTAGAAGTAGTAACGGGAGCCTCCTCCTCTATCTTAATATTATTGTCGGCAGTATTATTAACACTCCTATCCCCAGAAGCATTAGCATTCTTGCTAATATTCTTCTTAAAGTGGTAAGAATTAGACGGACTACCACAACCGGGGGACTAGTGGGGAGAACGTTTATCTTTATTACTATCCTTAGTATCATCCCTAGGCTCCAAATTGGCATCTAGGCTGGGATTAGAAAGTTAATAACTAAAGAGTTAGTATAGTTTCTAAATATATTACTAAAGAGACTTACCTGGCTAGAAAGGCCCGTGTAAGAGTATAAATATTGTTATTTATAAAAACAAGCTGCTTATACATACGCTCCTGGACACTATATGTCCGAAATCGCTGTATCTCCACAGCAGTAGAAACCCTTATTGAATTAAAAAGGCTGTAAGAAATAGAAGACACCTTCTATCCCTATCTATTACTATTCTAATATAGACGGAAATCCCTAATAGCGCGTTAGAGCCGGTGAGCCTTACATACGTAAATAGCGGGGATTTAATATAGTTAGTGTTGGTTACACAAGGTGATATCACGTAGCTACGGTTTGTAGATAGTATGATGATTGTTCTGTTCTTGTATATGTTGGGGAGGGCGAGGAGCTTAAGGCTCCTCGCCACGCTACTGCCGCGGCGACACGTGACGGCAACTTGCCGTACGTAACGGCAACTTGCCACCCGTAATAGCAATTTGCCTTATATGGTGACCACTTGCCTTTATTCCCAACACTGGCAACTCTTCTTTTATGGTTGCCATCTATATATATATATACCGCTTGACTAGCGTAGCAAATATCAATCCTCCTTACTTATTATTGCCATTGCAATATAAGTCTCGCTGTCCCAAAATTTGCCTCTTAACACGTGGTGCTTTCTTACTTAGGAGTTATAGGTAGATATCTTGTTTGGAGGGCCGCCAAGGCGCTAGTAGTAAGCGAGCCAATAGCGATTTTCCATCCTGGGGATGAAAAATCCTAATTGGCTGGGTTAAGTTAGGGTCTGTAGAATGTTATGCTCCAAAAAGTCTTGGCAAGAGAATCTGACCAATTAGACAACTTTAACCGCCGGTTAAAGTTCCTGGACATCTTAAGACTTTATGTAACTAAGAAATTTCTAGGGACTCCCTTTTAACCTAACCTTTAACTTATATATGCAGAGTATTTGTGTTAACAAACGTCTCTAGTGCCTTATTTGGGTTCGCCTTTGTTATTACATCTACCAGGTTATCTTGGCCATTAATCTATTAAATCTTAAAGAGTTCTTAACGCTTATAGGATTGCTAAAGTGCTATAATATCAATTATAAGGCGCTTCTCCTTTGTGGTACTAAGCTTGACTAAACACTTATAGAGGGAATATAAGTCAGTGCATACGATTATAGGGATAATAGGAAGTTCGAGTTAATCTATAATTATCTTTAGGGTAGTTCCAATTGCAATTGCTATATTAACTCCGCTAACTATTCCATATATTTCTAACACTAAAACACTTTAGGTAATACGCTTGCTCTTAGTTAAGCTCCAATGGATAAGGTTGCCATAGATTATAAAGTTATTCTCTCCAGTAAACTTGTTTGCGATAATAATCTTATATCCTAGCTGGGAGCTAAAATCTTTATTATTTATAAATGATCTATTAACAAATACAAAGAGCTTGGCGGTGGGAAGATTAATAGGCACATAGTGTAGGCCCTGGTTAAGATGGTTTATTTGCCAAAAAAGGCGTTTATTTAAGGTAAGAACGTTATCCTTAGTTAGTTCCTGGTGTTAGGCAGCAATAAAGAGATTAAATAAAGCCTTAGGTTAATAGATAGAAGCAATATAAGCTCTATAAGCACATTGCTCTACGTATCCTTGCTTTAGAGAATTAGCGTTAATAATATTAATCTTCTTACCTTAACCCTTCTGGCGTAGAGCAATAGAATCCTTATTTAGGGAGAGGATGCATCCGTTAAAGAGTAATAGTGTTGTTAAACTAAGCTTTTCCTTTAGCTTTGCTATAAGATTTGCCTTTACTAGCTCGTCTTCTTTAAGAGCTAAGAATTAGTTGTCTCCCAAGATAATTATATTATTAGTTTACATGCTAATAATTCTAAATGGAGTTCCTGTAGTTATAATAAGGAAGCAGGGATTAAATATAGAAGTAGTTATTAAAAGCTTCTCTTTATGGTGCTTACTATAGGTAGCCCACTAGTAAGTTCCTGCCTCTACAATCCTATATAATGGCTTAAGCATAACTATGATCGTATCTTTAGGATACTAGTGGTGAATTTGCTCTAGAAGGTATGCCAATATTAAGCGCTAAAGGTGTATCTCTAATTGGGTGTAGGCTTAAGTAATATCTTATAAATAAACCGCTATTCTATTCTTTATTAAGGAGGGAGCTAGCATAATAATAACTCGCTAACTAGCTTATTAAATTATAGGAGACTGTGTAAGAATCACCTCTTACTATTGTTATTATAGCCTTAGATGACAAGCCTTAATTTCTTAAATGGGGCGTTAGTAGCTTTGCCCTTAATTTTATTAACTATTCTTAACTTAAAGATGTGAACTCTATTAAACTTAGTAGGGTTATACTTCTTAAATTTAAAGACTCCTCTTATAATAAGACCCTTAATCTCTTACTTGTTAGATACTTGGAAAGGAGCTCCTAGAGTTATAATATGACCTTCCTTTTAGAGCTGTTTTGTAAGTTTAAAGTTATCCTTCTCCTTAGCTGTTATAAAGGCCATTAATAACTTAACTCTATTTTCAATAGTGGTAATAAACTGCTCTTTAAAATCAATAAGATGTTAGTAATTTTGTAATCCCTTTAGGTAACCTTTACCGCGTTATAGTTGTGGCGCATCTACTAATATTGTATTAGGATTATAGTCGCCTTCTAAAGTATATTAATTGTGGTTCTCCTTTAGGGCATCTTCTAGGGCATCCTATAAAGGCTTAAAACTGTTATCTTTGTAGTAAGGCTTAATAACAGTTAAATGGAATTAAGTGGGTCTATAAGGCATCTAAATAGTGTAAGTCTGGCCATTAATTACAATAAGTTAATATAGGCCTAACCATCCTCCCTTTTTACGCCATACGTATACCTTAGACTAGAGTGGCAGATTAAGCGTAGTTAAGGTATTTAGGCCATTTCTTATTCCTAGTATGTCGTTGACTTGGCGTATGGCATAGAGACGTTATACCTCCTTTATTGCCTTGTAAATAGCCTTAGCTTATTATATAACGGAGAAAGATAGTAGAGAATTATTAGTTATTTAAGGGTAGGCGCTAAAGACTAGTAATATAGGTATAAGTCCATCCAGGCCAGCAGAATCGTTAATAGCTTTAATAGCTATTTACAAGGTAAGTTCTTTGCTAGCATCCTCTAGTTCTAAAGAGATAATCTTATATGCGCGGCGTAATGGCGTGTAATATTGCTCCACTTTTCCAACACTATTATGTGCCTTAATAGGGACTTCCTTAACCTTAATTGCTATTGCCTTTATCTGTTATTAAAACTCTGTAGATAAGAAGTTCTTTCCTATATTATAGACGATTTAATTAGGGGGTCCTAGGTAGATATCAATTTAGTATAACTAAAGGGTATCCTATATATTCCTAGCTGACATATCCTTTAAGAATTATGCGGCTTAGAAGGAGGTTAAGAAGTTAATAACTTAGAGTACTGGCTTGCTGCTGAGATATATAATGTTAACAATAATATAGAAGTTGAAGTTGTAGTTATCTTTAAGGGTGAACTTAAATCGGCCAGGGGACCTCTGGTTTATTTAGCAGTGGTAGCAGTATTTTATAAGATGCTTAATTGCCTTAACCTTAACTTTATAGCCTACTTGCTAAAGAACCCTAAGCAATTAATAAACAGATAGGTGGCTAAAACAACGGTGCAGTTAGCGTAATTCCAATTTAGTTAAGTGGCTCTAAGCAACACTCTTTTCTAGTTAATAAAGGAGCAACTAAGGGTGACCCCACTTGTGTATAACAGGCACCCAATTATCTCCCTAAATAAGTATATTCTTAAGGTTGTTAAGCCTAACGCCTAACTTATCTATATCTTTAATGTAAAATAGAAATGGAGTGTTTGTAGGAATAATATAGAAAGTGATATATCCTAAGGGGGTTTGGACCCTAATTGTGCTAAGAGAGATTGTAGTACCTTTACTAAAGCGAATTGTATATTAGCCTGCTGTTAATTAGTTAATCTAAATAGAGCTATTAAGCTGCTGAAGAGCTTAAACTTGAGATTCTCCTACTATAGATACTCCTGCGGCTCCTATATCCAGCATAATACCATAGAAGATGTATGCCGAGTATCTATTATTAAAGGAAAACGCGGAACTCTCCTTTAGCTTATTAAAGATATTTAATTTCGTGATAGAATGGAGCGTAGATTAGTTGTTAAGAATAGTAATGGTTTATATGCCATCTACCTTACTATACTCCGTAAAGTATTAGTTAGAAGAGTAGTCCTTAATTTCTATATCTATAAGGAGCTGTTTAACCTTATTAACCTTACCCTTAAGGTTTTCTACGCCTTTGTATTAAACCAGGAAGCTTTGGAAGTAGGCTGTAGTGACCTTGCAATTTTTAACATTTCTTACACTCTAACGGAACTTGTTATATGCCTCTTTTTGCTTATTAAGGGAGTGTCTAGTTAACCAGCACTTTGGCTTCTTATAAACGTAGTACTTCTTTTAGTAATTACTTTGAAATAAACCTCTATAAGGACCTCTACGGTTGCCTTATAGTTAACGTTAATTATACCCTCTTCCATATTCCCTACCACGGCCACCATATGTTTAATCAGTCTAGTTATAATTGTGTTAGTTAGGAATATTTATTTGGGTAGAATTTTTAGTATAGAGCTATTAAGATTCTTGTATTTGCATCACAGTACCTATAGTAGAGTATAGCTTAGTATATACTCCTTTAAACATATCTGTAGGTTTATATAGCGCCAAGTTGCACTTAGGAACGCCACGGCATGCTAAAATAACCTGGTCCCTTAGGCTGTTCTTATTTTAGTAGGTTTTAGTAAGGCTATATTAGATTTTCTGGAGTTTATTAAAGAGTAGTTAAAGGCACTCTAAATAAGTCTTTATTAGGTTAGAAGTAATAACTCTCTGGAATATAGTCTCTCGCCATTTAGATATATAAAGTTAGCGATTCTTATTAGTCTTAAAGTGGGCTCTAGTAAGCTAAAGCATTATATTAAAGCTATAGTTTTTACCCGTAATATGGTTATAATAGAATGTTGCTGCCTGTCCCTTTAACATAACAGAGAAAGCGTAATGGTACTAATAGCATTAAATTCCAACCTTATTGCAACAGTTATAAAAGACCTATAGTTTTACTCCAAGTATATTATATAGTTCTCCTCTAAACTTCTTCTCTTTATCCAAATATACCTTTATTAGATTCGTGACTTCTTATAGTAAAGGCTCACCGGTTAGCTGGAGTAGAGGAGGTAGAGGTGGAGTAACTCTAAGTAGGAGAGCACCTTTAGGTAGGAGAGTAGCTCTAGGTAGGGGGTTAGCGTTCTAGGGGTTTTAATATAAATTAAAGTTGCCTTCTAAAGAATATAGGTTGTTTTTAGGTTTCCATAGTTAACATATAATCTCAGCTTCCATCCATATTGGTTCTTCTATACTAATAATAACGGCCTAAATATTGCTAGCAATTGGGTTACCATTCTCAGTAATATATACCCTATTCCTACAGAGGAAGTCTCAAAAATCCCAAATAATATTAATATTGCTAAGTGCCCAGGTATCAGCAGTCCATCCTATAAAATCCTCCCTAAAATACTCCTATAGTTATAAGTCGGCATAGCATCTATTTCAGTAGAATATAATATGGTGTAGGAGAAAGCTGTTAACTTGTTTTACGGTACAAGTTGTTATATCAAAGGCGAATTTGTCCCAATCTTTATTAATAAGTTTTACATACTTAGCTACCCCTAGTGGTAAGGAGTCTTTCCAGTTATTTAAAGTAGGCGTAGCCATATTTTCGGAGGGAGGGAAGTGTTATTGGTGTAGGGATTGTCATTTGGTACGCGTTCGTAATGTATATTTATTATTTAGTACGCGTTTGTTATTTAGTACACATTTATAATATATATTTGCGGTTATAGGGCTTAGGACCAGTTCTAGCCTTAAATCGCGAAGACTTATAAAGCGTGTTGTTCTACGTAATGGACGCAAGAATTTATAATCTTGGAAAGGCTTAGGACCAGTTCTGGCCTTTAAATCCTTAGATTTATAGAAGAGTTCTATTTAAGGTTTAGGACTAGTTCTAACCTTAAAAGACAGCTTCCTCTAGCACAAGTAGCACTGGTATAGTGGCTTATCTCTTCTTAGTAATACCTAGCTATTCTATGGTATAATAGTAAAGTTAACCACTAATCAGTGTTAGTTACACAAGGTGATATCACGTAGCTACAGTTCGTAGATAGTATGATAATTGTTCTGTTCTTATATATATCGGGGAGGGCGAGGAGCTTAAGGCTCCTCGCCACGCTACTACCGCGGCGACACGTGACGGCAACTTGCCACCCGTAATGGCAATTTGCCTTATATGGTGACCACTTGCCTTTATTCCCAACAGTTAGTAAAGTCCAGAATAGGATAGAATAGGAAATACTAGAACATAGGTCTTTTTCCGGCTGCGATAGTAGGAATACTTAGATCTGTTCTCGCCAGAGCGCGGCATCTTATAGGCGTGGGATGGGTCCAACGTAAGTACATAAACGCAACAACGGCAGCACTTTAGAGAAACCACTATAGGAGCAATAGAAGTGGTCTGTAATACTAATAGAGCGGCCGTCGAAATCGGACTCTGCACCTGTACGTGGTGACGGCTACGAACCTGGTCTTCGAAGTTCAGATCCAGAGCCAACGCAAAGACGTCGCACAGCGTGCGGACAGGACCTGGTGGTGGTTGTGGGCGTTAAGGGCGGTGGTGAAAAATTTTCGGATGGTGAGATCTTGAAAACCACTACTGTTGGCCCTCTACAATACGACGACTACT
>Ga0307507_10005601_pt1 | contig 20455 bp, 5 predicted proteins | sample 7_EM_MG_FD_207223 | JGI IMG/M metagenome (GOLD analysis project Ga0307507, IMG submission 207223) | Populus trichocarpa ectomycorrhiza microbial communities from riparian zone in the Pacific Northwest, United States - 7_EM | ecosystem: Host-associated > Plants > Roots > Unclassified | place...
TACCGTTTTTCTACTGTTTTAATACTACCTAATAGTTGTCGTAACCTAGTAATTTACTAGGGAGCGGTAAACCTCTAGTCTAGAGGTTTATAAACTACTAGGACATAGCTACTAGTACATATTAAGCTGCCTAGAAAGGATTCATGTATATAGAACTATAGCGCCATAGCCTAGAGGCTGCATGCGCAGTATTGTACATAGTATAATACAATAGATATAAAAAAATAAAAAATAAAAAATAACTATCTAATCTCCTAAAATTGTTGTAAGTGGATATAGGTGTTCCTTCTGTCTATATGGTAACCCTATCCCTTCTACTGCTACTGGTAATATATGGTTCCTTATTACTCCACTATCTATTAAAGCTTTAAACTGCTAACCTTGCTATTAAACTCTTAAGTTTAGGTGTCTCCCTAGGACTCCTTTAAGGGTCTAAGGCTCTACTACTGGTTCCCTCTGGTCCTATAGGCCTCCCCTTTTCCTAACTATTAGCTGCTAGATCCTATTTATACTTAGTCCACTCTTAGCTAATACTTAGTTTGTTTCTTTTCCTTTATATGCTATAGATAAGTGTTCTCTAGGCACTTCCACCACTATTATCTGTCTAGGTATTCTTCCGTAAGGAATCTTCCTAGTTAAAGTATTAAGTCCCCTTAGCTTTGCACTTCTACTGGGTGCCATCTATATATATACTTGGCGTCTCTAAACTGCCTTTCCTTAGGTGCCCAATGTATCCTTACTAAATACTTCTTACTTTTATCTTTTGGTGCTCTATATATGTTATATATATTATCCATATAAGCTATCCACAATAGTGTATAATGCGCTAGGTGACCTAGGTTAACTCTTAGCTTATCTTTACTTTTAAGTTTAAACCTCTATCTAGCCAACCTAACTGTTGGTCTTTCTTCTGCAGGTACTAAGATTTGTCTTTTACTTCTCTAGTCCCTAGATCCCTCTTCTAGGTTCCTTAACGTTATAATTAATGCTCCTTTAATGTGACTTATGCGTTTCTCCGTAATGGGTTAGTCTTAGATAACTTTTTTATTTAGCCACATATAGAAATCTGCCTATTTATTATTATGTTGTTGCCTATACCACTTTCCATATAACTGGTTTAGTGTGTATAGTCTATCTGTAAGAAAGTATCTTGTTATTGCCGCGTTATGATAACCTTTAGTATGTCTTTCTTTGAACCTGGTTGGAATTCCTAAATCCTCTTCTTATTCCAGTTCGTCTAGCCATTTTGCTCTAGGCGTCCCTACCTTAGGCCTATTAGTGATTCTTTATATAGGTGCTCTGTCCCTTATACGACCTAGCATGCTAGATCTCTTATTTAGTTTCTACTCTTGCTATGCGATAATTCTTGCTTTGAATTTATCCATAGTTTCTTATACTCTACGTCTTGTAGCTGGATCTTTAAAGTTCTCTTGCTTCTTTATCCTAGTATTAACTTTTCAATCTTTAAGCTAAACACTTTGTTTACTTGGAATAGACGTTCTTATTCGTTCCCTGAACTTATAGTTCTTAAACTTGCGTCCTATACTTATTCGTTTGTCTTTAAACTAAGTCTTGGCTTGTTCCTATTAGTCTTTATCTGTTATAGGTGCCTAAATATGTCTTATCTTGTTTTAAGAATCTTAAGCGTCTTTTATCTTGTTTTAAGAATCTTAAGCCTATAGCCTTTTGCCTTTATTAAGTAATGAGCTAGCACTAACAGTTGTCTGCCTGCTTAGTTATTTACTAATATTACTCCTTTTATCTTGTAAAGCGATGGATGCCGTATCTAATGGTGTTATAATACCTGTTACTAACCCTTATTTAGTAATAGTTTTAGTCTCTACTTCTGTTTTAACTTCTTTAAGGTCTATATGCTCCTAGTAAGCTGCCTTTATTGCCTTATTATTAGTAAATGCTTTGCCTTTATTAAATTCATCGTCCTTAATGTCTAATCTATAAGCTGGTTTATTAGTTTCTCTAAACTTAGATAACAATGGTTCCTATAGCTAATAGCTTGCGCCGTACTTAGCGTCCTTATAAATTTAGTATGCATTATTATAACAAAATGCAAAACTGTTAATTAAACAGGCTTTTGTTCCGCGCAGTGCACTATTATCCCTCTATACGTACGTGTCTCCTACTGGTCTAGTCCCCTTTACTATATAGTTACTCTAACCACCTCTATAGTCTCTGGCGAAATAACCCTGTTTTCTGCAATTTATATAAGCTCTATCTTTAAACCACTGATTTTACTATAGAGTCCGCCTAAACGTCTTCTGCTGCTAAGATCCCTAGTTTGGCCTCTACTCCTTAGTCCTGTAATTACTAGATCCTTAACCTTTCGGTTTCTATCGTTTCTTTATCCATTTCTTAGACTTTCTGGTACCACTTAGGTCTATTAGCTCTGCGCCATTCTATGGTTTTTAACTCTCTGTCTATTGTTGCATACTCTGCGTCTTATATGACTGTGGAACTCTGTCCTAACCTCTCTTAGTCTGTTCCTTTTGGTAGATCCTATTATTGATCTTAATTGCTTAATTAATCAGTTCCTTTAGGGTGTCTGTATCTTCTATTAGAATAATTACGTCCTAGACTTTAGCCTTAAGTCCCTCTTTGTACTATACTATAAGCGCCCTATTATTCCACTTAACCTATATTGCAAGTGTTTGAAACTGTGCTGTGTAATCAATTGCTGATATACATTATATTAGGTTCCGAATATTTCATTCTACCGTGGTGGTTGCTTTAGGGTTTCTAAACATTTGCGTTAACTGTTCCGCGAACCCATTCCAACTTAAAAACACATACCGTACATCTTGGTTAGTAGTTTTTATACCATTTATCTGTATCTTAGTAAGGTAAGGTTTAAACCACTTTAGTGCCCTTCCTATTAAGAATAGTCTTGCGTATACTACCTAATCCATAGATATTACTAGCTTTGCTCCCTCCTGCATTACCTTAAAATATATTTACGTAAGAAACCCCTTAAGCTTTAACTTCTCTCCTGAGAATCGTTTAATTGAAGGTAACTTAACCTTTTCTGCTCCAATTCTATTAATATGTTCTTTAAGTATCTTATTATTGTCTAAGAAACAATTAGCTATCTCCTATAACTGGCTTCTTGTGACCAATTGCAAATCCGTATCTACGATGCTGGTATCTCCGCCTAAGCCTAAGGTTATAGCTGCCGTTAATGGCGTTGTGACTGGTGCTTTAGGTGGCATGTTGTTCAACTCCTTACTGTTTAGTACTGTAACCTTAGTAGTAAATGTATAACGGAGCCTTATAGGAGTACTACGGTGGACTCGTTATTGGGCTAGGTATATAGGTAAGAACAATAAGTTAACAACGTAACAACAACTAGTAGAGTGGTTGCCCAATAGATTAACTCCAATTGTATTCTAAAATTTACTATAAAGAGAGAACTATCTGGGTAGGGACTATAGTCCTTTAAATATATAACCTTACGCCTAAGAAATCCCTTCGCTCTATCTGCTCTGTCTGCTCTATTTACTCTATTACAGATCTTATAGATCACACAGATTACACAGATTACATTACGTGACTCGCTTACCATTCCTCGTTACATGGTTCTACGGGTTCCATCCTGGACCGTGCTCTTATTAACCAACTAGCTTCTTTCGACTCCTCTCCAAGTAGTCGTAATATTGTACTTAAGCTGTCCGTAATACTTGTTCTAGTTTATCTAACTACTTAGCTCTTAGCATTCCTATTCTTAGCCTATTTATAACTTTTTATATAGGTGCTTTATCCCTTATATGTCCTAGCATAGCTAATCTCTAGTCTAGCTTCTATTCTTACTATATAATAATTTATTGCCTAGACTTATCTATACTTTCTTTTAGTTTTCTTCTTTTAAAAGGATCCTTAAAGTCGTCTTACTTCTTAATTACTATATTAACTTTTTAACCTTTAGGCTAAACACTATATTTACCTAAAACTGCTATAGACCTTATTTATTCTTCAAAATCTTAGTTCTCTAGGAATTGTTATCCCGTGCTTATTTATTTACCTTTAAACTAAGCTACTACCCTTTCCTATTAGTTTTTATCTATTATAGGTTCTTAGGTATATCTTATCTCTTCTTAAAAATCTTAAGCCTTTAGCCTTTAGCCTTTTACCTTTATTAAGTAGTAAGCTAGCACTAGCAGTTATCTACTTGCTTAATTGTCTTTAGATATTACTCCTTCCATTTTATAAAGTAATGGATACCGTATCTAACGGTGTTATAATGCCCGTTACTAAACCGCGTTCTATAGTGGTCTTAGTCTCTACTTTTATTACGTTATTAAGGTTTAAGTGCTCCTAATTAGCCTCCTTTTCTTCCTTATTGCTATTAATTAATAAGTACTCCAACTCCATTGTTATTATTACTAATCTTTATCTATATATTGCTGCAATATCTTAATCTAGCTTATAGAGTTGATCTTATTCTTTATCTAACTCTTTAGTTCCTTTAAGTCCTCTTAACTCTGGCTCCTACGGCTAATAGCTTACGCCATACTTAGCGTCCTTATAAATTTGGTATATATTGTTATAGCAAAACACGAAATGTTTAATTAAGCATTCCTTAGTACTCTGTAACCTCTTTATTACTAGTCCTAGTTCTCCTTACTTAGCTCCTTTTACTATATAATTACTCTAACCACTTCTGTAGTCCAGCATAGTAACCCTATTTTCCACAATTTATATAAGCTCCTAATTTAAACTAATCTTCTTATTATAGAGTCCGCCTAAACATCTTCTATTAATAAGATCCCTAGTTTAGCCTCTGCTCTTTAGTCCTATAATTACTTAATTCTTAACCTCTAGGTTTCTATAGTTTTTTACTCCATCTTTTAGATTCTTTAGTACCGCTTAGGTCTATTAGCTCTAGTCCACTATTTTATAGTTTTTAACTCTATATCTGTTAATATGTGCTCTACGCCTTATATAATTATAGAACTCTATCTTACCCTTTTTTAGCTTATTTTCTTTAATAGATCCTATTATTAATCTTTATTAACTAATCTATTAACTCTCTTAAAGTTTCTATATCTTCTATTAGGATAATTACGTCTTAGACTTTAGCCTTAAGTCCCTATTTATACTATGCCATAAGTACCTTATTATTCCACTTAACCTATATTATAAGTATCTAAAACTATATTATATACTTAATTACTAAAGTACGCTATACTAGGTTCTGAAGTTTTCTTTCCACTATAGTTGTTGCTTTTAGGTCTCTAAATATCTGTGTTAGTCTTTCTACAAACCTATTTTAGTTAGTAAATATAAACCATACTTCTTAGTTGGTAGTTATTATTCCGTTTATCTGGATTTTAGTAAGGTAAGATTTAAACCACTTAAGTGCTTTTCCTATTAAGAACAGTCCTGCGTATACCACTTGGTCCATAGGTATTACTAACTTCACCTCTTCTTATATGACCTTAAAGTGCATTTATATAAGAAATCCTTTAAGTTTTAACTTCTCCCCTAAAAATCGTTTAATTAAGGGTAACTTAACCTTAGCTACTCCAATTCCATTAATTCTATCTTTAAGTATTCAATTATTGTCTATTAATTAATTAACCATTTCCTATAACTAACCCACTATAACTAGCTGTGAATCTATATCTACTATGCTAGTATCCCCTCCTAATCCTAAGGTCGTAGCTACTATAGATAGTGTTATAACTAGTACCTTTAACGGCATCATAACTAGTACTTTTGGTGGCATATTATTTAACTTTATTAATACCGTAACCTTAGTAGTAAATATATAACAAAGCCTTGTAGGAAATACTACGGTAGACTTACTAATAGGCTAGGTATGTAGGTAAACAGGAAGTCAACAATATATAAGTACAAGTAATAACTAGTGGAGTAGTTGCCTAATAGATTAACTCTAATTATATTCTAAGATTTACTACAAGAAAAGGAACTATCTAGGTAGGGACTGTGGTCCTTTAAATACATATCTATACTCTTAAGAAATCCTCCTTATACATAAGATACGTTATATATACATTATACGTACGTTTCGTTTATATACTGTATATACTATATACAACATTATATAACCTTAGTTACTATTCCTCGTTATATAGTTCCACTAGTTCCATCCTAGACCGTACCCTTATTAACTAACTAGCTTCTTCTAACTCTTCTCCAAGTAGTTATAACATTGTACTTAAAGCGTCTATAACAGTAGGCGGTATTATAGGTAGAGCATATATACTATTACTTTTAGGTATAGTAGTAGATGCTTTAAATTCTACCGCTACTACTATAGTAGTATCTATATACTTTTTTATTGCTGCGTAGTCTTATACTTTATATATAAATTTTATCCCGGTATACTAAGTGTAAGGGATATTATTGCGGTCACCTTAGGTTGCCCTCAGGACAACCTCTAGACGCCCCTTAGATGGTCACCAGTTACGTGCTAGAGGCATATGCCCGTAGTATATAGTCTCTATAATCCCAGAGGCCTTACCTCCTTAAGAATTCGTCTCTCTTACCAATCTATTCTATTCCACAATCATGTCCTTATAGCCCCCTATCTATAAAGTCCCCTTATATTTAAATCCTTCCTACTCTATTTGGAAGGGCAGCTGGCTTTAAGGACTAGATTTTTTGTTTATATCTTTTGTTTATATCTACTATCCTTCCTTAAAATCTCGCGATAACCTAAACGGAAACTCCACAAATACCTTATGGAAAGCCGTCACATTAAGGCAGGAAGGTCCCTCTAACAGCAAGAGATTATACTAATACAAACCTTTAGGCAAAATGGCTGAATAAGCCCTAACACCTAAATGCGCTAGGAGCTTAAAGACTCTTACATACCTACAGTCACCGCTAAAGAAAACGTAAACACCCTCTATAACGGACACAGCACTGCTAAAAAGTAACTGGAACCCCTCTAGCCCTACCTAGGCTAATTAGAAGACTAAGCGCTAAAGGCAACACTAAGATCTTCCCCTAAGCCAAAAATGCCAGAGAAATATACTAATATATTTAACTAGGGACCTAACCGGAACCCTCCCAGAAGACTACCGGCCTATAATTAGTATAGTAGTAGTATATAGACTGCTTATAAGCCAAACAGGCCTACCCCTTTAGGTAATCTAACCTAAATACTAACTTAAGACCTAAGGCTTATTAGGAAATCCGCACTAGCTACTAGTGCTAATACTACCTCTATAGCCGGAGCTTCCCTAGGCCCAAGTTTAAAAAGTTAAGAGCCCTATACCAATATCCTCTAAGATAGATATTAGGAAGCTATTATAAGGCTCTTAAAAGCCATATAGAAGGAAGCTACTAATAAATATATTAGAACCCTTTAAGGGCAAATTTAGATCTAGTAGGGTTTAATCTAAGCTGGATAAGTTCTTTTATAACCTAGCTAGGGCTAAGGGCTTCTTAGGGGCTACTTAATACCCACCTAAGGAAGTATAGAAGAAAGATATAGACTAATTAGCCAAGGCCTCTAGTAGTTTAGAACTCCATTATAGACCTAGCGTCCAATATTTAGACAATTAGGTTCACAAGGTAGGCAACTTTTTTAAGATGCTAATAATATAAGATAATACCAAAGAATATATATAGTGGATTATTAGTAAGATTAAAGACTAATCACTAAACTAGATTGCACTTAATTAACTTAATAAAGAGCAAATTACTATATGGCTATAGCTGTAGACCTTCCTAAAGGGTTGGACCTAAGATCCGCATATTATATAATATAATAATATAGAACAATTCTGGAATAGTACATAGCTAGACCGTTAAGATTTCCGCCAGTTTATAAACTTTATAGAAACTTATACTTAACAGATAGATCTAAAGCCCTTTAAAAACAAAAACGGCAGCATCTATAAGAAGGAAAAGATTAGATTTATCTAGGCTAGAATTAAGCTAGCAATTTATAACAAAATAAAGCGCGTAGGAGCCCTACCGCGAATTACCGTATATATAGATTTCAAACAAGCGGTTCTAAACGCTAAGGATACAGTAAGGAACTAGACCTCTTCCAGTAAGAAGCTAGGGGGTAACTAAAAGCGCGGGCACTCTAGTAGTAATATAGGGCAAACCCAGTCTTTAAAGAAGCCATTCTTAAAGAGAACTTTAGAATAGTTAAAGTCAAGAACCTTAAGCAGCAGGAAAGACTCCTAAGGTTAACCTAATATCTATCTAACACCCTTATAGGAACCCTCTAAGAGGCTAAAGGGATATTCTTATTAGAAAAATAAGCAGGGTAATAAACGTACTAATAAACTAAAAAAAGAGAAGCCCTAGTTACGGACGTCTCCTAGCTATAACTAGGGCAAGATACAGAAGGGAAGACTTTCTATATTACTATTAAGCTAGAAATAATACTCCCTATAGGCGAGATGCGTTAGTTCTAAGTACTATATAATAGCAATGCCAAAATTAATCTTATATAATATAACTTAGTAAAAGAGTATTAACTTATCCCATTGCTAGGGTGGCGGAAACCTATTATAGGCTTCCTAGATAAGCATTAGATTAAACTATACAGCGCCTACAAGCTTATAGTATTAGTGGCCGACATATATAACCGCACTAAGGTGGTCGGCCTATAACCCTTCTAGGCGGCCGACTTTGTAGGTTATAACCTTATCTTTAGATATCTTTAGCTTACAGAAGTAGATTTTAAGATACGCTTTAAAATAGAAGCCTTTAAATAGTGGAACAATAAAGAATTAAAAGGGCGTATATTACTAATAAGCTTAAAATATATCCTAGAGGATGTAGCCCTAGGTAAAATAGTACATACTCTATACCTAAAGAAGTATTAGATCTAACCCCTATTCTATAGTAAGATAGATATAGAGCCTAGTATAGGTAATAACCCTTTTATAATGGAGACCCTATAGGGAACTGCTAGATAGGTCATAGAGACATTATAAGGAGGTGGCAATCTTAAAGATCTTATAAGATACTTTTACTGTTATAGATTACTCTGGGTTAAGCAATATATAGAGAGCATACTATAGCACCTTAAATGCTGCGTTAAAGAATTCTCTACCCTCTACTAGCTACCGCATAAAACTATTTAACATATAGTGGCAACTATATACAAACAGCCACTATAGCGCGCGACGCTACCTATAAGCGTCCTAAGAGAGCTCTAGGACCTACCTAACAATAATATAGAGGATAAACGCGACCCTAATTTATTAAGTATTCTAGTAGGCCTAAGGGACTTACTAAGGGTATTTTTGGGTAAGAGAGCTAAAGTCCTTTTATAGAACTCAGAGTATAATTATATAATTAATCTGGAAGAATATAAGCAGCCGCTAAACCTTCTTATCTATAACCTCTTCTATAAAGAGCTTAAGATCCTATAGGAGTACCTTAATAGCTTACTAGAAAAAGAATAGATATAGCCTAGTAAGTCGCTGGCAGGCGCGCCGATCCTCTTTATCCCAAAACTAGATAGAACTATAAGGCTATATATAGACTATCACGGTCTTAATAAGATTACAATTAAAAACTGCTACCCACTACTATTAGTTAGTAAAATACTAAACCAATTATCTAGGGCCAAGATCTTTACGAAGCTAGATCTATAAGACGCCTATTATAAGCTCTATATTAAAAAGGGGGATAAGTAAAAAACCGCTTTTAAAACCCAATATATCCACTTTAAGTACCTAGTAATGCCTTTTGGGCTAGCCAATACGCCTATAATATTCTAATTATATATTTACAGAGCCTTAGGGGGACTAGTTAACCGCACATATATCATCTATTTAGATAATATTCTAATCTACTTAAAAGATAAGGATTAGTACGAGTAATATATCCACAAAGTGCTAGAATGTTTAGATAATTGGGGCCTCTACGCTAAGGCGTTAAAGTATATCTTTAATACTAAGTAGGTTAAGTTCCTGGGTTACATTATAACGCCTATAGGCGTAGTTATAGACTTAATACAGGTGTGGATAATTTAAGAGTGGCCAGAGCTAGAGAGCTATTAGGATATTTAAGTATTCTTAGGCTTTGCTAATTTCTATAGGCGCTTTATCTATAACTACTTAAATATCGCCTAATACTTATTTAACTATATTACTAAAGCTTCCTAAGACTTAACCTAGGGAGCAAAAAGCTTAAAGGCGGGAAGGAAGAAAACCAAAAAGGGACTAACTAAATAGTATAAACTATAGATATAGCCCAGAAAGGTATAGGAAGCCTTTTAGGAACTACGCATAAAGTTTATAGAAGCTCTACTACTACGGCATTTTAACCTAGATTAGCCACTAATAATAGTCACTAATATATCAAACTTTGCCCTTATTAGTATCCTACTGCAACCTAATAGGCATCTAAACGCTACCCAGCTCTACTAAAGACTAGTAGCATTCTATAGTAAAAAATTCTAGGGACCTAAAGTTAGGTATTACACCTATAATAAGGAATTGCTAGCCATAGTCAACTGCTTTAAATAGTAGTAACACTACCTTAAGCACGCAAGCCATACCACTTATATACTCTTAGATTATTATAATTTACGCTGCTTTATAACTATAAAGGAGCTTATACCTTAATAGGCCTGATAGGTAAAGGAGCTTATATAATTTAACTTTAAAATTAAATATAAGCTAGGGGGAAATAACCCTACTAATAGACCGTTACAACAGCTAAACTATGCCAAAGGCTTTAAAATGGGAGAAGGAAAGCAGATAATGGATATCTTACTCCCTATATTATAGAACAAGCTCTAGGTATAGGATGCTTAAGTACCTACAGCTTTAAGTACGAAGTCTTAGGCGATATAAACCCTATTAGCTTCTACTAATATTCTAGCTAGTACCCGGTCCGTTACTAATAAGGGTCTAAATATACCTAGATAGGACGTCCCTGATACACTCTTAAAACCTAGTAATATATTACCTCTAATTACTAAGCTATCCCCTTAAACTAAAAGCGGAGCTATAAAGCAATTAGAACCTAGAGCCCTACAAAAACTAAAGGACTTTAACCTTATAGTGGCCTTCCTAACACATACATATTAAAGAGTTGCAGAATCTATAGTACTATCTAATTATATACTTAGAGCAGTATAAGACGAAACAGCTTTTACCTAGGAACTATCTAAAAGGTTAATAGATCTTATTTATAAGGTGCAACGGAGGGATGCCTTCTATACCATCTTTAATATAGAAGTAGACTAAAAATATAACAGAAAGGAAGCTAATAGGTGCCACTATTAGGAAATGGACCTAATGGGCCTACTATATAAGATATAGTAAGGTTTAGGTGCTATAAGAAGCAAATCTATAATAGAAGATTCTTATAAAGAATTACAATAATCCTCTAGGCGGCCACTATAGTTAAGCTAAGACAGTAGAATTTCTTTAACGCAAATACTATTAGCTAGAGCTTAATTAGGAAGTAAAGGAATATATTAGCTATTATAAGAAGTATTAAGTATATAAAATCTAAAGGTATAGGCTATGGGGTTTACTTAAATCGGTTCCTTGTTACGGCACTAGCAAATTGCCGTCAGATCGCCGCTAACTGCCATTACGTGATGGCAAGTTGCGGCAAGTTGCCATTACGTAACTAGAAGATTGTATATAACTTCGAGCGGTGTTTCTGTTCTTTTTATTTCCTTTCTTTAGCTTTAGATCCTTGTTTATAGATAATCCTATTATATAGGCTTGCGCGACCTTCTTGCTGTGCTTGTGCCTTAATTAACTAAGTCGCTAACATTATCCAAAGCTTGTTACTACTCTTCTTTCCTAAGAAGAAACTTAAATATATTTATAAGGCTATAAATAGGACAAGGACATAGAATAGGGCCCTAAGGATATTACTAGGACTATAAGGACAGTGTTACGGGACCACCCTATGACACCTCGCACATGTCTACCTGTTTCCACCGTCTTGACCTCCATGTTAACGACTTAGTTAATCAAGGCACGTGATGGCAATCTAAGGCAATTTGCCATTACGTGACGGCAATCTACGGCAATCTGCCGTCCTCTACTATATTCCGCCGAATTCTGCCAAGTTCTGCTAGGACTATAACCTAAAGCCTATTCTGCTCCGTGAATGTATTAACTAAGTAACTAAGTTAACAATATATACCCTTTTCTTCCCGTTTCCTTGCTTTCTTTCCTTACACAACATTTTGACCTTATTATACAGTTTATATATATAGCTTAATAATATCTACCTTGCTATATATTATCACCGCTTATGCTTGCTCTGTAATACTATATTGCGTTAACCCTATATACCACCCTCTAAAATGTAGAACGACCCTAAAGCCCCTATAACAGCCGCTAGAATTATATCCATACTCTAAAAACAATTAGTAGAGATATAGAAGTCCTTTATAGACGCCCTCGTATAAAACTAAGCTACTTTAACTTAATAACAAGCCGAACAAGAGGCATAATACCTGTAAATAATTAAGGACCTCCAAGAAGAAGTCCGCACCCTTAAGATGCCCACACTAGGGCCCTAAGACTGAATGCCTTTTCTAGAGATAAACACGTGGGATAAGAGTCCCGAACCTGCAGTAACTATTTACCCTAAACCAACTACCGTACTATAACGATCTAAACAACTACTAGACCCTTTAATATTTACTAGTAAATAATAAGAACTCTAATTATTCCTAAGCTAGCTTAAAAATAAGCTAACTAGTAATGCTAACCGCTACCTAACTAAAGCTAACCAACTCTACTACGCCCTAAGTTAACTAGGAGGAGACGTAGCTAACCTTATTAAACCCCTTTAACTGAACTTAGTATAAAGTCTAGTTGTACTACTTAAAGCCATATATAGTAACCCAAACTGCCAAGCTACTGCTTAGAGGAAAATAAACTATATAACTTAAGAAACGAAAAGCTTCCTAGTATACTTCTCTAAATTTAACCGTTACGTAAAGGAAACGGACTAAAATGACTCCGCACTGGTTAATAGCCTTATTAAGTCCCTAAGCCCTAAACTAAAGACCTCCCTAATAGGTGTAGACCTACTAGGAGCTCTTAACGCCTATGCAAACGTTATTAATAAATGGTATAATGATATACTACGCCTGACACTAAAGTTCACTCCTTAATACAATATAACAGCTCTGTGAACGTCTACTAAGTTATTGTCTTAGCCTAAGCACCCTAACGCTATGGATATTAACATAGGGACCCTAGGATACGCTCCACTAGGGTCCCCTAAACAAGAATAACATATTAAGCTAGGCCTTTGCTTTAAATGCGGAAGCAAGGAATACATCTTAAGATACTACTCCGTCCCTATACCCCAACACAACTTATAAACGGCTAATACTAATAACCGTTTACTATATTGATCCTCTAGTTACCGTCCCCAATCTTTACCTGGTTCCAGCCCTGCATCTAGTAAGCACTACTTATAAGGACGAAGTTATAACTGACGTTCTATAGGAACCCCTTCCCGCTTGCCACTAAAAGGTATATCTTAGAGTTAAGTCGCTCTCCAGGACAGCTATGTCACAGGATCTCATTAAATATATTAGATGTTGTAAAACCTAACTCTTAGGATTATAGTATAACCGTTAACTGCCATCTTTGGCAGAAAGGTTAATAGGCTAATGCTTAAGTCCTAATTAACATAGGAGCTAGCGGCATAGGATTTATTAATAAGATCTTTGTGTAAGACAATAGGTTTACCCTAACACCCCTTAACTAGCATATTAACGTATTTAGATTTAATAGTAAACGCACTGTCTTGGGCTGTATTACTTACGTAGCAGCCCTAAGACTCTAATACCTGAACTATAAAGAATTAGTTAAGCTCTTTGTGACTACCCTAGGTTACCTAGTAATTCTTGGATAACCCTGAATAAAGCTATATAAGGTAACCATTAATTAGGACAACCTTAAGCTTCTATTTACCGCCTCCTGTTGCAAGCAGAAGTGCCTTATAACTCGCTACTTAGACCCTAAACCGAAATCTAAAAAATTCACTAAGATTTACTAGTCTAAAATTTCCACTAACGTCTACCCTATACCTAAAAAGTCTACCTAATTCCACTAACCTGAGAATTTCACTAGATTCTATTAATATAAGAATTCCACTAACGTCCACTAAGAACCTGAAAATTGTACTAAATTACATAAACTAACCCTAATTGCTATACCGCCCTAAACCAAGCAGAAGTCCAAGCTTAATATACGAAGGTACTAGAAGAACTGGTATTCTACTATAAAAAGGATACTTAAAGAACCCGAACCTAAATCTGATACTAACTTTATATCTAATATTAAACCTAATACTAAATCTGAAACTAAATAGGAAACCGTATAAGAAACTAAGAATAATCTAAGCTCGCTTGATACCTTAGATATCTATATAATTAGAGCTACTCCATTAGCATAATTTGCCAGGAAACTAGAATATACGATCTTTGCTATTACAATGGCCGATATTAAGAAGGCCCTAGCACTAAAGAAGCATATTAACCCCGCCATAAAGGTACTAGTAGAGTACCATAAATACCTAGATGTATTCTTATAAAAGGAAGCCAATAAGCTACCGGAACGCCGTCTATATAATTATAAGATTGTAATTAAAGAAGGAAAATACCCTAGATTTAGACTGCTATATAGAATGTCCTAGAACAAACTCTAGGTACTACGGAAGTACTTAGACAAATATCTAGATAAAGGATTTATTAGAGCAAGTTCTTTACCTATAGCCGTACTAGTAATCTTTATTAAGAAACCTAGTAGTGGTTTGCGCTTCTGCGTAGACTACCGGGCTCTTAACGCTGTTACTATTAAGAACTAATATCTAATCCCGTTAATCTAAGAGACACTAAACTAATTAAGTAAGGCTCGCTTCTATATAAAGCTTGATATTATCCACGCATTTAACCGCCTCTATATCGCGAAAGGAGATAAATAGCTTACTGCATTTCGTACTCAATACGGGTTATTTAAGTACTTGGTAATGCTATTTGGCCTTATAAACGCCCCGAGTTTATTTTAACACTTTATAAATAATACCCTACACCTATACCTAGACGTTTTTTGTACTGCTTATATTAATAACATCTTAATATATAGTAATAATCTGGCTAAATACTAAAAATATATTAAACTGGTCCTATAAGCCTTACGCGGAGCCGGCCTATAATTAGATGTAGATAAATGCGAGTTTTATAAAACGGAAGTCCTATACCTTAGACTTATTATTTCTATAGATGGCATACAAATGGACCCTAAGAAAGTTGAAGTAATTGTAAACTAGCAAAAACCTAAGAACGTTAAGGACGTGTAAGCCTTTATAGGATTCGCTAACTTCTACTAACGGTTTATTAATAACTTCTCCGCCTTAGTTTTACCTCTTATAGCCTTAACCTAAAAGAATAAAGCCTTTATCTTTGATAAAGAATATAAGAAAGCTTTTGCTTACTTAAAAGTTATATTTACTACCGCACCTATGCTCTAACACTTTAATCTAAACCAAATAAGTGTTGTAGAAGCTGACTTATCCAACTATGTTACTAAAGGCATTCTATCTTAATATAATAAGGAAGGAGTATTGCACCCTATAGCATACTTTTTAAAATAACTAAGCCCAGCCAAATGTAATTACGAGATCTATAATAAGGAACTATTAGCTATTATTAGATATTTTAAACAATGGCGACCTAAACTAGAAGGCTCTGGATTCCCAATTAAGGTTCTTAGCAACTATAAGAACCTGCAATACTTTACAACCATAAAACAGCTAAGCTACCATTAAGCCCGCTGGTTAGAATATCTATCCCATTTCTAATTCTCTATTATATACCGCCCAGGCGTTTAAGGCTAGAAGCCTAATGCCCTAACCTAATGTTTACAAGACATACCAGTATAAGAAGAAGCGCGTGCCTACTGTAATTAAACCCTGCTTTGCCCTGAGCTATTTAACCCTCCTATTAAAGACGTTACAATGCACGTCCTTAAAATAACTGATTGATTAATTAAATAGATAATAGTTGACGAGTACCCAAATAACAAGTTTATCCAAGAAATGCTTAAGCTAATTTAAGACGGCGTTAGATACTTAAAAAGGATTTCTCTAAGTAAATGCAAAGCTTGTGGAGACCGCTTGTACTACTAGAACCGTCTAGTTATACCTAACTATAACGAACTTAAGCTCAAGCTCCTTAAACATGTACACGACCTACTAGTAGCCGGCCACCCAGGCTGAGGAAAAACCCTAGAACTGCTCTAACAAGAATACTACTGGCCGAATATGCATAATATGATATAAAGGTATGTCTCTAGCTGCCATACCTGCTAACGAGCTAAAGCTTCGTATAAGATATATAACGGCTTCCTAAAGCCCCTACCTGTTCCGGACCAAAGATAGAAGGACATCTTAATTAACTTTGTTATTAATCTCCCTAAAAGTAAAGGCTGCACAAACATTATAGTAGTTGTAGACCGACTATCCAAGATAAAATACTTGATTGCCTGCTCTGATATATTAGCGCCTACTATTGCCCGACTGTTCCTGGATTATATATAGAAACTCTATAGACTTCCCAAAACAATCATCTCCAATAGAGGCAGATAGTTTGTCTCTATATTTTAGAAAGAACTAACTACCTAACTCCGCATTAAAGCACCGTTGTCTATAGTATACTACCTAGAAATGGATAGTTAAACGGAACGTGCAAATGCTATAATAGAATAATATATTTGGATATACACGTTATATTTATAGGACAACTGGATAGACTGGCTTGCATTTGCTGAGTTTACTATAAATAACTCCGTCTTAGAAACTACAAAGGTCTCCCCGTTCCTAGCCAACTACGGCTAGCACTTACAAATAGGTTTTAAACCCTTTAGTAATGTTCCTTGCCTAGCTTACTAGGCCTTACAAGTTGCAGAAGTAAATGAATTTATAAAAAAGATGGAAGAACTATAAGAGTTTCTTACTAACGAAATAATATGGGCCCAATCTATCTATAAAGCCGCAGTAAATAAGAACTGGACCCTAGCACTAGCCTACTAAATTAGTAACTTCGTCTGGCTAGATATAAGAAATCTGAATACAAAACGACCTATTAAGAAACTTAATTAGAAGAACGCCGGCCCCCATAAGGTTAAAAAGGTTATCTCTCCTTATGCTTACCAACTGAAGCTCTCTAATACGGTTAAAGTCCACCCCATATTCTATACGTCAGTCCTCCGCCCTGCTGCCCCTATATTAGACGCCCTGCCTAGACAGATCTAGGACCCTCCTCCACCAGTTAAGGTAGATGGTAAGGATAAGTACTTCATTAAAAGAGTTAATAACATTAAGTATAATAAATGGAAACGCTAGTATATATACCTTATAAAGTGGAAAGGCTTTACTAAACCCTTATAGGAACCTATTAACTCTATATAACTTACACAAGCCGTAGAAGACTTTTATAAACTCTACCCAGAACTACTACAGCCCTATCTCGCAGAAGCTTAAGTTTAAAGGGGGGGTACTGTCATGGGACCACCCCATAACACCTTATACATATCTACCTATTTCTACCGTCTTAACCTCCATATTAACGACTCAGTTAATTAAGGCACGTGATGGCAATCTAAGGCAATTTGCCATTACGTGACAGCAATCTACGGTAATCTACCATCCTCCACTATATTCTACTAAATTCTGCTAAGTTCCGCTAGGACTATAACCTAAAGCCTATTCTGCCCTGTGCACGTGTTAACCAAGCAACTAAGTTAATAATATATATCCTTTTCTTCCCGTTTCCTCACTTTCTTTCCTTACGCAACGTCTTGACCTTATTACACAGTTCATGTACATAGCTTAATAATATCTACCTTGCTATATATTATTACCGCTTATACTCGCTCCGTAATAGACAGGACAAACTCCTAAGAACTAAAAGAATATAAACAGAACTCGAAATATAAGAATAGGACACGCATAGACTAGAACTCCCTAGGAAATAAACAAACACTAAAAATTACCTAATACCCCTACTACTATATTAAGAAATATAGCAGCTAGCAAAGCTGCTGCAGGACCTATAAATACCTCCAATAGTGAAACAATCGCCGTCTTAACCCCCTAGGAAGAACTTACAGTAGCTAATACCAAAATTAAACGGCTTTAAGAGTTACTTAAAACCAGAGACACCCCTATACCTAGTAAGGAGTTATTAGATACCTAGAGACTTACTACAGTTCTTAAGGCCCTAGCCTAATATACAGTATTAGCATTATTATAGTCCGCGAAGGTTGCGGACCCCCTATTACTTACAGACGGAACTAACCCTATATTTAACAATTAGAAGCTTTAACTATAGGACAAGCTTAAAGTTAATGCGGACTACTTCCCTACTACCTAAGCTAAAATAGCCTATATCTTTATCCGCACTAATAGAGACGTATAGACGTATCTACGTCCGTAATATGCCTAGGACTTAGCAGACCCCTTCCTCTTTAGAGAAGAGATAATTAACCACCTATCTTCTATTTATAAGGACCCCTTTGAGATATAGAACGCCCGCCTTAATTATAAAGCCCTTAATATAAAAATAATAGAGACCTTCTTAGTCTTCTAGACCCGCTTTCTATACCTAGCTGGATAGCCTTAAACCCTCCAGGAAGATTTAATACTAGACCTCTTTAATAAGCTTACCCTAGACCTATAGCGCGCTGTGCTACCGGCTTATACTACTATATAGACACTAAAGGAACTTACGGACTAGTGCCTAGCTATTAACTAGGGCCTCCGCCGAATTAAGGTATATACTAAGCAGTATAAGACTAGAAGCTCTGCTAACTAGAATATAAGTACTATAAGAACAGGCTATAGCGCCCTAGTAAGATCTACAACCCCTATAGCACTGACTATACCGCCTACTGTTAACCTAGCGGCTAGCTATATAGCTAGCCCTGCTATGGGTCTAGTAAATACTTAACCTATATATAGCAACTCCCATAAATAGGCCTTTAGTAATTAAGGAGCCTACTTCTTATATAGCCAGAAAGACTATTTTATAAAGGACTGCCTAATAGCGGTAAGGATAAATAAGGTCCTATTAATTTAGGAGGACAGTATAGAGTTAGAAAAAGAAGAACTCTAAAGTAAAACTCCTCTCTAGGGTTAAAAGGAATTAATATATTATATATTAATCTGGGTCAGCTAGTTAGTGGAAAAAGCTGCACTATCCCTTATACTTTATTCCGTAATAAATATTAAGTTTTAACCTCTGCTTTAGCTAACTCTAGAGTAAATGCCTTTACCTTAATAGATATATAGTGTGCTATAAAGCTGGCTAACTTTTTAAATATACCCCTTAAGGAACTGCCTAAACTAGTTCCTATTCGCGGGTATAACGGACAGATAGGACTACCCATTATAACTATCTTGTAGATTTACCTCCATATAGACGGATAAAGGTAGTATAATGTCCCCTTTCTTATTACGGACTTAAGAAGCCATAATATAATCTTAAAAAGAAAATAGCTAGCCTATCTAGGCTTATAGCTTAATATATAGAGTAGACAGCTTATCTGGCCTAAAACCCTACCCCTAACACCTTCTTTTATAAAGAAAATTAGCATTATAATAGAAAACCTTATACAGCCATAGATAGACACTATTTATTAGGCCGATGCTATATATAGGGACCAGGCCTTTAAGAAAGATATATAGCTTGATCCGTAATAGGTTTATATACTACGCCGCCCCCAAACTACTAATATTGCACTACTGGCACTAGAAACCTAGGAAGTTAGTAATAAACTAGCTAGCTTAGGCCCTATACAGCTATAAAGAACAGCAAGGAATATTAGATGCTGTACTAAATATATAAACCAAAAAGATAACTTATAGAAGATAGAACAGGAGCTAAGGAGGGCTGTAAACCCTACCCTATAAAATACAGTCTATAGAACGCCTGTAAAGAAACCTATAAAATACAGTCTATAGAACGCCTGTAAAGAAACCTATAAACCTCCCACTAGTTAATATCTGCTGTATTAGTGCTATAGGGTTCTACTAGAACTTAAAACAGCCTAATACTATTACCTTTATAACTAGCTTATATAAAATTAACTGGATAATTAAAGACAAGGAAGCCCTAGCCTATAACCAGCTTAGTAGGGAAAGTAAGCTTATAGATAAGGAGCTAGTAGAATAGAAACTACTCCGCTAATACCAGGAATTTAAGGATATATCCTCTAAGGCAGTATCTAATATATTCCCGCCTTACTAACTGTATAACTATAAGATTAAGATTAAGCCAAATAAAAAAAATACCCTTAGCTATAGCCCCCTCTGCTAGTAATCTAGTAGTATGATCTTTGATTAACGTCTAATACGGATCCTATCTAGGCCCACGCAGACACTTGCCGTCGCAGGGGGGAAAACTTGTAAATTGACAGGAAGAAAACCCTGCTGTGTAGGGGACGGAAAA
>Ga0307507_10005602_pt1 | contig 20451 bp, 12 predicted proteins | sample 7_EM_MG_FD_207223 | JGI IMG/M metagenome (GOLD analysis project Ga0307507, IMG submission 207223) | Populus trichocarpa ectomycorrhiza microbial communities from riparian zone in the Pacific Northwest, United States - 7_EM | ecosystem: Host-associated > Plants > Roots > Unclassified | place...
CGCCTTGAATTTGGGGGGTAAACAAATGATATGATTGGAGGATTTCAATGTCATAACCGAAACCCCACTCAAATACACCAAACAATGTATTACTTTAGATAGTCAAAAACCTGAAATGGAAAAAGTGTTTAAAATAAAATAAAATAAAATAAAAAATACATTGAACAATCTCTCACTATGATGGAGAATAATCGTGCCCGCCAAGAAATTGAAGTGCGTTCGGCAACAGCTGCAAAACCTCGCTTTTTTTCCATCTTGCACTTGGTTTACAATTCGCTCCCTTGGAGTGCGTGCAGCCGGTGCAAAATCTCGATAATGGGTTGCCGTGCACCTTTATACGGTATACGAAGCCCCATGCAGGATTTTCGTTCACTTTCACATCAGCTGGAACGATCATAAATAGAATACCATAAAAATTCGGACAGAAGAAAAATGTGCCAGGGCGTTGTAGTTACCTCTCCTAGTATGATACCGGTACTGTACTTAGTATTTATCAAGTTCTCCTAAGTAGGACGCTGGGAGAGTTGCTCAAAGACAGCTGGTAAGAATTTCGCTTTTTTAGCCCTTTATGGCCTTACTCGAGTACCCTCTGAAATCAGAGCCATCTTGGACACAATGTATCTATTTTTAAATCACCTTTTCCAGTCTCCCAGTCAATTTCTTTTATTCAGCTACAAACTGACTTAAGAGGAACCGCCAAATCCATGGCTTACGCCCAAATTTCTAGCTTTGCATGCTGAGGGGGCTCACTCATGTGTGGCATAGTTACCCTTTCCACTTTTGGGGCATTGGGCTGTGAGCCTCCGTTGCACCACGGCGCCCATTTGCACCTGAAGCACGTTTAACTAGGCGCACCGGTCCGAGCTCAGGTTTTCGCTATGTATTAAGCCGTAACAAAATTAACCGCATATCAACGGAACAAAAAAACCTCTGCATGACAATAGCGCTCCCTCACTAACCCCACTGTCATGAAAATAAAAAAAATAAAAATAAAAAAAGTATAAAATGTAAATACATAGTAGAATATATAGTAGAAATTAATATTTGATATAGAGAAATATCTTTCGGAGGCGCTGGAAATGCGAGGTAATAAGGAGGGCTACGTTGCCATCGATGGCTTGCGTGGGGTTAATTTTGTTAACGGACAATACCTCGCGAGGAAATAAATTGATTTATTAAAGGCCGGTAACCGATTTTCATGGAGCGCAGGGGGTACCATTTCCCATAGGCGGTAGAGATGGGAGGGTGGGTTGAGGGTGAGGTGTGTACGTTGGTATGGCAATTATGTGGCAAAGTCTGTCACTAATGAGGGCGGTAGGTGTCAGCGAGGATGTTGGGATGAAGGAAGGCGTTTGCGCTTAGAAGGGCGGGAAGGCGGCCGGGTCGTTGGGAGGCGGCGTTTCAGTGACTTCGAAGGCTCCAGGGCGGCAGGGTCGGGGGTAGTGCCGGAGGTGGGCATGGGCTGGAGAACGGGCGCTGAAGGGGATCTTTCAAGTTGATTCGATGAAGACTCGGGGGAGAGAGGAATGACTTCCGTGATTTCTTGTCCCATGTTGGAAGTAATCACTTCTCGTTGTGACACCAGACCCGATCCCGGTCCGTCTTGAGCACCCACAGCAAGGCCGGAGGTTTGCTGGGTCACGTCGACGTTTTGTAATTTTATGTGATTAAAAGGCCCAGGCACAGTGAAAAACCTTGCCATGTTGCTGTGTTCAGGCCCATCAGCGAAGGAGCGTGGTTTCCAGCTACACTTATCTAACGAATCGGAGTTAGTATCCACTCGCTCCAGTAGTATCTTCACCACGCCCTCATGTCTAGATCCGGCAGCATATGATAATGGTGTCCGGCCAACCTTATCCGGCAAATTGGGATTGACATCCACTCGCTCCAGTAGTATCTTCACCACGTCCTCATGCCCAGATTCGGCAGCAGATGATAGTGGTGTGCGACCAGATCTATCCGACGAATCGGGATTGACTCCCCTTTGCCCCAGGAGTATCTTCACAACGCCCCGATGTCCTGATTCGGCAGCATATGATAGTGGTGTCCGGCCACACCGACCCAACAGGTCGAAGTCGACATCCCAGCGCTCGAGGGGCATCTTAACCACATCCTCATCTCCAGATTCGGCAGCATATGATAGTGGTGCCCAGCCATACTCATCCGACGAATTGGGGTCGACATCCCCTCGCCCCAGGAGTATCTTCACCACGCCCTCATGTCCAGATCCAGCAGCATATGATAGTGGTGTCCGGCCGAGCATATCCGACGAATCGGGGTTGATACCTGTTCGCTCCAGGAGTATCTTCACCACGCCCTCATGTCCGGATTTGGCAGCATATGATAGTGGCGTCTGGTTGAGCTTATTCGATGAATCAGGGTTGACATCCGCTCGCTCTAGGAGTATCTTCACCACGCCCTCATGTCCAGATTCGGCAGCATATGATAGTGGTGTCCGGCCATCCTTATCCAACAAATTGGGATTGACATCCCCTCGCTCTAGGAGTATCTTCACCACATCCTCATGTCCAGCCTTCGCAGCATGTGTGAGTGGTGCTAGGCCCTGCTTATCTGTCAAGGCAGGATTGGCGTTTTTCTGCTCAAGAAGTAGCTTGGCAAGGGTGTAATTCCCGTATTTAGCAGCCCATATCAATGGCGTCGCACCATTAAAGTCGCACCCATTTATATCCCATCTTCTCATATCCACCATGTCAATCGCGATTTCGGTAATGCCCAAGTATGCGATGCAGTGGAGTCCAGTAAATCCTCGAAAATCGGGGTGGCCATTCCACATAGGCGGGAGCTTAAAGACCAGCTCACGCAGGAGGATATCAATCGATATGTGGTTCGCGTCTCGTTGGAGGAGCCGTAATGCAAGGTGTTTCACGCCTTCGGTCATGTCTTTCCTAGCATGGAATCCCCAGTAACATGAAGCATAGTGGAGAAACTGTGCTGTTGATGGGATGGAACTGAGAGTCGAAATGTCACAAACGGACTGAAAGTTTAGATAAGTGAGGCATATTTCAGCCATCATCGCGTGAGGTGAGATGAACAATTCTAGATGTGCTGCAAGGTACTCCTGAAGAGTGAAATGTACAAGCCGAACAGTGAATGCTTGCTCGTCAATCGTGACAAGTCCCAAAGTGCAGCTCAACAGGGTCCTTATCGATGGGACATTGTGGACATTAAGGTTCGTAGTTCCTACTTTCACCGCTAATGCATGGCACAGCTCCTCTGCTCTTAATGGCCGTTCGGAGCGCGAAATCCACATCAGCGCCTCCATTCCTAGCTTCGCTTTGTCTCCTCTCTGCTCTCTTATGCGATCCAACGTTGTACCATATGCATCATCTAAACCAAAGCCATTAGCCATCTGATGAAGCGTTTGTCTTCTCTCATGTATTGTGGCATCTTCCAGAACCGCATCTACAATGAGGGAAACAAGTCGGAATCTAGGGGCTACAGTTAGCTGATAACCTTGCGTTCGCCATTGAAGGATGTTACATACGCCTCGGAAATCTTGTCCGGAATAATTCTAAGAATATCGGCCTCCAATTCTGCATCCATTGCATCTAGCTCTGGGTCCTCTGCTAACCTCATAGTAATATATTCCCGAATATCCTCCTTGGTAGGCTTTATGGGGGTTAGGTCGGGGTATCCGGGGAAATATTTCCTGACTTCCTCTCGAGTGTGTGGCCTCCCGGTAATGAATAGCCGAGTGTTTGGGCACTCCCGGGCAATGTGCTGTAAAGATTTCCAAATTTCCGGTCGATGGTTTGTGGGAAACTCATCTAAAGCGTCAATACAGATAAATCCTCGTCGCAAAGATGAGAGAGACTTGACAAGCATGGCGCGGATTTCAGGGAGCCCGAGTGCCCGGCCGCCAACCGCTCTCTTTGCCCGCCCAAAGGCCTCCGTTATCTCCTGCGGCACCGATTCCACCCCCGCGACAAGTTGCTTTAAGAGAGCCGCTAACACACTAGTCGCGGATTGCTCTTTATGAGCACGGAAGTCGCAGTACACACAAGCGACGGCCACATTGTCTCCACCAATCGAATCGCAGAGTGTATCTATTACAAGAGAGCTGGTGTTTACGCATTTAGTCCTGTATGCTATTTCAATAGAACTACTGGAACACACCTCAGATATGTCTTCCCCACCCCTGGATCCCCATAGCAGAACAACAAAGGGTGAACGGCTTGATCCTCGCTGGTATGCCATTTCTTAAACTCGTTCGTTCGAAGAAGGCAGTCTGCTACTCCCTTCACTCGGCCCTCTCTCACAACCCGATGCCTTTCCCGAGGGGCCAAGGGAGACAGCCACTCCAGAATCTTGTGCTTCTCATCCCACACCGATGGTTCGCAGATATTCCACACCTTGTTACTACTGTCCATCACATTACCGAGGCTTCTGTTTATGGTCGGGGTTAGATGTGCTACAAAATCCATTTTGTCTTGCCTATCGTTCTTCCTCCTCTTGCTGTTTGCGGTGCTGTTCGTAGATCAAAAGAGGGAGTAAAGATAGATAGATAGATAGAAGGATGTTTCTTTTGGGAGAGTTGGGGCGGTGGTGGGAGCTGAAAGGCCAGGACTCCGCGCGAGGTCGCCAGCGGCCTTTGGGTGCAATGGGCTTGGCGGTGGACCCTTTTGGGGGGGTTTGAAACCTATTTAGAACATATCAACCGGGAAACGCCGTAACCCAGTGTCTCACAAATACAGTCAGGAAAAAAAGTAAAAAATAGCGTGAAAAAAGATAAATACAAGGCACAGGGGGGGGTATTTTCGCACACACCAGTTTGTGACCTCACCAATTTTCTACGGTACATATATATGTTACATTGCCTACAGAAAAGCTTTGTGTGTTAGTCCGCTCTCCCTTAAAGGTGGTATGTTTTGGAATCTCTAGAGTGATTCACTAAAAAATTGTGGGGTAAATTTGGAAATAATACCAGCAGGGTTTAAGTAATTCTTCGTCATTTTTTTCGATTTCTTTACATTGCTTAAGGGATAAAAGGAGGTGTAAAGGTGTGTACTAGTACAAGTACTCGTAAATACCGTATTTTGCTGTTCGTTGCAATGTGTATTTGCAGAGGAGTCACGTGGAGATGGTGTTCCTGGACTTGTGAGACATGGGACACCGGCATCTTCCGCTCTAAACATTACCTCCAAAAGGGTTTACCGCCAAGCCCATGGTCTCCGAACGGTTATCTCGCCGCCAGCTTGATGTTGCTTTTTTCAGGGTGTAGTTTCCACAAAAAGAAACCTAGCGGCTAATAGCCGGTTCCCCTCCTATTTCGCTATCGCTCATAGTCGGGGAAAGCAAGTGTGACGCGAAAGCAAGTGTGACGCCCCGGGGTTTTTTTTTCCACCTAGGAAGGCTTACATAATACTAGTTTTCAACCAGACACCACATTAACTGGCTAAGCTCATTTTCGGGGCTAATGGGTCAGAATAGGGTATGGGTCAGGATTTTCAAAAAGTAACTATTCTTGATCATTTGTTTTCTTTGAATAAATGGCAAAAGCCTGGAAAATGATGCTTAGCAGTAAATATTTGTGAAAATCTTACTCCTAAATGCTACTATCTGCTCAAAGAAGCTGGTCTATTTCGCTATGCTTTCTTTTGACCTCTAGGCGTGAAACCGAGCTTAACCAGTGCCGGTATGTGGTTGAAAGCTAGTGTTATGTAAGCCTTCCTTGGTGGAAAAAAAAACCCCGGGGCGTCACACTTGCTTTCGCGTCACACTTGCTTTCCCCGACTATGAGCGATAGCGAAATAGGAGGGGAACCGGCTATTACAGGCCAGCAATTGGAGCAATGGTGCCATAACCGGGAATGGAGAACTGTATCATACCTGCACTGTACTCGAGTACTAGTACGGTACCGGTACGGTACTCAAGTACTTATTAGGATCACCAGAAATAGTTTTCTGGGTTTTGATGACCCCTGTGTAAATTTATGCAAAGCAATAGAAACAAAGCGAAGGAGATCATAACCCCGCCATTTTTGAGTAAACCTGAGACCATTTTACGAGTTAGGATATACGATCTTACGGCTGCCCCGCGACACCCTAAGAGCTCCAATAAGCAGACCATGTGCTACGAAAGACACCAAAAAGCCTACTCTCCGAAACTAGAGCCTACCAAGAGGAAAGTCCAACGTCCCAGCACAGGAGCCGGATTATTCGAGTTCATACAGTAGCTTCCTCATCCTAGTCCCTCTCTCATGGGTGAACGATAGCCGATTTGTCATTAGATGTGTGAGGAATGCGGCGTCTGGATAAACGTCGCGGTAGTGGATGATAGCGCCAAGGTGAGCTTGCGGAACCTACCGTAAACCTCCCGGATGACAAGGTTTGCCGAAGAAAATTGCTTACTCAGCCACCTAAGCACTGCCGATAACCACTTCAAAAAAATCTTTTCCAACCGAGTTTACAAGAGTATGTTATGCTTGTTGCAACGAGGTGAAAGTCTGGGCGGTTTCGGGTAAGGGAAGGAAACAAATATCCGTGCTTGAGGCTTTGCAAGGCACTGAATTTCCATAAAAATAAGGCTCTGCGGAATCCCATGTACTCGGGTATGGGCGTGGGTGACCGGACAGCCAGGGATTAGGTGGTCTCTGCAGATGCTTGCCTCCATAATCCTGGCTGTCCGATCACCCAAGTCCAGATCCGAGTACTTGGCGATTCATAATAGAGTATTCGGATGCCAAGGCGCCGGAACAGGCCAAAGTACCTTCACTCCGCCAGGGGTTCCGATCTCCAAATCTCGGCACCGCAGGTTGCCTTACAGCCATCGTTACGATTGCGTACCGTATGTTAGGTACCGGTAACTTCCGCAGCAAAGATGTCTTGAAAACACCGATCTGCATACTGTACTGAAGCATCTGCACAACCCCCAAGCTGTCTGCCGCCACCTTCACGTGGAAAGCCTTTCAGTGCCCCTAAGGTGATACAAGCTTCGTTCCGCCTCCTCGAGTACTGGTACGATAGTGCCGGACACTGCCAATCGACACTTGTGTTAATTCACCGTCGCTTATTAAGCGCAAATCACCTTCCTAATTGGGCTTGGTTATCTGGCAAAGCAAAATGATCTCCGATATTTATTGGCACATTAGGCATGATGCTGCCAAGATATTACCTGATACAGTAATTTTAGGGTGTGTTAATTTGGCACCTCTCCACCAAAAAATGGAAATCTTTGAACTGCTCTAGCACAACAGGAAGTTCATATTTCCTTAAACCCCTCTGTAATTCTTTAGACAACCATTAAATAAAGCCTTTTACAGAAGCTTTTGAGCTTTTGAGTTGTTGTTGTTGACTTAGAGGAGTTTGAAGTTGGTCGTATTTAGAGTTCGCTAAGGTGTTGATTGGCATTGTCCGGCACTGTACCGGTCGACTCGTGCCAGGGGCAGCGTCGCTTCGGGGGTTTACCCGTGAAATCCACTACCGATATCTCCGTGAGCCCTGAAATCAGCCCGCCAGTACAGGATAGGTTTAGTTTGGCAAGTTAATAGAATTGCGAATATCAGTTGACGAGATCTGACAAGCCCTGAAGGCCGATCCTTTACTGGATCAGGAAAACACTAATCTTTCTCAGGAGCTTTTGTCTCGGAATACGGATAGGATATTACAGGGATGGCGGAGATAAGTGGATTTCACGAGTTTTTATGGTAGATGGTCTTCCCAATACTGTAAGTGCTTATAATTTTAGAGAAGACGGCGGAGCGGTACAAGTAGTAGCATAAGGCCTAAGCTGTTCAGTGCGTTTCAACCCGTGGCTCAATCCCGGTTCGGAGTGATACGGTAGCCGATTCTCTGGGGCGGTCGCACAGGATATAGGGTTAGGGTTCGTATCATGTCATCAAGCCCGGAGCGTGAACTTGGAGCACTTGGTCGGCTATCTTTTGGGTATATGGTAGCAAGAGCCCCTAGAGTGCAGGAGTCAGCGAGAATATTAGGTTTCATTAAAATCAAAATACCATACGGCACTAAGGTATTAGCCTTAGCCAAACTAAACGTATAGACCATGAATTTTGAGGATTCATGAAACTCGGCGGAAAAATGATTAGGAGAGCGTAGAACGAACTTCCAATAGAGTGTCACAAGAAGGGAAATTTTGGTAATTAATTCCGGAGGGCGTGAGTATCGAGACTCCACTTCTTGCTCTCCCTCCTCGGTGATTAGAAGTGAACCTCAATCACTGCGGCATGCTTGGTTGACTTGGCATTGAGCCACTGTCATGAAGGATTAATCACTAACACTCCCACGCCATGCATTCCCAGCCCTACATCCACTACGGCTCACTAACTCAGTTCTAAGCGGCCTCGGTCCCCAATCCCTAGGAACGCCGTGCCCCAGCCCTTACGAAAACAGAAGAATGACTACTAGTATTTGTGAACCCAGAACATCTTTCTCGTCACCAGTTGTAATTTGCGTATCATAGACAACTAGATTTTTAAATTAATGGAGAATTTACTCGCGAGTGTCGGTAAACGTTGGGGAACTACTTCTGCAACTTTTTATGGACAAGGGCTATGTTTCCTGACTTTTATGGATACACTTGAGCATGGTACGGGGTAGAGTATATAAATTGCCATATCTAGGTTACAGTGCATACTCGAGTTTAAAGATCCTATGATATGGCACGATTACTAAAGTAGAGAATCAAAATGTTTGGTTTGGTGGACTTTTTGCACTGGGCACCCATTTTCACTTCGCCTCTGAGAACATAAACCCCTATCAGAATCCGCCAAACTAGTGGCCATGGCACATTATCAAACATAGACTTTTGGTATACGATGGGAAATGAATGCGGTTTGAATTGACTATAGAGAAACGATAAAGACTGGAGACGTGAATGAACAAAAGACTAAAGATCGAATAAGAGAATAGGAAAAAGATCCTGCTTTTATCCCATGTGAACTATGAGAGAGGGACCGACTAGAAAAACCTTTCCTTCAGACTAGAAATATTTTCCTCCACATGAGACGAGTTTCTCTTAGCTTGTAACAGGAGACCGTCTGAGCTTGTTAGTCAAACACAACGAAGTAAGAACTACTGCAGGATAAACGGCGAAACAGTACATGAATCAACGGCTCTGGTGATTGGTTTCAACATAGACAACGTAAAAGCTTTACGTGAATCTTGGAATTATGATACTGTGGAGAAAGCGTTGGCTAAGTGGGAGGTATAAGATTGCTATGTACAGTACAGTATCGTACTTTATATATCGATTAAACAGAAACGTGAAAGTTACTGATAATATACAAATATTGTATAAACAGCTTGACAAGAGGCCTCGAATGTAATTCTGGACAGGTTGAGGAAACCAGCTTCCCTTCCTCCAGAGGGGGTGGGGGGAAGGAGAAAAAAACATCGCAGATGCTGTTGTGCATTAAATAATTCACGACCATTCCTAGCCTTTCGATCACACAATATATCCCCACCAGTAGACTTCTAGTCTAAAATAAACATAGCCAAGGAGAGGAAAAATGAGAGAATGAAAGAAAGGAGGGAAGAAAACACTGTATAAATACAAACCCGAGGCAACTTACTCCCACCGGTATCCCCTGGGGGGAGGAGGGGGGATGAAAGGCTAGAAAAGATAGGGGAAGTAGGGGAAGGGGAAGCCATATGAGGAATAGGAAGCACCTATGGGAAATTCCCTCTGGCGCGTATCCTCGCTCTAACTACGGCAGCCCGGAGCTAAGTTCTTCGTCGGATACCTGATGAAGAAATAAATTGATAAGTTCAAGGCGGGAAACCGATTTGCGGGGAGAGCATACGGATATAGTTTCTTAGGGGATGGTGGGATGTAGAGATGTGGATTGAGGAAGAAGATATGTATTTTGGTGTGGTGATTATGTGGCAAAGTCCCATATATTCGTCAGTGGGGGTGTAGGTATTCTCGCGAAAGCTAGGACCGAGGAAAACGCTTGCGCTTAGAACGGCGTAAAGGCGGCGGGGTCACTTGATCGCGTTTTAGCGGCCTTGAAGGCTGCAGGATGGCAGGGCCGGAGGCAGTATCGGATGTTTGGGTGGGCTTGAGAATGGATGGTGAGGGGGGCGCTTCGGGCTGAAACAGGGAAGACTTGTTGGAGTGGGAGAGAGAAACGACTTCCGTGATGACGTGTCCGATGTCAGAAATGATGCCTTCTCGTTGTGATACCGGACCTAATTCTACTTCTTCTGGAGCCCAAACCGCAGGGACGGAGATTCGTTGGGCCCCGTCACTATTTGGTGATGTTTGGTGACTGAAAGGCCTTGGGTCGGACAACAGGCTCACTGCACTAGAGTGTCTAGGCTCAGCGAGTGAGGGTGGTGCCCGGCCGTATGTATCCGATGAATCGGGATTAACATCCCCTCGCTCCAGGAGGATCTCTACCACTCCCTCATGCCTAGATCCGGCAGCGTATGATAATGGTGTCCTGCCACACATGTCCGACGAATTGGGATTGACATCTACTCGCTCCAGGAGCACCTTGACCACGCCCTCGTGCCCAGATCTGGCGGCGTATGATAATGGTGTCCGGCCATATTCATCTGACGAATCGGGATCAACATCGACTCGCTCCAGCAATATCTTCACCACGCCCTCATCTCCAGTTCCGACAGCATGTGACAGCGCTATCCAACCATACGTATTCGGCCAATTGGGATTGACATCACCTCGCTCCAGAAGTAGCCTCACCACGCCCTCGTGTCCAGATCCGGCAGCATATGATAGTGGTGTCCTGCCATACCTATCCGACGAATTGGGGTTGACATCCTCTCGCTCTAGGAGTATCCTCACTACGCTCCCATGTCCAGATCTGGCGGCGTATGATAATGGTGTCCGGCCATATTCATCTGACGAATCGGGATTGACATCGACTCGCCCCAAGAGTATCTTCACTACGCCTTCATCTCCCGTTCCGGCAGCATGTGATAGTGCTGTCCGGCCATGCGTGTTCGACGAATTGGGATTGACATCCTCTCGCTCTAAAAGTATCTTCACCACGCCCTCATGTCCAGACCCGGCGGCATATGACAGCAGTGTCCGGCCATACCTATCCGATAAATCAGGATTGACATCCGCTCGCTTCAGGAATATCTTCACCACGCCCTCATGGCCAGATCTGGCAGCATATGATAGCGGCGCCCGCCCATATTTATCCAGCGAGGCGGGGCTGACACCTACTCGCTCCAAGAGTATCTTCACTAGGTCCTCATGTCCAGATCCGGCAGCGTATGATAGTGGTGTCCGGCCGTGCTTATTCGACGAATCAGGGCTGACATCCTCTCGCAGTAGGAGTAGCTTCACTACGCCCTCATGCCTGGATCCTGCGGCATATGATAGCGGGGTCCTGCCATACCTATCCGATGAATCAGGATTGACATCCTCTCGTTCTAGGAGTGCCTTAGCCACGCCTTCGTGTCGGGATCCGGCAGCATGCGATAGCGGTGTCCGACCACCCTCATCCGACGAATCTGGATTGACACCCACTCGCTCCAGGAGCACCTTCACCACGCCCTCACGTCCAACTCTAGCAGCATATAATAGTGGTGTCCGCCCATATTTATCCAACGAATTGGGGTTGACATCTGGTCGCTCCAGGAGTATCTTCACCACGCCCTCATGTCCAGATTCGGCAGCATGTGATAGAGGCGTTCTGTCATCGTCATCCGACCCATCGGGAATGACATCTCCTCGCTCTAAGAGTAGCTTCACCACTTCTTCCTGCCCAGCCTTCGCAGCATGTGTGAGTGGTGTTAGGCCCTGCTTATCTGATAAGGTGGGATCGGCATCTCCCCGCTCAAGAAGCAGCTTCGCGAGGGCGCGATTCCCGTATTTAGCAGCCCATATTAATGGCGTTGCACCATTAGAATCGCGCCCGTTCATGTCCCATCTTTGCAGACCTACCATGTCAATCGCGATTTCGGTAATGCCCATGTATGCGATGCAGTGTAGCCCAGTAAATCCCTGAAGATCGGGACGCCTGCCCTTGCAGCGATCCCACATGGACAAGAACTCGACGCTCTGCTCATGCAGGAGGATATTAGCCGATATGTGGTCCCTGTCTCGTTGAAGAAGTCGTAATGCGAGTTTTTTCACGCCTTCCGTCATTTCCTGCCTAGCATGGAATCCCCAGTGACAAGAAGCATAACGGAGGAACGGCGCTGTCGACGGGATGATATCGAGAACAGTCCCAAGCTCACAGATGGAGTGAAAGTTTAAATAGGTGAGGCATATCTCAGCCATCATTGAGTGAGGTGTGATGAACAAGTTGGGATGAGCTGCAAGATACTCTTGGAGCGTGAAATGTACGAGACGAAAAGTTGATGCTTGCTCATCAATTGTGACGAGTCCTAAAGTATAGCTCAACAGGGTCCTTATCGACGGGATATTGTGGGCATTGAGGTCTGTAGCCCCTACTTCGACCGCTAACGCATGGCACAACTCCTCTACTTTTAGTGGCCTTTCGGAACGCGAAATCCACATCAGTGCCTCCATTCCAAGCCTCACTTTGTTCCCTCTCTGCTCCCCTATGCGAGTCAATGTTGTGCTGTATGCATCATCTAAACCGGAGCCGTTAGTCATCTTATAAAGCGTTTGTCTTCTTTGATGTATTGTCGCATCTTCCAGAACTGCATCCAAAATGAGGGAAACAAGAAGAAATCTAGGGCCTCTGTTAGCTGACAGCCTTGCTCCCATTCACTATCTACGGATGTTACGTACGCCCCGGAAGTCTTGTCCGGAATAATGTCAAGAATTTCCGCCTTCAAGTCCGCATCCATTGCATCCAGCTCTGAGTCCCCTCTCAACCTCATCGTAATATATCCTCCAATATCCTCCTTGGTGGGCTTTATGGGGGTTAAGTCGGGGTATCCGGGGAAATATTTCTTCACTTCATCTCGAATATGCGGCCTCCCGGTAATGAATAGCCGAGTGTTTGGGCACTCCCGGACAATGTGCTGTAAGGAGTCCCAAAGTTCCGGTCGATCTTTTGTGGGAAACTCATCTAAAGCGTCAATACAGATAAATCCTCGTCGGGGGGGCGAGAGATAGTTGACAAGCGCCGCGCGGATTTCGGAGAGCAGGAGTGCCCGGCCGCCGACCTCTCTCTTCGCTCGCTCAAAGGCCTCAGTTATCTCTTTCGGGATCGGTTCTACTGCCATGACAAATTGTTTCAAAAGAGCCGCCAACACACTAGTCGCAGATTGCTCTTTATGAGCATGGAAGTCGCAGTACACACAAGCGACGACCACATTGTCCCCATCAATCGAATCGCACAGTGTATCTATCACAAGAGAGCTAGCGTTTACATACTTAGTTTTGCACACTATTTCAAAATAGGGCTAGTTTTGCACACCTCAGATATGTCTTCCCCACCCCTGGATCTCCATAACAGAATAACACAGGATGAACCGCCTGATCCTCGCTAGTATGCCATTTCTCAAACTGCTTCGTTTGGAGAAGCCGTTCTCCTACTCCATCCACCCGGCGCTCACGCACCGCCTGATGCCTCTCCCGCGGTGCCAAGGGAGACAACCACTCCAGGATCTGGCGCTTGTCGTCCGAGTTATTCCATACATTAAAGCTGTCCGTCACGTTACCGATGTTTTCGTTTATAGTAATAGTCGGGATTTGAAATGCGGAAGAGCCCATCTCGCCTTGCCTAGGGCTCTTATCGTTGTTGGCGGTGCTGTTCGCAGGTCAAAGGCGGGGGCAACGAGAGAGAGAGGGTTTTTTTTGAGAGGGCTTGGGCAAAGGTGTGAGGCTGAAAAATTATGGCTCTACAAGCACTATTCAAGCCGCCAGATTGAAGTTGCCTTTTCTAGTGTGAGGGCACCGGACGCAGCTCTAATCCACCGACTTGAACACTCGTAATGTCGAAGCTTTTTGGAGAGAGCTGCTATTGCACACCACCTGATCCAAGCAGGGGGGCTGGATTTTGGTAGTCGTTTTTAAAGACGCTTCGACGTACTTGTAACAGGTACCGTACCATACCTTTATATACCGGTACAAGATTTCACACCAGTTGATACGATAGTAAATAAGCCTAATTCTCGCTTTTTTTATCTATGCTTTTAGTCTATTCAGCAGGGAATAGTCTTATAGTTGGCGTCAAAGTTCCCACCGTTTTCAAAAGGGTAGCGTTGGGGGGTTCTCACACTGAAAACGTCTGTTTTTCATCAAATTTGGTGTAAAAACTAGTGTTGGACAAAAGCTTCTAAGCTAGTACAGTACTTGTCCCAGGCCAGAAGTGACCGAAAATTGGGGGTTAAACGCCACTTTGGGTAATTCTCACCCAGATCGCCCCAGTTAACAGCCCAAACAGGCCTCCAGACTGTCTTATCTGTGAAATATCCCGGAAAGATCCTTGCAATATCCCTGTTCTACCCCTGTATTATCCCTGTTTTTCCACTAAATTTTCAGTCACTTGTTGCCTGGGACAAGTACTGTAAATTTACAAGTGCTCGTACTCGAGTACTCTACTCGTATCCCTACCGAATTTCGCTCACTTTTAGCGCAGTGATAGGCAAGATCATCACCCTGATTAGTTCGAATATCGCCCGTTAAGGAATAGGCTCACTCACAGAGGCTGGCCTAGCCAATCAAAGAACTTGGCCCTGCTCTAGCTGAAGATAAACCACCGTTTATACCTTTTAGAGTTAGGAAGTGGAACAAAACCGGTCTTTGGAAACAGGTTAAGGGATAAATTTATATTGATAGGTGGGGTCGGGCGCCGATAGCGCACAAGTAATATACAAACAGTTCAACAAGGCGCGCCGGGCCTCATTTTCAATAGAATGAGAGAACCCGCTTCTGTCCCTCTAAAGGAACGGTGGGGAGACGGGAAAAGAAGTATTACTATCGTACATTGGATAGCGAAATGATATATAATAAAAATAATCGTACATTGGATGGCGTATGGCTATTCCTAGCATCCCAATTCTGCAATATATCCCCACTCGTAGACTCTCGGTTTAAAGTAAACATGACTGAGGAAAAAATAAGGCAAAAATAAGGCAAAAATAAGCAAGAAGGAAGGAGGAAGGAAGGAAGGAAGGAAGGAAGGAAGAAAAACGCTCTCATACATAGAAACCGGAGGTAACTTGCTCCCACCGGAGCCTCCTTGCAGAAGGTGAAAGGCGAAACGAGGCAAAGGAAACGGTGGGGAGAAAGGAAGCCATATGGGGAATAGGAGCGTGTGGAAAATGTCCTCTGCGTGTATTCCCATTCTAATAATTGCTATTCGGGGTTCGGGCTTCGTCGGATACTAAATAAGGAAATAAATTAATGCATGAAGGGTTGGGAACTGATTTTCATGGAGCACATATGAGCACCGCTCCCCAGTGGATGGTGGGGATATAGAGGGGTAGATGGAGAAAGTAGGTGTGTACTCTGGTGTGGCGATTATGTGGCAGAACCCCATTAACCCGTGAATAAGGGTGATAGGTACAAGTAACGGGCAAGAAGTATCCGAACATGAGACAACGGTTATCTGTCTGTGCACCGTATATTAAAAATGTCCCATGCTCGGATACTTCTTGCCTGTAACCTGTATTCTCGAAAATGTTAAAATGAAGATAAACGCTTGCGCTTATTACGCGGAGACATCCGGATCGGTTCAAGGGAACGCTTCAGCGACCCCGAAGGCTTCGAGGTGGCAGGGTCAGGGTCGTCTGGCGCGGTGGTAAGGGTAGGGGGGGATGCTGGGGGGGATGCTGGGGGGGATGCTGGGGGGGGTGCTGGGGGGGATGCTCCAAATAGGCCTAAGAGAGAGCCTGGATTAGGGGGAGAAATGAGTTGCGTAACCTCGCGTTCTCCGTAGAAAGTGGCGTCCACCAGGCGTGGTATAGGAAATAATTCTACTTCCTCTGGAGTAATCATAGTAGGAGCGGAGGATTGTTGGGTCAGATTGATAGTTGGTGACGTTTCGTAACTAAAAGGCCCTGGCTCTAATAACAGCCTCACCACACCATTGCGCCCAGCGCCGGCAGCGAGTGAGAGTGGTGTCCGGCCATACCTATCCGACAGACCGGGATTGACATCCGCTCGCTCTATAAGTAGTTTCACTGCGCCCTCATGTCCAGATTCGGCAGCGTGTGATAGCGGTGTCCGGCCATCCACAGCCGACGAATCGGGATTGACGTTCCCTCGTTTTAGAAGTATCCTTACTATACTCTCATATCCAGATCCGGCAGCATATGACAGTGGTGTCCTGCCATACATATCCGATGAATCGGGATCGACATCCCCTCGCTCCAGAAGCATCTTCACCACGCCCTCATACCCGGATTCGGCAGCATATAACAGCGGTGTCTGGCCACGCTTGCTCGGCGAATCAGGATAGAGATCCTCTCGCTCCAGGAGTATCTTCACCACGCCCTCATGTCCGGATTCGGCAGCATATGATAGCGGTGTCCGGCCATCTTCATCCGATAAACCGGGATTAACATCCCCTCGGTCTAGCAGTAGCCTGACCGCTTCCTCCTGCCCAGCCTTTGCAGCATGTGTGAGTGGTGTTAGGCCCTGATGATCCGATAAACCGGGATTAACATCTTCCTGCTCAAGAAGCAGTTTCGCGAGTTTGTAATTCCCGTATTTGATAGCCCATATTAACGGCGTCGCACCATTACAATCGCGTCCATTCAGGTCCCATTTTTCCATATTCACCATGTCAATCGCGATCTCGGTAATCCCCATGTACGAGATGCAGTGTAGTCCAGTAAATCCCCCCAAATCGGGATGTCTGTCATGGTGGCCATCCCGCCTGAGCGAGTATTCGAGAGCTAGCTCACGCAGGAGGATGCTAGCCGATATGTGGTTCGCGTCTCGCTGAAGGAATCGTAATGCAAGGTGTTTCACGCCTTCCGTCATCTCCTGCTTAACATGGAATCCCCAGTGACATGAAGCATAGCGGAGAAACGGTGTTGCCAAGGGGGCGGTATCGGGGGTAGTCGAAAGCTCACAGATCGAGTGAAAGTTTAAATAGGTGAGGCATATTTCGGCCATCAGGGAGTGAGGAGTAATGAACAAGTTGGGTTGTGCTGTAAGATATTCCTGGAGCGTGAAATGTATGACACGGACAGTTGACGCCTGCTCATCAACCGTAATAAGCCCTAAGGCGCAGCTCAACAGGGTCCTTATCGACGGGACTCTCTGGACATTGAGTTCCACGGCCCTTACTTCCACCGCTAACGCATGGCATAGCTCCTCTACTTTTAGCGGCCTTTCAGAATGCGAAATCCACATCAGTGCTTCCATTGCAAGCTTCGCCCGGCCCTTCTTCTGCTCTCCTATACGGCTCAATGTTGTGCTGTATGTATCATCTAAGCCAAAGCTATTGGCCATCCGATGGAGCGTCTGTCTTCTCTGATGTATCGTCGCATCTTCCAGAACCGCATCCATAATGAGGGAAACAACAAGAAACCTAGAGCCCATTATTAGCAGATAATCTTGGATTCACTATCTACGGATGTCACATACGCCCCAGAGATCTTGTCCGGAATAATTCTAAAAATATCAGCCTCTAATTCCGCATCCATTGCATCCAGTTCCGGGTCCCTTTTCAACCTCATTATAATATATTCCTGAATATCCTCCTTGGTTGGCTTTATAGGGGTTAGATCAGGGTATCCGGGGAAATATTTCCTCACTTCATCTCGCATGTGTAGCCTCCCGGTAATAAAGAGTCGAATGTTTGGACACTCCCGGGCAATGTGCTGTAAAGATTCCCAAAGCTCAGGTCGATGTTTTGTGGGAAACTCATCCAAAGCGTCAATGCAGATAAATCCCCGTCGCAGAGATGAGAGAGACCCGACAAGCATCGCGCGGATTTCAGGGAGCCGGAGTGCCCGAGCTTCTACCTGTCTCTTGGCTCGCTTAAAGGCCTCCGTTATCTCTCGCGGCACCGATCCTACGCCAGTGACAAGTTGCTTCAAGAGAGCCGCCAACACACTGGTCGCAGACTGCTCTTTATGAGCATGGAAGTCGCAGTACACACAAGCGACGGCCACATTGGTCCCATCAATGGAATCGCACAGTGTATCTATTACAAGAGAGCTAATGTTTACACACTTAGTTTTGCATGCCATTTCAGTAGAGCTGGCTTTAGATACCTCAGATATGTTTTCCCCACCCCCGGATCTCCATAACAAAATAACACAGGATGGGTAGCCCGATCATCGCTTGTATGCCATTTCTTAAACTCGTTCGTTCGGAGAAGCCAGTCTCCTACTCCATCCACCCGGTGTTCGCGCACAGCCTGATGCCTTTCTCGTGGTGCCAAGGGAGACAGCCACTCTAGAATCTGGCCCTTCTCGTCCGACACCGATATCTCGCGGATATCCCAGGCCTCCTGATAATTTGTCACATTACCAACGTTTTTGTCTAGGCTATTGGTCGGATTTTGGCGTGGGATAAAGTCCATTTTGCCTTGCCTTTCGTTCTTGTTTTTCTTATTGTTGGTGGTGCTGTTCGTTGATCAAAAGAGGGGGTAGCAGAGATAGAAAGGGTTTTTTCTTGGGAGGGCTTGGGGAAAAGGCCAAAGAAGCTGAGAAGCTGCGGCTCTACGAGTTATGGCACCTCTTTCCCCGGGGTGTTAAGTTATGGCACCTTTTTCCCCGGGGTGTTAAGTTAAACGAAATGGATACTCGAGCACTGCGGTAATGTCTTGGCGGCAACGAAGGTGCCATGTGCACAAGATCTTGCACTAGACCTCCCTTTTTGCCAAGACTTTGCGGATGGAAGAGTACCGGGGGTTGTGGGTAAGTCAGGCAATGTTTTAGAGGCAATGAAGGTACCCACGGGGGTCAAAATTACGCGACCGTCATCCCGTGCTAGGGTGAGGGCTTGCTTTTGTGTATGATATTTTCCCTTGAAGTTCAGAGGTAATCATTACATTACAAATGTACCTACGGTAGCTTGTGGCTTTTAGGGCCCTACAATTCTACCAACAGTATCTTAAGATTTCTCCACAAGGTTTGCCCCTCTCTGGAATGTCATAAAATCTCTTGCATGTCTAAGGCTCTGTTCGGCGGACCACTTTTATAGCAATATAAATATATTGTAATAAAAAGTTGCAAATGGTATATATTGTAATATATATTTATAGCATATTTCTGAAATATAGGTGTTCGTTTCTGTTACCTCAATAAAAATATATTGGGAAAAATAATCTCTAACCCTAAGGCTATAGACATGATATTTGACAAAGACTGTATGAAAATCAAATATTCAGCTAATTTTAAATAAATATTACATTTATTATTTATAATAATATTATATAGATAGTCAATCATGTATTATAGTTATGAAAATTTATATTGTAAAAGGTTCTTACACTTAAGCCCTAAGCCTACATAAAGTACGGGGACAAAGCTTTTCATCCGGCGCGGCAACAGCAACTCCACTCCCATCATACATTTATTACCTATACAACCACAACTGCTTAGAATGAACTGTACATATCCAGTAGATATAAGAAAACTTTCATCTAAACTTTTAGAGAAAAAAAATCAATACTTAGTATACCATCCCTTTGCATCTAGAACAGCAGCCACTCTCCTAGTGTTAGGCATACCAAGAAAGCCAACCCATAAGGCTCACGCACAGACCCCTGCATACCAATTAGTCAAAGTACAACTACAAGAGATACATCTCAGTCTAGCTTAAGATGATAGTTACATGCCTCTGACTATAAGATTACCTGTTCGATTCACAGCCGCGTTATAATTATTATTAGTTAGAATATAATTATGCGACAAGTCATAAAATAACGGCGATAATAGCGCAAAGACGTCTGAGAGATTTAAGTGTACGTCCCTGTTTTAGGATGCCCACAGGGTAGGAATGAGGGTTCCCTAAGATGACAGACAGAATCAGAATAAACACTTAAGTAAAATTTTGTATAAAAGATAGCAGAAGACATATAGCAGAAACCCCTGGGCCCGCTCAGAACTAGTCAGTACAAACATAAGATAGTGCGCGCAAATCGCCATTTAAGCGATCGCTGCCACAAACAAGTTCGGAAACCGGATAGGCAGATTGTGACAGACTCTCGCGCATTAAATGGTCTGACGCCTTGGAAGTTGGCCGCTTCATATATGGTTCGGTGAAGAGATATTATTACGTTGGCATTAGTCGGCTATGTGTACTCTAGACTAGCCTATTATTTGCGGGACTGACACACCCTCACGATAATATGGTAGTCTACGTCTTCATAATGTGAGCATGGAGTTGAACAGTTGTCAGGGTCAAGAGGTGCTCGCACTTACGAGTTTAGAGAACTTTGTTCGGTCGATACTTAGTTAGTATGATTAGGACATGTAGCCCGTGAACACTCAGACATGGAATATAAATATCGAAGAGCCTCCCTTGCTTAAAACAGAATCATCAAGCACCAGAGAAGAGATCTTATCTGTTACAATCCTCTTCTCTCCGGGTGATACTTGCAGTAGGTAACCG
>Ga0307507_10005603_pt1 | contig 20450 bp, 4 predicted proteins | sample 7_EM_MG_FD_207223 | JGI IMG/M metagenome (GOLD analysis project Ga0307507, IMG submission 207223) | Populus trichocarpa ectomycorrhiza microbial communities from riparian zone in the Pacific Northwest, United States - 7_EM | ecosystem: Host-associated > Plants > Roots > Unclassified | place...
TATATAAAAGTCTAAATTTAAATTATTAAAATTTATTATTAAGTGGTTGTTAAGATATTAAAGTGTGATTTTTCCATTTTTTGGTGTGTTTTTGAAGTGATTAGCTTACCCGTTTGACCAGCTTACCCGTGAAATACGTTATTCTGGTTACCCATTTTAAGGGATCTAGGCAGGGTAATTAAAATTTATAAGGCTAGCTATAATGCTAAGATTATTTAGGACAATACTAAGATTATCTAGGACTGTACTAAGATTGTCTAGGACTATGGTATAGTATTATTGGTCGCGTTGGGTCGCGATTATACTAGGAAAACAGAGATAGTAGACTAGGGAAAATAAAGATCGTAATAGGGCGCAAAAGGAGATACCATAAACTATTATAGTGCTATAATGCTAATAGGCTAAATAACTACATTGTGGTATGAAGAGGAGAAGGAGGTAAAAGGGTGTATTATATATAAATAGTAGTGGCAGCCGCCAAGGCGCTAGTGGTGGGCCAGCCAATAGTAGGAAACAGTACGAGATAGTACGAGACAGTACGAGACAGTACGAGACAGTACGCGTTAGGACAGTGCCGTGACAGTTACTAATCCGCGTTCTGTAGTAGTTTCAGTCTCTACTTCTGTTATATTACTAAGGTATAAGTGCTTCTAGTTAGCCTTATTTTCTTCCTCATCGCTATTAACTAATAAGTACTCTAACTCTATTGTCATTGTTACTGATCTTTATCTATATATTACTTTAATATCTTAATCTAGCTTATAGAGTTAACTTTATTCTTTATCTAACTCTTTAGTTCCTTTAAGCTTTCTTAACTCTAGCTTTTACGGCCAATAGCTTGCGCTATACTTAGCGTCTTTATAAATTTGGCATGCGTTATTATAACAAAATGCAAAGTGTTTAATCGAACACTCCTTGGTCCCGCGCAACATCCCTATATCCGCGTTATTGTACTCTAACAACCTAGTACCTTTTACCGCGTAGTTATTCTAACCACCTCTATAGTCTCTAGCGAAATGACCTTATTTTCCGCAATTTATGCAAGCTCTATCTTTAAACCATTTTTCCTATTATAGAGTCCGCCTAAATATCTTCTACTACTAAGATCCCTAGTTTAGCCTCTGCTCCCTAGTCCTATAATTACTTAATCCTTAACCTTTAGGTTTCTATAGTTTCTTTATCCATCTTTTAGATTCTTTAGTACCGCTTAGGTCCATTAGCTCTGCGCTATTCCATAGTTTTTAGCTCTATATCTGCTAATACATGCTTTGCGCCTTATATAACTATAGAACTTTATCTTGCCCTTTCTTAGCTTATTCCCTTTAATAGATTCTATTGTCGATCTTTATTAACTAATCTATTAAGTCTTGTAGACTTTCCGTATCTTTCATTAGGATAATTACGTCCTAAACTTTAGCCTTAAGTCCCTATTTATACTATGCTATAAGCGCCTTATCGTTCTACTTAACCTATGTTACGAGTATCTAAAACTGTGTCGTGTACTTGATTGCTAAAGAATATTATACCAAGTTTTAAAGCTTCTATTCCGCTGTAGTTAACGCTTCCGGGTCTCTAAATATCTATATCAGTCTTTCCGTAAACCTATTCCAACTAGTAAACATAAATCATACATTTTAGTTAGTAGTTGTTATACCGCTAACTTGTATCTCTATAAGGTAAGGTTTAAACCATTCTAGTACTCTTCCTATTAAGAACAATCCTACATACGCCACTTAATCTATAGGTGTTGCCAACTTTGCTCCTTCCTACACAACCTTAAAGTGCATTTACGTAAGAAATCCTTTAAGTTTTAACCTTTCTCCTAAAAATCGTTTAATTAACGGTAACTTAACCTTTACTACGCCGATTCTATTAATGCGTTTCTTAAGTATCCTATTGTTATCTAATAAGCGATCAACCATTTCCTATAACCGACCTCTCGTGACCACTTGTGAGTCCGTATCTACTATACTAGTGTCTCCTAATCCTAAGGTAGTTGTTGCCGTTAATAGCATCGCGACTAGTGCTTTGGGTAGCATATTATTTGACTTTATTTAATACTATAACCTTAGTAGTAAATATATAACGGATCCTTATAGCAAGAACTACGGTAGGTCCTATTATTAGGCTAGGTGTATAGGTAAACAAGAAGTTAACAACGTAATAATAACTAGTAAAGTGGTTGCCCAACAGATTAACTCTAATTATATTCTAAGATTTACTACAAGGAGAGAACTATCTATGGTAGGGACTGAGGTCCTTTAAATACACAACCGTACGCCTAAGAAATCCTCTCTTATACGTGAGGTACGTGTTATACATAAGGTACATAAGTTCCTCCCGTTCCTCGCGTTTAATACGTAGCATACCACGTAACCTTAGTTACTATTCCTCGTTACATAGCTCCACCGGCTCCATCCTGGACCGTACCTATATTAACTAACTAGCTTCTTCCAACTCTTCCCCAAGTAGTCGTAACATCGTACTTAAGCTGTCCGTAACACCATTATTAATTTAATATACCTCTTCGTTCTCCTGCTGACTGCTTTTCTAATTTAATTCTACAGCGTATTCTAGCCCTACTGCTGTATATAGAACCCTAACCTCCGCTGACCCGCAACTGGTACTAGTCCTACCTAAATGACTTTATATATACGTTCTTAAAAGACCAGAAGTCTAATAAGAAGATTCTGGATGCTTGTAACAAGACCCACTATATAAGGTCTAACACCTTCAGTCCTTGTAATTGATGCATGCGTACTAAGAGCGGCAGTTGCGTTAAGGTGAGCTTTTCTATCCTTAATAGGTTTCTATTGCTAACTTTAGGCTTCCATATAGCCTGGGCCTAAGTGGCGATAATCCTTTAATATCCTTAACTACTATATTACCTAGGCTCTCTCTTATTCTAGCACCAATGCTAAACATCTGGGTTAAATTTAAGACTATACTACAGCCATCTACACTGCCTATAATTCCTAGCAAGCCAGCTAGTAATGCCTAATAAGGGAGCAAGGTTGGTATACTGAGGATAGGGTAAAGGATAGGGGTGATAAGAAGAAGGTCGCCGTTTACTATAAGAAGGAGTTCGCGCATACGCGTTAAGTTTTAAAAAAGTATAATATAATACAGTATTAGGTAGGTTACCCTTCAGGTACCTAGCGGATAGGTAACTAATAGTTGCTGTAGTAAGGTCTTAGTGGTTTTAGACTGTGTCAGCTAGCCAACATCTCTATTTATTTTGGGCTTGAGCGTGTCTTTATTAACTATAAGCTGACGCCTTAAGAGCTTTGTTAGTATTGGTTTGGACCTAATATTGGTATTAAGCGTTTAAGAATCTCTACTCTATCTATACCTTATCGTCCTGCCCCTGTTTTTATGCCTACTTATATACCTATAAAGGGATCTCATTCCCGTTAGCCATCCCTTAGAGGGCCAATAAATACTAATCCTGCTCCTAAGGATGAGGCATAGTGGCTTTTAATTTGGGCATTTGGGATTATTCTTATATATAGTAGCAATTAAGGATCTTAACTGGTGCTTAGGAAGGCCTTATAAAGCATTTAGGAAGGTATAGGAACACTGTTCCTAATATAGACTAATAAATGGGAATGCAATTCTAGCAAAATACCCTATCAATTCTATGCTATATACGTGAAAAGGCTAAGGACCTGTCCTGCCTTAGGCCGTAGCCCTAATTAATCCTTATGGTTTCCGGAGCCTATTTATTCTATATCTAATTTAACCTATTTCTTACTCTTTACGCGAGTCTTCTTTATAGGCTACGATAACACTATAGTATTAGAGCGCTTTCTGCGCCTTATAGATTGCGGACCTTGGTCCTAATATTCTTTTAGAATATCTTTATAATAATTAAGGTGATCCTCTGGTTCCTATATAGAGTTTTTAGCAGGCCATCCTAGCTATTTAACTTTATATTGAAGCTTATTCTTAATAGACTTATAGTATAGTATAGCTTTAATCTTGTACCGCTCGCCTACCACTTTAGGGTATTTAATTGGGCCTAAATAGAAGTTCTTTTCTAGTGGTGGTCTATACTATAGCTCTAGTAGGTTTATGTAAAACACTAGATATATATGGGCCATAGATAGAGGTAGCTGGAGACAGTAGGCTAGCTTACCAATTTGTTCCTTAACTTGGAAGGGACCTAGGTATCTTACATCAAGCTTCTTTAATAGTTAACGGGTCTTAATATTTATTAAACATAATAGAACCTCGTCGCCTACTCCAAAATGCTTGTCCTAGTATTTACGGTTGTACTAGAGTCTCTGCTACTCTTAAGCATCTTATAGGCTCTGCTTTGCATGCTTTTATTACTTCTCCCATTCCTAGAGGTATCCTTATACTCTCTGGTAGATATCCTTAGACTTTCTAGTAGGATCCTATAATTAATTATGCGGCCTTAGCTAGTGATCACTGGGTACACTATTAAACCTAGATGGTTAGACGCCGTAGGCAATCTAAATTGGTGTATACTTATACAATGCGTATTGCTTTAAATTATAAGCGTACTCTATATATAGAAGTAGCTCGTACCAGTTGTCTTGCTAGTAGTTTAAATATATTTATAGGTAAGACTCTAGTTCCTAGTTCTGGCGTTCTGTTTACCCGTCCATTTATAGATGGAAAGCTGTACTATAATAGTGGTCTATCTTTAAATAAAAGTATAGATCTGACCAGTACTAGATTATAAAGATGCTGCCCCTATTGGTGATAATAGAGTATAGCTAATCTACTTTAAGAAAGCATTTCTCCTTAATTAGGCTAGTAAGCGCTTATATATTAATCGTCTTGTTAACAGGAAGGTATTAGATGTACTTTAAAAACCTATTAATAAGTACTAGGACTAAATTGTATGTTCGTCCTTGCTTATCTTTTAATAGTAGAAGATCTGTAATAAAATCCATAGCGTAATGTCGCCATAGTTTACTAGTGGGAGGAACTGATTTAAGTAGACCCTATGGCTTATGCCTTTGGATTTTATATACTTAACACTTCTTATAGTAGCTGATGTACTCCTTTGCTTCCTACTTAAGTTTTAGCCAGTAATATTTGTGTTAAAGTAATTCTACTGTTTTAGCTTGACCATAGTAGCCGCCTAGAGGATCATTGTGATTCTTTATAAGAATTTTCTGTTGTAGATTTACTTCTTATAGCACCCAAACCTTGCCATTTCTACGCAGTAGGCCCATTAGGTCCAGTTCCCAATTTTAGCGCCTTATAGTTTTCTTTCCATTATATTTCCGGTCTACTTCCGCATTAAAGATAGTATAGGAGGCGTCCCTCCATTGCACCTTATGGGTAAGATCTATTAACCTTTCGGATAGTTCTTAGGTAAAAGCTGTTTTGCCTTATACTACTCCAAGTACAAGACTAGATAGTACCATAGATCTTATAACTTCTCGGTACGCGTGCGTTAGGAAGGCCGCTATAAGGTTAAAGTTCTTTAGTCTTCACAGGGCTCTAAGTTCCAATTGCTCCTTAGCTTCGCTATTAGTTTAAGGGGATAGCTTAGTAATTAGTGGTATATTACTAGGTTCCAAACTTATATTAGGGACGTCCTATTTAGGTATATTTGGACCCTTATTAGCCACGGACCAGGTACTAGCCGGAACATCAGTAAAAGCCAATAGGGTTTATACCGCCTAAGACTTGGTACTTAGAGCTATGTGTGCTCGAGCATCCTATACCCGGAGCTTGTTCTACAATATAGGGAGTAAGATATCTATTATCTGTTTTCCTTCTCCCGTTTTAAAGCCTTTGGTATAATCTGGCCATTATAACGGTCCGTTAGCAGGGTTATTTTCCCCTAGCTTATATTCAATCTTAAAGTTAAATCGCGTAAGCTTTTCTACCCATCTAGCTTGTTGAGGTATAAGCTCCTTCATAGTTATAAAGTAGCGTAGATTATAATAATCTAAGAGTACACAAGTAGTATAGCTTGTGTGCTTAAGGTAGTGTCGCTACTATTTAAAGCAGTTAACTATAGCCAGCAGTTCCTTATTATGGGTATAATACCTAACTTTAAATCCCTAGAATTTTCTGTTATAAAATGCTACTAGTCTCTAGTGGAGCTGGGTAGCGTCTAGATGCTTATTAGGTTGTAGTAGGATACCAGTAAGGGCAAAATTCAATATATTAGTAACCATTATTAGTAGCTAATCTAGGTCAAAATGCTATAATAGTAGAGCTTCTGTAAACTTTGTATATAGTTCCTAAAAGGCTTCCTATACCTTTCCAGGCCATATCTATAGTTTATACTATTTAGTTGGTCCCTTCTTAGTTTTCTTTCTTCCCACCTTTAAGCTTTTTGCCTTTTAGGCCGGGTCTTAGAAAGCTTTAGCAACGTAGTTAAATAGGTGTTGGGTAACGTCTAAGTAGTTATAGATAAAGCGCCTATAGAAATTAGCAAAGCCTAGGAATACTTAAATATCCTAATAGCTCTCTGGCTTTGGCTACTCTTAGATTGTCTATACCCGTACTGGGTCCATAACTACACCTATAGACGTTATAATGTACCCTAGGAACTCAACCTACTTAGTGTTAAAGATATACTTTAATGCCTTAGCGTAGAGGCCCTAATTATCCAAATGTTCTAGCACTTCGCGGACGTATTACTCGTGCTAATCCTTATCTTCTAAGTAGATCAGAATATCGTCTAAATAAACAACATATATGCAGTTAACTAGTCCCCCTAAGGCTCTGTAAATATACAATTAGAATGTTATAGGCATATTGGCTAGCCTAAAGGGCATTACCAAATACTTAAAGTGGCCGTATCGGGTCTTAAAAGCGGTCTTCCACTTATCCCCTTCTTTAATACGGAGCCTATAATAGGCGTCTTATAGATCCAACTTTATAAAGATCTTCGCCCTAGATAGTCAATCCAGTATTTTACTAACCAGTGGTAGTAGGTAACGGTTCTTAATTATAATCTTATTAAAACCGCGATAGTTTACATATAACCTTATGGTTCTATCTAGTTTCGGGATAAAGAGGATCGGCGTGCCTACTAGTAACTTACTAGGCTATATTTATCCCTTTTCCAGTAAGCCATTAAGGTACTCCCGTAGGATCTTAAGCTCTTTACAAAAGAGGTTATAAATAGGAAGGTTTAGCGGTTATTTGCCTTCTTTTAGATTAATTACATAATCGTATTCCGAGTTCCGCTAAAGGACTTTTACTTACCTGCCCAAAAATACCCTTAGTAAGTCCCTTAGGCCTACTAGGATATTTAACAAATTAGGGTCGCGTTTATCCTCTACGTCATTATTAGGTAGGTCCTAGAGGTCCCTTAGGACGCTTACGGGCAATATCGCGCGCTATGGTGGCCGTTTGTATATGGTTACCACTATACGTTAAATAGTTTTATACGGTAGCCAGTGGAGGGTAGGGAACTCTTTAACACAGCGTTTAAGGTATTATAGCATACTCTCTGCGTATTGCTTAAGCCAGAGTAACCTATGGCGGTGGAAGTATTTTATAAAATCTTTAAGATCGCCGCCTCCCTATAGTATCTCCGCGACCTATCTGGTAGTTCCCTGTAGAGTATCTATTACAGAAGGGCTATTGCCTATGCTAGGCTCTATACCTATCTTACTATAGAACAGGGGTTGGATCCGATACTTCTTTGGATGTAGAGTATATACTATTTCTCCTAGAGCTATATCTTCTAGGATGTCTTTTAAGCTTATTAGTGAAATACGCCCTTCCAATTCTTTATCGTTCTACCATTTAAAGGCTCCTGTCTTAAAGCGTATCTTAGGATCTACTTTTACAAGCCAAGGATATCTAAGAATAAGGTTATAGCCTATAAAGTCAGCCGTCCAGAAGGGTTGCGGGCTAACTACTTTAGTGCGGTTGTATATATCGGCCACTAACACCATAAGCTTATGGGCACTGTGTAGTTTAATCCAATACTTATCTAGGAACCCTATAATAGGTTTCTACTACCTTAGCAACGGGATAAGCTTATGCTCTTTTACCAAATTATATTATATAAGATTAATTTTGGCGCTGCTATTATATAGTGCTTAGAACTAACATACCTCGCCTATAGGGAGTACTATTTCCAGCTTAATAGTAATATAGAGAGTCTCTCCTTCTGTATCTTGCCCTAGTTGCAGCCAGGAGAGGTCCGCGACTAAGGCTTTTCTTTTTTGGATTATTAGTGTAGTTATTGCCCTACTTGTTTTTCTAATTGGGTTTTCCTCCAGAGAAGTTTTCTCTTAACTTTTCAGAGTGTTCCTATAAGGATGCCGGATAGGTATTAGGTTGGCCCTAGGAGTCTTTCCTATTGCTTAAGGTCCCTAACTTTAACTATTTTAAATTTCTCTTTAAGAACGGCTTCTTTAGAGCTTGGGTCTGCCCTATATTACTACCAGAGTGCTCACACTTCTAGTTACCCCCCAGCTTCTTACTGGAAGAGGTCTAGTTTCTTACCGCATCCTTAGCATTCAAAACCGCTCGTTTGAAATCTATATATATGGTGATCCGCAATAGGGCTCCCACGCGCTTTATTTCGTCACAAATTACTAGCTTAATTCTAGCCTAGATAAATCCAATCTTCTCCTTACGGATGCTACCATCCTCGTTTTTAAAGGGCTCTAGATCTATTAATTAAGCACGAGTTTCCACAAAGTTTATAAACTGGCGGAAATTGTGGCGGTTAAGCTATGTCCTATTCCAAAATAGTTCTGCATTATTATATTATACGACATGCGGATCTTAAGTCCATTTCTTTAGGAAGGTTTGCAGCTGCGGCTATATAGTAATTTACTCTTTATTAAGCTAATTTAGTGTAATCTGGTTTAGAGATTAATCTTTAATCTTACTAATAATCTATTAAGTACGCTCTTTGGTATTGTCTTGTATTATTAGCATCTTAAAGAAGTTATCTATTTTATAAACCCAATCGTCCAACTGTTAGGCGTTAGGTCTATAGCGGAGTTCTAAATTATTAAAGGCCTTAGCCAGTTAGTCTATATCCTTTTTCTATTTGCTATATAGATACCTCTTTAAGTCTTTTATACCTTCTTAGGTAGGTACTAAGTAGCCCCTAGAAGGCCCTTAGCCTTAACTAGGTTATAAATTTTTTTGTCTAGCCTAGATTAAGCTCTGCTAGATCTAGACCTGCCCCTAGAGGTTTCTAATATGTTTATTAGTAGCTCCTTCCTATATGGCTTCCAAGAGCCTTGCGGCAGCTTCCTAATATCCTCCTTAGAGAAAATTGGTGTGGGGCTTTTAACTTTCTAACCTTAGACCTAGGGAAGCTCCGGCTATAGAGGTAGTGTTAGTACTAGTAGCTAATGCGGGTTTCCCTATAAGGCTTAAGTTTTAAGTTAATAGTTAGGTTGGATTATCTAAAGGGGTAGGCCCGCTTAGCTCGTAAGTAGTCTATATATCACCACTATGCCAATTATAGGCCGGTGGTCTTCCGGGAGGGTTCCGGTTAGGTCCCTAATTAGGCGCGTTAGTGTATTCCTTTAGCATTTCTAATTTAAGAGAAGATCTTAAAGTTACCTCTGGCGCTTAATCTTTTAATTGGCCTAAGTAGGGCTAGAGGGGTTCCAGCTGCTTTTTAGTAGTATTGCAACCATTATAGAGGGTGTCTACGTTTTCCTCAGCGTTGCCAGTAACCGTAGGTGTGCGAGAGTCTTTAAGCTCTTAGTGCATCTAGGTGTTAGGGCTTATTTAGCTATCTTGCCCAGAGGTTTATATTATCGCAATCTCTTGCTATTAGAGGGACCTTCCTACCTTAGCGCGACGGCTTTCTATAAGGTATTTGTGGAGTTTCCATTTAGGTCGTCGCGAGATTTTAAGGGAGAATGGTAGATGTAAACAAAAGATATAAATTAACAATCTGGTCCTTAAAGCTAGCTGCCCTTCTAAATGGAGTAGGAAGGATTTAAATATAAGGGGACTTTGTAGATAGGGGGCTATAAGGACACGATTGTGGAATAGGATAGATTGATAAGAGAGACAAATCCTTAAGGAGGTAAGGCCTCTGGGATCGTAAAGACTATATACTATAGGCATGTGCCTCCGGCACGTAACTGGCGACTATCTGAGGGGCGTTTAGAGGTTGTCCTAAGGGCAACCCAAGGTGTCTACAATAATATCCCTTACAAGATATCCTTTAATATTCTATTATTGGGACAAAATAAGGTAATACTAGGAATGCCTTAGTTATAGGAATACAATCTAAGAATTAATTGGGTTATAGGTTAGGTTAATATTAAGAATACTTAACGCCGTAAAAACTGATAAGTAACTAAAATAGTATAGTATTAAGTTGGAGTAATATATAAAGAAACTAAGTAAAGCTTAAGTTATATACTATAAGTATAACAAAAAGCTATAGAGCCTAAAGAGCAAAAAGCTATTAGAATATATAGCGTAGGACTATAAAATAGAATTAGAGCCAGGAATAAGTCTAAAGTTCTTTTTAATCTATAAGCTTACTAAAGAAGAAGGTAGAGCACTAAAAGAGTTTATTTAAGATAATTTATAAAAGGGATATATTAAACCATTACAGTTATTAGTAGGATATCCAGTACTATTTATACGTAAGAAAAACGGAAAACTCAGGCTATATATTAACTATAGACAGTTAAACAGTATTATAAGAAAAGATAGGCATCCTTTGCCCTTAATTAGCGAAATCTAGGATAGAATTAGTAATACGCAAATCTTTATAAAGATAGACCTAACATAGGCGTACCATTAAATTAGGATTAAGGAAGGCGATAAATAAAAGGTAGCCTTTAGGTTAAAGGAAGGACTATATAGACTATTAGTTATACAATTTGGACTTATAAACGCACTAATAACGTTCTAAAAATAAATTAATATTATATTAGGAAAACACCTTAATAAGTTTATTATAGTATACCTTAACGACATTATTATCTACTTAATAAGTAAGGGAGAATATAGGGAATATGTTAAATAAGTCTTAATAAGATTATAAAAGGAAAAAATACTAGTAGTAATTAAGAAATATAAGTTCTTTACTAAAAAGACTAATTTTACTAGATTTATTATTAAGCTAGGTAAGATTAGTATAGACCTAAAGACAGTTAAAGCTATAGTAAGTTAGTAAGAACTAGAGAACGTTATATAGTTAAAATTGTTTCTAGGGTTTGTAACTACTATAGGAGGTTTATTATGTTACGGACGCTTTAAGTACAATGCTATAACTACTTAGAGAAGAGTTAGAAGAAGCTAGTTGGTTAATAAGGGCACGGTCCAAGATAGATCTGGTAAAACCATGTAACAAGGAATGGTAGCCAAAGTCATATAATGTGATCTGTGCGATCTGTGTAATCTATAAGATCTATAATAGAGCGAATAGAGTATACAGAGCAGATAGAGCAAGGACTTTCTTAGGAGTATAGTTGTGTATTTAAGGACCTACAGTCCCTACCTAGATAGTTCCTTTCTTAGTAGTAAATCTTAGAATATAATTAGAGTTAATCTATTAGGCAACCACTCTACTAGTTATTATTTGTTACTATTATATTATTAACTTCCTGTTTACCTATATACCTAGCCTATTAGCAAGTTAACCATAGCGTTTCCCATAAGGCTTTATTATATATTTACTACCTAGTTATAGTATTAATAAAGTCAAACAATATGCTACTAAAAGTACTAGTTATAACGCCATCTACGGTAGCTACAACCTTAGGGTTAGGAGGAGACACTAGCATAAGAGATACTGATTTGTAGCTAGTTATAGTGGGTTAGTTATAAAAAATGGTTAATTAATTAATAGACAACAATTAAATACTTAAAGATTGAATTAATGGAATTGGAACGGCTAAGGTTAAGTTACCCTTAATTAAACAATTCTTAGGGGAGAAGTTAAAGCTTAAGGGGTTCCTTACGCAAATATACTTTAAGGTTATATGAGAAGGGGCAAAGTTAGCAACACTTATGGACTAAGTAGCATATACAGGATTGTTCTTAACAGGAAGAGCACCTAAGTGGTTTAAACCTTACCTTACTAAAATCTAGATAAACGGAATAATAACTACTAATTAAGAAGTACAGTTTATGTTGACTAATTAGAATAGGTTTATGGAAAGACTTATATAGATATTTAGAGACCTAGAAGTAACAACTATAGCAAAACAGAAGCTTTAGAACTTAGTACAATACACTTTAGCAATTAAGTATACTATATAGTTTTAGATACTTATAATATAGGTTAAGTAGAATAATAAGGCGCTTATAGTATAGTATAAACAAGGACTTAAGGCTAAAGTCTAGGATATAATTATCCTAATAAAAGATACGAAAACTCTAAAAGAGTTAATAGATTAGTTAATTAAGATTAATAATAGAATCTATTAAAGGGAACAAGCTAAGAAAGGGCAAGATAGAGTTCTATAGTTATATAAGGCGCAGAGCACATATTAATAGACGTAGAATTATAAACTATAGAACGGTGGGCTAGAGCTAATAGACTTAAGCGGTACTAAAGAATCTAGGAGATAGAATAAGAAACTATAGAAACCTAGAGGTTAAGGATTAAGTAATTATAGGATTAAGGAGTAAAGGCTAAACTAGAGATCTTAGTAGTAGAAGATATTTAGGCGGACTCTATAATAAAAGCAATAGTTTAAATTAGGAGCTTATATAAATTATAGAAAATAGGGTTATTTTGCTAGAGACTATAGAGGTGGTTAGAGTAACTATATAGTAAAGGGTATAAGGTTGTTAAAGTATAATAATATAGGTATAGGTGTACTGCGTAGGACCAAGGAGTGTTTAATTAAACACTTTACGTTTTATTACAATAACGTATACTAAATTTATAAGGCCGCTAAGTATAGCGCAAGCTATTAGCTATAAGAGCTAGAGTTAAAGGGACTTAAAGGAACTATAGAGTTAGATAAAGAATAAGATTGAATCTATAAGCTAGATTAAGATATTACAGCAATGTGCGGATAAAGATTAGTAATAATAACAATAGAGTTGGAGTACTTATTAATTAATAGCGATAAGGAAGAAAAAGGGACTAGCTAGGAGTACCTAAACCTTAATAACGTAATAGAAGTAGAGACTAAGACCACTATAGAACGCGGTTTAGTAACGGGTATTATAACACCATTGGATATGGCATTTATTACTTTATAAAATAAAAGGAGTAGTATCTAAAGACAATTAAGCAAGTAGATAACTGCTAGTGCTAGCTTACCACTTAATAAAGGTAAAAGGCTAAAGGCTTAAGATTTTTAAGACGAAATAAGAGATATTTAAGATTCTTAAGATAAGATAAGATATACTTAAGAACCTATAACAGACGACAACTGATAGAAAAGGGTAGTAGCTTAGTTTAAAGATAAGTAAATAAGCATAGGACGGCAATTTCTAGGGAACTAATGTGGTGGTGTAGATTGGACGTCGCCTACTATCTTGACGTTTTCCTGTATTTATAGAGCCTTCGGCTTTCCTCCCTCCTTCTTACATATTATTACCAACCTACCAGTTACCGGAAATACATTCTTTTCTTTCTTACTAACTGCTTTCTACTGTTTAATTCTGACTGATTACGACCGACCGACCGACTAACCGACCGACAGACTGACAGACAGCACCATGACTTCCTATTGACGAGACACCGTACCCTCCTATATATTATTTGGCATTCCACGTGGGGATAACGGCAAGCTCTTTAGATTAGAAGTCTAGTGCTACATATATAGGAGATACGCAGGAAGATACTACGACTATAGAAGAACGACTAGCTGCAAAAGAACCGCTAGCTAGATAGACAAGACAGCAGAATTAGAGAACTAGAGAACTAAACAGTATTGGACAGCGAGGGGAACTAGGCAGTCCCAAAAAAAGACAGGACGGCTAGACTTAACGCATAGGCCAAAAGAGTGGCAATAAGAGGCAAAGTGGTATAGGTTAAAAGGTCTTGGGAGTTGGGTTCAGTGCCTATACTTAGAAATTTGGCGTCAAACGAACCAGTAAGCTAATTAGACAACTACCGGTGGTTAAAGTCTCGCCACCCGCGCGCGCACAAGCATGGCTAGAACATTATTAAAGATATAAAGACGACAAGCTAAGGACCAATTAATTAGATGGAAACAAGGTCTAAGGCATTTAGCGGCAAAGAAAGTCAGCGCTGCCTAGAGGAGACAATACTAAGCAAGGTCGTAAGCACACAAGATCGGATCTGTCTTTGGAAGCTTCCTATTCTGGCTTAGCTTTATCTTCTTTTAAGTTATCCGGATTATATCAGCGGCGGCTCTAGAAGCGTTCTATAAAGACGTAGAAAGTACCCTACTACGTAGAGTAACAACGGGCTAAAACAGACGGACGCATCGAGACCCGGCAGTGGTAGAAGATGGAGATTCCGTGCTCTCTTAGGGAGACCCCTTCTCAGTTATTAAGAAGCAGGTACCTTCTGTTAGGGATATAGCTATATAAGTAGACCTACCGCAGCGTGTACCTGTCAAGGTCCCGCCAGGACAGTTATCTAGGACATTCTTTGTCAAGACTATGGCCATGCAAGCAAACCTACCGCAGCGTTCACCTATAACCCCTAGGACCAATAACCCCTAGTAGACAAAAGATAAGAACCGTAAGGATTACCTATAGGCCCCTAGGGACAGTGATCTTGTTGGATTGGCGGCAATATGGCGTGGATGGCTGGATCCAATTTGCTTTGGCGGTGGATCCACTAATTTAATTGGTGGCGTGGAGTGGATCTTGAAGCTTTGGAGCTCCTAGAGCGCCAGTTCTATACCCAATTAGAAGAAGGAGGCTAAGGAGGAAGGATCAATAAGGTGTCAAAGCGTGGTGTTAAGCCAATCGGTGTTGGAAAACAAGCCCGCAACGATATCACGTGATGAGACTTGGGAGAACCTCTTGGCAGGAATCTGACCAATTAGAGAACTTCAACCGCCGGTCGAAGTTCCTTAAAATCTCTTCAACTACCTATATAGAAATAAGCAATGCACAGAGTTTTAGCCCCAATAACCTTAATTTAATAGGTTGTGAGCCTGGGTTTGCGCCTAATAAGCTAAACCTAATTGCTTTATTATTCACGATAATTGCTATCGCAATATCACCGTATGGGCGTTAAAAGGTTGTTAAACGTTTAACCAACTTACAACACCAAAAACCTATAACGAGCGGCTACGTAGCTGCCAACGACGGACTCTACGCTAAATGTGACAAGAGGATCCTACCAAGGACGAGCCTAATACAGCCTATAACAAACGGCGACACTAGAGGCTTAGGAGGATACCTCGCATTTAATAGACAACCTTACTATCATTATTACAGAACGATAGAGTTTTGAGAATAAAGCCTTATAATAGCCATATTAGTAGCGGATCAGAAGAAGCTTATTAGAACTACCTATACTGGCTAAGGAACATATTAAGTTAAAACTCACACTATATATATACTCCTTATAAAGGAAACAAATCTAATAACATTGTTATAACAAGGCCTACAAACTACCTACTATAAACTACCTATAAGCCTTGTTAATATAAGCGACAAACGTACCGCCTAAGCCTCTATCCAAAAGCTCGTTAGATGGGAAGACTGGCCAATATTTAGTATTAATATACAAAACCACCTCTAATCTAAAAACATTGAGTAGGTTCTTAATAACCCACTATAGCTTCTTCCTACAATTAAGTCAATCAGAGAGAAATGGGTAGACTTAGGCTTCACTACCAAACAGCTAAAAATTAAGCCAGCTAACTTAGTAAAGGAATAGGAGAAATATAAGGAACAGCTAGCCTATGTAGCCAGTTTTATTAACTAGAACGTTAGCGATATCTATAAGCCGTTTATATTAAACGCTGGACAGGCGCTTAAGAAATGGAAGGCTCTAAAAGAACGCTTTAAGGATCTTAATCCAGCAGCTATTACTAACATTATAGCTACCTTCTTTACCAAACACGTTTAAGATTTTAAGAATGTAGAGGAGTTTGTCTCCTATATTACATTAAACCTTAATCGCCTTATTAAAATGGACCAACCTATTAACTATAAAATCCTTGCCCAAGCGGCCCTTCTGCATGGAGTTAGCTCCACTAACTACACTTAGTTTAAAACAACTCAACAAATAAATTAGACGCAGAAAAATACCAACCCATAAGCCTTAGGTAAGGAACTTATTGTCTTTAATAGCAAGCTTAATTAAGAAGCTTCTACTATACTAGTAGCACGTTTAAACGACGGAACGTCCATAAAGAGAAAGACTGCACTAGTAGGAACGTGCAAGCACCCCAACTGCGTAAAATATAACAGAACTACGCATTCCGAAGAAGACTGCTAGAAGAGAAACCCAGAAAACGTACTATAAAGAATTGGTAATAGAATCCGTGTAAGGAAGAAGCAAAGGACTAGGCCACCTATTTAGCTTAATAAACACTCTAATTAAGTTAAAAATGAAGCAAATCTATAACGCGAGCTTATAGCAGCGGTGGTACAAGCCTAACTAAGCAGGTACGACTTTATCTACAATACTACTGCTACTGTCCACTGCTGTAAGAATCGTGAACTTCTCTTTAACTACGTTAATAACGACACCTTATTAGATACAGTTGGTCCCTATAAAGCTCAATTAATAGGTAAAGGATTTATCTCTATACAAACCGCACTCCCTAATAAAGGTCACGGAAGTACGCTTACTCTACACAATATTCTTTATATACCACATTTACCAGCAAACCTACTATCTAGAAGCCAACTTAAGGAAATAGGCGTCTTCTTTAATAACAAGACTTACAAACTTAAATATAACAACAAGGTAATAGGATACGCACCTAAAGTTCAACAACTCTATCTAATTTGGTAGTACAACTACTTATTAGAATCAATCCTCTAGACAATTAAAAATAACAAAAGCCTACCTGTTTAGCATCACCGATTTAGCCACCTTAACTATAGTAACCTCAAACGCCACCTAAGTAAACTTAGTATTAAGTTTAATAACGTTGGTAATAAATACTGTAAGCTCTGCGCTTAATCTAAAGCTAAAAAGAGGTACAATAGGACGCCCTAGGAACAAGCTACACAGCTGTTTTAATTTGTCTATACGGATCTAGTGGGACCTATCACCCCCATTAGCTTTAAAGGCGAAAGATACTACATATCTTTTACCAATAACTATATAAGGTTTACTATAGTCTATACCGTCCATACAAAGGACGAGTGGCTCGGTACTTTATAAAGGTACTATAATTAGATCCATACCAAATTCAACCTTAAAATCACTAGAATTTATACCAACTACAGAGCAGAGCTCCGTAGCAAGAAAGCAACCACCTGGATGGACGATCTAGGTATAGAATTCGAACCTACCGCCTCACACGCTTAGGAAGAGAATGGAGTAGCAGAGCGCTCGCAGCGAACCTCTACCGAGATTACCCGCTTAATAATCCTCGCCGGCAATATACCAGACTTTCTATGGCCCGATGTACTCCTTGCAGCTATACATATTAAAAACAGACGCCCTATAAGAGCTCTTCTTAATGGCATATTACCTTATAAAAAGCTTAAGGGCAAACCTCCCTTAGTACACCATCTAAGGGCTCTAGGATCTACTATCTACTCCCTTATAGCCAAAGAAGATCGCGTGAAATTAGCCAGGTTCGCTTTATAAGCAAAGAAGGGTGTTCTAATTAGCTATAACGGCAAGACAATCTATTACGTTTAGCTACTAGATAAACAGAAGATCGAGCGTCTTAAAGATATCAAAATCTACGAAGGCGATATTAGCTCAAAAACTACTACTATATTTACGGAAGAATCCGTTGACTTGTCTAATAAGCAAGGGAGGGAAGACACTACTACTTCTTAGCCGAAGCCTCTATTAAGAAAAAGACAACGAAGAATTAATTGGAAGGAAGGTCGCAATAGCTTGCCCTATAGCCCAAAAACCTCACTATAACCACTACTCGATTAGGCCGCCAGACGTTAAGAGTTAACCTACTAAGCAACCCTACTGCCTTCCTTATAAGCCTTATAGGTACAGACCAAGGCCTTAACCAATAGGCTAACAATATTAATAAGCTACTAAGCAACTAGGATAATAAAATAGGCAATAAACTAATAGCCCTTTTATCTACCTTTCCTCCTTAATCTATACCTTAAAACCCTTACTTAAATAATCACGACGCGGTTAATCCTATGGCTCTACTAGCCGGCTATATTTAATATACTGGCTCACCTAATCTCAAAACGTACACATCTACTACCTTAATCAACGAAGATGAGCCTTATACATACAACTAAGCAATCAACGGCCCAAACAGCAAAGAATGGATAAAAGCAATAATAGAGGAGGTAGAGTCTCTAATTAAAAACCAGACGTGGGAACTTATCAACCTTGCCTCCCTTAAGCCTCCTTATAAGCCTCTCGCTGGTAAATGGGTGTTCAAAGTTAAAAAGGGAAAAAACGGCGAGGTCCTCCGCTACAAGGCTAGATAGGTCGTTAAGGGATATTTACAGCAGTACAGTATCAACTACAACCAGACCTTTGCTGCAGTAGTAAAACCTATAGCTTTTAGGGCTCTATTCGCAATTGCTGTCTACTACAACCTTAAAATCAAACAGATGGATATTAAAACCGCCTTTCTCTATAGACCGATTAATTAAGAACTCTACGTTATCATACTAAAAGGCTATAAAGAAGCTGGTAAAGTCTGCCGCCTTAAGAAGGCCCTCTACGGACTAAAACAGTTACCTTAAATCTGGTATAAGACGCTCTTAAAGTTTCTACTAGAAAAACTTAGACTTCACCATCTATACGCGGATTACAGTATATTCGCCACCAGCAAAGGATAGAAAGGTTTAATTATTTCTACCTACGTTAACAATACTAAGATTATCCATAAGGATATAGCAACAGTCAATTAGGCGAAAGCAGAGCTCAAAGCAGCCTTCTAAATAATAGATCTTGGGCCAATAAGCTTTTACTTAGGCATAACAGTTACAAGAGATCGAGCGAAGAAGAAGATTACACTCTTACAGCAAGCCTACCTCATTAAAGCTCTTAAACGTTTTAGATTATAAAAGGCTAACACCTTACTAATACCTATAAAGCACTCAATTAAGCTCGTAGCCAATTAAGAAACTACCAGCAAGGACAACGTCAGAAGATACCAGAGTATAGTTAGTTTAGTTATGTTTCCTATAATAGAAACAAGGCCAGATATCGCCTTTGCGGTATTAACAGTAAGCCGTTTCGCCTATAACCCTACCTCTACCCATATAACGGCCGTAAGACTTATCCTTTAATACCTAGCCGGCTCGCTTAATAGAGGAATTACCTATAGAGGTAATAAGAACCTAGACCTTATACCAATTAGCTTTAGTAACGCTGACTAGGGACAAAACAAAACCACAAGACGCTCTATATTAGGCTTTATATTTATATTAAACAGAGAACCAATCTCATAGAAATTAAAGCTATAAGCTACCGTTTTACTATTAATATATTAATCAGAGTACACGGCTCTAACGGCTGCAGTAAAAGAGGCTACGTGGCTTTAACTTTTACTTACCAAACTAGGTGTACTAGACTAGAGCGGGTAGTTCGCTAGGATCTTAATCAAAACCAATAACCAAGCTATAAAAGCGTTGGCTAAAAATCCAGTTTAACATAATTAAACGAAGCACATCAACATCTAGTTTCACTACGTGAGAAATAAGATAAACAGTGACAGGATTAACCTCGTACACGTTGCTTCAATTAACATGGCGGCTGATGGCCTTACTAAGCCTCTTACGGGTCCTTAGTTCTACGCCTTCCTTAAACACCTTCAAATAGTGCAGAGACTCGATTAACTACACTAGGCCTTAATAGGAAATCAGTACACGATTAGTAGATCCTCAAAGAATACGCTAAACAACGCCTTAAGGCCTCAAAACGAGCAACAGAACTCAACCTTAATTTACCAACCTACCACCCAAATCTAACGGCCACGACATCAGAGAGGGCTCATACTAGTAGGAAGGATAGACATACTTCAGGAGAGATATAGGGTAAGGCTACAGGGCCTCTAGAGCTCTATAGGCAATATAGAACACCTATAGGGAGGTGCTGCCAAAATTTCAAGAAACGTTTTACTGAGCAGGCGCTGTCTCTAGACGTTAGGGAGGGCGTAACTCCTTATCAAACACTTATTCTACCTTAGAGGAGCTTCAGCAACCCTTATTAAGCAATCCTACACCCCTATATACAGTGTATATAGCGGTATCGTTGACTAAGCTTGAGGGAGGGTGTTGGAAAACAAGCCCGCAACAATATCACGTGATAAGACTTGGGAGAACCTCTTGGCAGGAATCTGACCAATTAGAGAACTTCGACCGCCGGTCGAAGTTCCTTGAAATCTCTTCAACCACCTATATAGAAATAAGCAATGCACAGAGTTTTAGCCCCAATA
>Ga0307507_10005606_pt1 | contig 20433 bp, 8 predicted proteins | sample 7_EM_MG_FD_207223 | JGI IMG/M metagenome (GOLD analysis project Ga0307507, IMG submission 207223) | Populus trichocarpa ectomycorrhiza microbial communities from riparian zone in the Pacific Northwest, United States - 7_EM | ecosystem: Host-associated > Plants > Roots > Unclassified | place...
GGGGGGAAGGAAAAACCCTATGAGCCACCTCAGTAGGATGAAAAACCCCGATTTGCCATGCCTGCACGTAGCAGCGGCCCTGCGGGCCTATAGCTACGTCCTCCTCCTTGGATGTTTTGAACTCCTTAGGAACCACTGCTTCCTTCTCTAGCTTATCCAGAGCTAGGGTTCACTACGTCCTAGCTAGGCCTTGCCGATTGATTGCTGTATATAGTTGTGTCCCGTATCTTGACCACCCCCTGTATGCTATCTCTTATAGACCATTGCCATATACGCCATGCCTCCCCCCCCCTAAGGCCTATCGAAGACGTAAGGGGGATTCATCCGTTCTACCATCCTAATACTGAAAGCCGAAAGCGGGATGTGTGTACCTGGGTATCTTTTGTGCCTAGGCCCCAGTCACTAGGCCCTCTCTAGGGGCACCACTCCGTCGAGAGGAGACAAGGAAAACCATACGGGGTTGTATCCGGCTATCGCTTCAGTAGTATTACGGCAGTACGGCGAGTGACCGCATGCTCCGCGGGCGATCGCCCTAGGGGTTAGGAGGGGCCGTATATTTGCTCGTTCGTTCGTTCGTTCGTTCGCGCTTGTCTGTTCGTCAATATGAGGTCGTTGATGCTTTCCATCGGGGTTTTTGGGGATGTTATTGAAAACTGCTCATCCATGTTGGATTGTATAGGTGCCCTGGATAGAACAGTGTAGTAGTCGTCGTACTGTAGAGGGCCAACAGTAGTGGTTTTCAAGATCTCACCATCCGAAAATTTTTCACTACCGCCCTCGACGCCCACAACCACTACCAGGTCCTGTCCGCACGCTGTGCGACGTCTCTGCGTTGGCTCTGGATCTGAACTTCGAAGACCAGGTTCGTAGCCGTCACCACGTACAGGTGCAGAGTCCGATTTCGACGGCCTATCGCTAATATATAACATAACTCCCTTAATATACCTAGCGAAATTTAAATATTTAGTAAATAGAAGGAAGTATAAATCCTTATAGATAGCGGAGCTACTAGCATAGGCTTTATTAATATAAACTATGCAAAAACTTAACGCCTAAATTTAAAGAAACTTAATAAGCCCTAAGGCCTATAAGGCTTTAATAGTGTCGGGAATATATCACGTGTCGCCGCGGCACTAGCGTGGCGAGGAGCCTTAAGCTCCTCGCCCTTCCTTATTACAAGAATCATCAAGCTTTTAACCAACATCACTATAACCTACTCGAGTAGCCGTTATTGGTGAGTCACCCTGTGTGACCAACACTGATCAGTGGTTAAATACACAGTCAACCACAGAGCAGCTAGGTTTTCAAACAGAAGAGATAGTCTCGTGCAGGGGTGCTATATGCGCTTATATGGAATGGATCCCGGCAATACTGTGCTACCTTAGACTTGCGGAAAACTAGTAACAGAAGTGTTACTAAGTACTAGGAGATACCAAGTTGCGTCTATTACGCAGAACAACCACGTTTATAAAGATTTGGTTAAGTACTTTAGGTCAGAAGTGTCACTGAACCTAGGGTCCTAAGTTAACGTCCAAAACGCGTCAAAACAACCATCTTAATACCTTTGGTGTACCTTCGTAGACTATAGGATTACGATTACTACCTAACTACACATTAAACAACCTTTATTTCCCTTAATTTTTATTAAAACGCGTTAAACAATCTTTAATAATAGCTATTATGGCGTTAACCTACCCGAAGAAGTATAAGGACAATATTAACCCAAAGATATAGAAAACCGCCATAATTAATCCTGAAGATGTTAATTAACAAGACTTAAACGGATTCTTATTACACCATATAGCACACTACAAAGACAGCGAATACAACGACACTATACTATAGTACTATATAAAGGAGGACTTTGTTAGATGGATAAAGGAAACATAGGCTCCTGCAAACAAGGATATTGTATAGGACTTCTGTAACTTCCTACAGGAGAATAGAGTGTTCGTACCTATAGATAGGGGTGCTATTAGAGATAATATTTAGGAGCAAGTTATTAACGTAAAAGAAGAGCACGAATAGACTCCATAAGAGATTAAGCACTAACTACGCACTATAAGGAAGCTTAATTCACGATGGAACCTAAGTAATATACTATTAGAGACGCTTCTACCTCCGTCTTTAACTCCCCTATATCAACTAATTTAACCCGCAACTTCGACTACTGCCCTTTAGCAAGTACAAGATCCCCCTACTTCGCGATCTAACAGCCTTTAGACCCCACTGACTAGACCTACGTCCCCACTGCAGCCTATAATACAACTCCCACCTCCTCTATTTTAATCTTAAATTAGAGGCAGTTTAAAATTGCTTACAGAGCTTACGAAGCTCTATTCAGATCAGGAGAAGAAGTTTAGTAGGGAATTATATAATGTTCTTAATTCGAAACTACGCATCTTCTATAACTGTTTCTAGAAGGTAGGAATAGAGTCTAATAAATACCATAACGCCTATTCCGTTATGCTTAAGGGCCGAGTTAGTACCTTCTATTATGATTATTTGGTAGGAAAAGGATACGATTTTAACCGCATAATATATAAGTCAAGATGCTACTTCAAAACAGAAGAGAACAAGCAGCAGCATATATTAGAATGGAGAGAGACTACCTTTCTAAGAATTATTGCTACAAACCTAGGTATCCCTCAGCTTAATTATCTTTAAAAGCTCTTTAATCAACTTTAGATAATTTAGTATGGTTTATCTAAATTATATTAAGAGGATTTCAGCCTATATAATTAAGTCATTAGCGCATACTAAGGCGTTAAAGAATACAACCTTACTCTCCCCAATCCTGCAAATACTTACAAAGGAGTATGTGCTTAATTAAGATCTTCTATTAGCACCACTCTACGCTCTTAAGAAGTATAGCAATTTAACGCCTAACTTTAACCTACTTTAATTGACCCGCCCGACCAATATAATTACAACTAGACTAATCGAATATATAGTAGCTGTGGTAGGCAATACGGCAGAGGGTATAATTAACGACTATAAGGTAAAGGTAGAGGTCCTTATAGAGGTTTATTCCAAAGTAATCGCCAGAAGAAGTGCTATATTTATAAGAAACCAAATTGCTGGTTAACTAGGCATTTTCTTAATAAGCAAAAGGAGGCATATAATAAGTTTCGCTAGAGTGTAAAAAACATTAGAAATTGTAAGGTTACTACAGCCTACTTCTAAAGCTTCCTGGTTTAATATAAAGGCGTAGAGGATTTTAAGGATAAGGCTAATAAGGCTGAATAGCTTCTTATAGATATGGAAATTAAGGGCTACCCTCCTAACTAATACTTTACTAAGTATGGTGAGGTAGATGGTATATAAACTATTACTATTCTTAATAACTAATCTACGCTCCATACTATTACGAAGTTAGATATCTTTAATAAGCTAAAGGAGAGTTTTATATTCTCCTTTAACAACAGATACTCGGCGAATGTCTTCTATAGTATTATGCCAGATACTAGAGCCGCAGAAGTATTTATAGTAGGAGAACCTTAAGTTTAAGCTCTTTAGTAGCTTAATAGCTCTATTTAAATTAACTAATTAATAGCAGGCTAATATACAATTCGTTTTAGCAAGGGTACTATAATCTCTCTTAGCATAATTAAGGTTAAAAACCCCTTAGGGTACATTACTTTCCATATTGTTCCCACGAACACCCCATTTCTATTTTATATCGGAGATATGGATAAATTAGGCGTCAAACTTAATAACCTTAAGAATATGCTCGTTTAGGGAGATAATTGGGTACCTGTTATACGCAAATAGGGTCACCCCTAGTTACTCCTTTATTAACTAGAAAAGAGCGTTGCTTAAAGCCACTTAACTAAGTTAGAGCTACATTAACTACACCATTATTTTAGCCACCTATCCGTTTACTAATTACTTAGGGTTCTTTAGCAAGCAGGCCATAAAGTTAAGGTTAAGGCAATTAAGCATCTTATAAAGTACTGCTATTACTACTAAATGAATTAGAAGTCCTTTGGCCGATTTAAGTTTACCTTTAAAGATAACTATAACTTTAACTTCTGTATTATTGTTGACGTTATATATCTTAGCGGCAAGCTAGTACTTTAAGTTATTAACTTCTTAACCTCCTTCTAAGCCGCATGTTTCTTAAAGGATATATTAGCTAGGAACGCATAGGATACCCTTTAATTATACTAAATTAATGTCTACTAAGGACCCCCTAACTAAATCGTCTATAATATAGGAAAGAACTTCTTATCTATAAAGTTTTAATAACAGATAAAGGCAATGGCAATTAAGGTTAAGGAAGTCCCTATTAAGGCATATAATAGTATTAGAAAAGTGGAGCGATATCACGCGCTATTATGCCGCGTATATAAGATTATCTCTTTAGAACTAGAGAATGCTAGCGAAGAACTTACCTTATAAATAGCTGTTAAAGCTGTTAACAATTCCGCTGGCCTAGATAGACTTATACCTATATTACTAGTCTTTAGCGCCTACCCTTAAATAACTAATAATTCTCTACTATCTCCCTCTACTATGTAATGGGCTAAGGCTATTTATAAAGTAATAAAGGAGGTCTAATGTCTCTACGCTACACGCTAGGTTAACAACGCACTAGGAATAAGAAATGGCCTAAACACCTTAACTATACTTAATCTACTACTTTAGTTTAAGGTACACGTATAGCGTAAAAAGGGAGGATAGTTAGGCCCACATTAACTTATTATAATTAATAGTTAAACTTGCACTATTTAAATACCTTACGGACCCACTTAATTCCGTTTAACTGTTATTAAGCCTTACTACAAAGATAATAGTTTTAAGCCTTTATAGGATACCCTAGAAGATACCCTAAAGGAGAACTATAATTAACATGCTCTAGAAGGCGACTACGATTCTAATACAATTGTAGTAGATATGTTGCAACTATAACGCGGTAGAGGTTGCTTAAAGGGATTATAAAATCGCCAATATCTTATTAATTTTAAAGAGTAATTTGTTGCTGCTATTAAGAATAGAGTTGAGTTATTAATGGCTTTTATAACAGCTAAGGAAAAGGCTGACTTTAAGCTCGCAAAATAGCTTTAAAAGGAAGGTTGTATTATAACCTTAGGAGCTCCTTTCTAAGTATCTAATAAGTAGGAGATTAATGGTCTTATTATAAGAGAAGTCTTTAAATTTAAGAAGTATAACCCTACTAAGTTTAATAAAGTTTGTATCTTTAAGTTAAGAATAGTTAATAAGATTAAGGGCAAAGCTACTAACGCCCTATTTAAGAAATTAAGGCTTATTATCTAAGGTTATAACAATAATAGTAAGGAGGTAATTCTTATATAATCTCCTATAATTTAGTAAGCTAGTTAGTGGGTTATTCTTACACTAGCTCCCTCCTTAATAAAGAATAAAATAGTGGTCTATTTACGAGATATTACTTAGGCCTATACCTAATTAGAGATATACCTTTAGCGCTTAATATTAGTATACCTTCTAGAGTAAATTCGCCACTAATATCCCGAAGATATAATTATGGTTATGCTTAAGCCATTATATAGAATTACAGAGGCAGGAACTTATTAGTGGGCTATTTATAGCAAGCACTATAAAGAGAAGCTTTTAATAACTACTTCTATATTTAATCCCTGCTTCCTTATAACAACTATAGGAACTCCATTTAGAATTATTAGCATGTAAACTAACAATATAATTATCTTAGGAGACGACCAATTCTTAGCTCTTAAAGAAGATGAGTTAATAAAGGTAAATCTTATAGCAAAGCCAAAGGAAAAGCTTAACTTAAAAACACTATTACTCTTTAATAGATGCATCATCTCCCTAAATAAGGATTTTATTGCTTTACGCCAAAAGGGTTAAGGTAAGAAGATTAATATTATTAATATTAATTCTCTAAAGCAAGGATACGTAGAGTAATGCGCTTATAGAGCTTATATTACCTCTATCTATTAACCCAAGGCTTTATTTAATCTCTTTATTGCTGCTTAATACTAGGAACTAACTAAGGATAACGTTCTTGCCCTAAATAAGCGTCTTTCCTGGCAAATAAACCATTTTAATTGGGGACTACTTTATATGCCTATTAATCTTCCTACCACTAAGCTCTTTGTATTTGTTAATAAATTATTTATAAATAACAAAGATTTTAGCTCCTAGCTAGGATATAAGATTATTATTACAAACAAATCTACTAGAGAGAATAACTTTATAATTTACAGTAATTTTATCCACTGGAGCTTAACTAAGAGTAAGTGTGTTACTTAAAGCGTTCTAGCGTTAGAGATATATAGAATGGTTAATGGAGTTAATATAGTAATTACAATTAGAACTACCCTAAAAATAATTATAGATTAACTTAAACTTCCTATTATCCCTATAATTGTATATACCGACTTATATTCCCTCTATAAGTATTTAGTCAAGCTTGGTACTATAAAGGAAAAGCGCCTTATAATTAATATTATGGCACTTTAGTAATCCTACAAGCGGCAAAAACTCTTTAAAATTTAATAGATTAATAGCCAAGACAACCTAGTAGATGTAATAATAAAGGCAAACCCAAATAAGGCTCTAGAAACATTTGTTAACACAAACACTCTATATATATAAGTTAAAGGTTGGGTTAAAAGGGAGTAAGAGTAAGACTTCGTAATAATACTAGAGTATACTACCTATGGTATTCTGCGGACCCTGACTTCTAACAACTAATTAGGATTTTACATCCCTGGGATAGAAAATCGCTATTGGTTCGCTTACTACTAGCGCCTTGGCGGCCCTTATAATATATCTTCCTACTACTCCCTAATGATTCTTTTTTGGTTTAAAGGCATTTATGCGAGCCGTTACATATTGCAATAGCAATAGTGAGTAAGGAGGATTGATATTTGTTATGCTGGTCAAGCGGTATATGTATATAGGTGGCAACCACAAAAGAAGAATTGCTAGTGTTGGGAATATATTACGTGTCGCCGTGGCACTAGCGTGGCGAGGAGCCTTAAGCTCCTTGCCCTTCCTTATTATAAGAATTATCAAGCTTTTAACCAACATCACTGTAACCTACTCGAGTAGCCGTTATTGGTAAGTTACCCTGTGTGACCAATAAATAGTAAACCCTTAATATATAGCAAACTAATATACTATACTCTTATAAAATTGCAAATTGGCAAATACCTTAAATATATTTCCCTATTTATAACACCTTTAAAGCATTATAAGATAATACTTAGATATAGATAGCCAAAACAATATAACCCTTTAATTAGCTGGGTTAAAAAAACACTAAAGTTCTATATAACCTACTGCTAAAGTTATTACTTAAAAAACTATTTACTCTATAAACATACACACGACTATTTAAATTTAATATAATATAAATTACCCTTGCTATAAACCTTAAGCCAATATAATAAATCTATAACTGCTAATTATAGTAAAGAATATAAAGATGTTTTGTTAAAACCTTTTAAATTTTATATAATATAAGCTGCGCCTTTTATCTTATTAGCAAAAAGATAAAATTATAAAATCTTCGCTATAATTATAGAAGATATTAAGAAAGCACTAAAACTAAAACAATATCCTAATTCTTAACCTCTTATACCTAAAGAGTACTATAATCTAATTAATAAGTTTAAAAAATAATTTATAGACTAACTAGCCTTATACTAAATTAAGTATAATACTAAAGTTTAGTCCGCTATATAGTATATTATAAAAGTGTTGGTAATACAGGGTAACCCCCTTACCAGTACTACTCGAGTAGATATAGTGATGTTGTTAATAATGCTTAATTGTATAGAATTAAGGAAGGGCGAAGAGTTTAAGGCTCCTCGCCACGCTAGTGCCGCGACGACACGTGATGACCGCTTGCCTTATTCCCGACACTGGCAACTCTTCTTTTATAGTTGCTATCTATATACACTTATAGATTACTACTATATAAAGATACTAAGCGAAGAAGAAGAAGAAGAAGAAGATTAGGGGTTAATATAAAGACAGAGTGGCCGCCAAGGCGCTAGTAGTAAGCGAGCCAATAGCAATTTTCTATCCCGGGGATGGAAAATTCTGATTAGCTGCTCTTAAATTGCTATATCTCTTACTCCCTCTTAACCTAACCTTTAACTCGTATATATAGAGTATTTGTATTAACAAACGTCCCTAGTGCCTTGTTTAGGTTTGCCTTTGTTATTATATCTGCTAGGTTATCTTGGCCATTAATTTATTAAATCTTAAAGATTTCTTAACGCTCGTAGGATTGCTAAAGTGCTATAATATTAATTATAAGATGCCTCTCCTTTGTAGTACCAAGTTTGACTAAATACTTATAAAGGGAATATAAGTTGGTGTATATAATTATAGGAATAGTAGGAAGTTTAAGCCGATTTATAATTATCTTAAGGATAGTTCTAATTGTAATTACTATATTAGCTCCGCTAACCATTTTATATATCTTTAACGCTAGAATACTTTAAGTAATATACTTACTCTTAGTTAAGCTCTAATGGATAAAATTGCTATAAATTATAAAGTTATTCTCTCTAGTAGATTTATTTATAATAATGATTTTATATCCTAGCTAGGAGCTAAAGTCTTTATTATTTATAAACGATCTATTAATAAATACAAAGAGCTTAGCGGTAGGAAGGTTAATAGGTATATAGAGTAGTCCCTAATTAAGATGGTTTATTTGCCAGAAAAGGCGCTTATTTAGGGTAAGAATGTCCTCCTTAGTTAGTTTCTGGTGTTAAGCGGTAATAGAGAGATTAAAGGAAGCCTTAGGTTAATAGATAGAAGTAATATATACTCCGTAAGCGCGTTACTCTATATATCCTTGCTTTAGAGAATTAATGTTAATAATATTAATCTTTTTGCCTTAACCTTTCTGGCATAAAGTAATAGAATCCTTATTTAGGGAGAGGATGTATTTATTAAAGAGTAGTAGTATTATTAAGTTAAGTCTTTCCTTTAGCTTTGCTATAAGATTTGCCTTTACTAGCTTATCTTTTTTAAGAGCTAAGAATTAACCATCTCCTAAGATAATTATATTATTAGTTTACATGCTAACAATTCCAAATAGAGTTCCTATAGTTATAATAAAGAAGTAGGGATTAAATATAGAAGTAGTTATTAAGAGCTTCTCCTTGTAGTGCTTACTATAGGTAGCCTACTAATAAGTTCCTACCTCTACAATTCTATATAATAGCTTAAGTACAACCATGATTATATTTTTGGGATATTAGTAATGAATTTGCTCTAAAAGGTATGCTAGTATTAAGCGCTAAAGGCGTGTTTTTAATTGGGTGTATGCTTAAGTAATATTTTATAAATAAACCACTATTCTATTTTTTATTAAGGAGGGAGCTAGCGTAATAATAACTCGCTGACTAGCTCGTTAAATTATAGGGGATTATATAAGAATTACTTCCTTACTATTATTATTATAACCTTAAATAACTAGTTTTAACTTCTTAAATAGGGTGTTAGTAGCTTTGCCTTTAATTTTATTAACTATTTTTAACTTAAAGATGCAAACTCTATTAAACTTAGTAGGGTTATATTTCTTAAATTTAAAGACTTCTCTTATAATAAGACCATTAATCTCCTACTTATTAGATGCTTGGAAAGGGGCTCCTAAAGTTATAATATGGCCTTCCTTTTAGAGTTGTTTTATAAGCTTAAAGTCCGCCTTCTCTTTAGCTGTTATAAAGGCTATTAATAACTTAACTCTACTCTTAATAGTAGTAACGAATTGCTCTTTGAAATTAATAAGATATTAGCAATTTTGTAATCCTTTTAGACAACCTCTACCGCGTTATAGTTACGGTATATCTGCTATAACTGTATTAGAATCATAGTTGCCTTCTAAAGTATATTAATTGTGGTTCTTCTCTAGGGTATCCTCTATAGCATCCTATAAAGGCTTAAAACTGTTGTCCCTATAATAGGGCTTAATAACGGTTAAGCGGAATTAAGTGGGTCTATAGGGCATCTAAAGAGTGCAAGTTTAACTCTTAATGGCGATAAGTATATATAGGCCTAACTAGCCCCCTTTCTTATACCATACCCATACTTTAGATTAGAGTGGTAGATCTATTATAATTAAGGTGTTTAGACTATTTCTTATTCTTAATGCGTTATTAACCTGGCGTATAGCGTAGATGCGGCGCACCTTCTTTATTGCCTTATAGATAGCCTTAGCTCATTACGTAACAGATAGAGATAGTAGAGAATTATTAGTTATTTAAGGGTAGGCGCTAAAGACTAGCAATATAGGTATAAGCCTATCTAGGCCAGCGGAATTGTTAACAGCCTTAATAGCTATCTATAAGGTAAGCTCTTTACTAGCGCCCTCTAGTTCCGAAGAAATAATCTTATATACTTAGCATAATGGTGTGTAATATTGTTCTACTTTTCTAATACTATTATGTGCCTTAATAGGGACTTCCTTAACCTTAATTTCTATTGCCTTTGCCTATTACTAAAACTCTATAGATAAGAAGTTCCTTCCTATATTATAAATAACTTAATTAGGGGGTTCTAGGTAGATATTAATCTAGTATAATTAGAGAGTATCCTATACATTCCTAGCTAATATATCCTTTAGGAAGTATACGGCTTGGAAGGAAGTTAAGGAGTTAATAACTTAGAGTACTGGCTTGTCGCTAAGATATATAATATTAATAATAATACATAAGTTGAAGTTATAGTTATCTTTAAGGGTGAACTTAAATCGGCCAGGGGACTTCTGGTTTATTTAGTAGTAATAGTAGTACTTTATAAGATGCTTAATTATCTTAACCTTAACTTTATAACCTGCTCGCTAAAGAACCCTAAGCAATCTATAAACTAATAGGTAACTAAAGTAATGGTGTAGTTAATATAACTCTAACTTAGTTAAATGGCTCTAAGCAACGCTCCTTTCTGGCTGTTAAAGGAGCAACTAAGGGTAACCCTACTTGCGTATAACGGGTACCTGATTATCTCCCTAAACAAGTATATTCTTAAGGTTATCTAGCTTAACGCCTAACTTATCCATATCTTAGATGCAGAATAGAAATAGGGTATTCGCGAGAATAATATAGAAAGTAATATATCCTAATAAGGTTTAGACCTTAATTATGCTAAAAGAGATTATAGTACCCTTATTAAAGCAAATTGTATATTAGCCTGCCGTTAATTGGTTAATCTAAATAGAGCTATTAAGCTGCTAAAGAGCTTAAACTTAAGGTTCTCCTGCTATAGATATTCCTGCGGCTCTAGTATCTAGTATAATACTATAGAAGACATTTACTAAGTATTTGTTATTAAAGGAGAACGCGGAACTTTTCTTTAGCTTATTAAAGATATTTAACTTTGTGACAGAATAAAGCGTAGATTGATTATTAAGGATAGCAATGGTTTATATGCCATTTACCTTACTATACTTGGTAAAGTATTAGTTAGGAGAGTAGTTCTTAATTTCTATATCTATAAGGAGCTATTTAGCCTCGTTAACCTTACCCTTAAGATCTTTTTCGCCTTTATATTGAACCAGGAAGCTTTAGAAGTAGGCTATAGTAACCTCTTAGTTTCCGACGTTTTATACGCTCTGGTAAAACTTATTATATACCTCCTTTTGTCTATTAAGGGGGTGCCTAGTTAACTAGTAATTTGGCTTTTTATAAATATAGCACTTCTTTTAACAATTGCTCCAAAATAAACCTCCACAATTGCCTTGTAGTTAATATTAATTGTACTCTCTGCTATATCCCCTACCGCGGCTACTATATATTTAGTTGGTCTAGTTATAATTGTATTAGTTAGCTAGGTTAATTGGAGTAAGTTAGGGTTAGGTGTTGAATTACTATACTTTTTAAAAGTATAGAGCGGTGCTAATAGAGGATCTTAATTAAGCACATACTCCTTTATAAGTATTTATAGGATTAAAGAGAGTAAGGTTATATTTTTTAACACCTTGGCATACGCTAATAATTTAATCGCGTAGGCTAAAGTCCTCTTAATATAATTTGGATAAACCATACTAAATTATCTAAAGTTAATTAAAGAGCTTTTAGAGATAATTAAGTTAAGAGATATCTGGGTTTGTTATAATAATCCTTAGGAAGGTAGTCTCTCTCCACTCTAATATATACTGCTGCTTATTCTCCTCTGTTTTAAAGTGGTATCTTGTCTTATATATTCTTTAGTTAAAATTATATCCTTTTCCTACTAAACGATTATAATAGAAGGTACTAGCGCGGCCCTTAAGCATAATGGAATAGGTGTTATAATATTAGTTAGGTTCCAGTCTAACCTTCTAGCAATAGTTATAGAAGATGCACAGCTTTAAATTAAGGATATTATATAGTTCCCTATTAAACCTCTTTTCCTAGTCTAAATAGAGCTTTGTAGGCTCTGTAAGCATTTTTAAGGTACCTCTAAGCGGTATTAGGCCACGTTAAAATTATATTAGAGATTAAGGTGGGGATTGCTTTATAGGCTATAGTGGAGATATAGATCTTAATAGAACACGGCGTGGTACCTAATCTTGCTGTGATAGAGTTTGAAGGTTATTAAATTGCAAAGCAAGGGGATCTTGCGCTTGCTCTTATTTAGTAGTTAAAGTTATAGGTTAAATTAGTGGATCCTAGGGAGCTAAAGATAATAGAAGTAATGGATATAGAACGTAAGAACTTGTGCCTAGAGTAATAGAATTTAAACATGTCTCTATTAGTATATCATTTAGATTCTATTGTGAGTTGAGCTTCTTTATAGTGCGTAGTTGGTGCTTAATCTCTTGTGGAGTCTATTTATGCTCTTCTTTTACATTAATAACTTGCTCCCAAATATTGTCTTTAATAGCGCTTCTATCTATAGGGACAAATACTCCATTCTCCTAAAGGAAGTTATAGAAGTCTTATATAATAAGCTTGTTCGCAAGAGCCTATGTTTCCTTTATCTATTTAACAAAGTCCTTCTTTATGCAATACTATAGCATAGTATTATTATATTCGCTGTCTATATAGTGTACCATGTGGTATAATAAGAATCCATTTAGGTCCTTTTGCTTAGTGTTTATAGGGTTAATGTCTTTGTTTTATGTCTTTAGGTTAATATCTTCCTTATACTTCTTTAGGTAGGTTAACGCCATAATAGGTTAAAGGTAGGTAGGGTTTTTAGTTTTATAGAATCTTGTAGGTTTGCTGTTAAGAGGTAGGCAATTTAAGATATTATTTGACGCGTTTTGGACGTTGACTTAGGACTTTAGGTTTAGTAACACTTCTAACCTAAAGTACTCGACCAAATCTTTATAAACGTAGTTGTTTTGTATAATAGACGCAACTTGGTATCTCCTAGTACTTAGTAACACTTCTGTTACTAGTTTTCTGTAAGTCTAAGGTAGCACAGTATTGCCGGGATCCATTCTATATGAGCGCATATACCACCCCTACACGAGACTGTCTCTTCTATTAAAAACCTTGCTGTTCTATAGTTGTGTATTTAACCACTGATTAGTGTTGGTAACATAGGGTAACTCCCTCACTAGTACTACTTGAGTAGATACAGTGATGTTGTTGATAATGCTTGATTGTATAGAATTGAGGAAGGGCGAAGAGCTTAAGGCTCCTCGCCACGCTAGTGCCGCGACGACACGTAACGACCGCTTGCCTCATTCCCGACAAAAAGGAACTGCTTATAATATAATAATACCTTAATAAGCATCTAAAAAAAGGATTTATTTGCCCTAGTTAATCTCTATTTGCCTTACCTATATTATTTATTAAAAAGCTAGGGGGAGGCTTAAGATTCTATATTAATTATTAAGCTCTAAACGCAATTATAATTTAAAACTGATATCTAATTCCTTTAATTTAAGAAACGCTTAACTATTTAGTAAAGGTATAGTACTTTATAAAGCTTAATATAGTTACCGCCTTTAATAAAATCCATATATATAAAGGAGATAAGAAGTATATAGCTTTTTATATATAATAGGGACTCTTTAAATACCTAGTAATACTATTTGGCGTAAAGAACGGTCCTAGTATATTTTAGCAATATATTAATAATATCTTAATCTACTCCTCCTTGCTTTTAGAATATTAAAAATATATTAGAATAGTACTTAAACGCCTATAAGATACGGGCCTATAATATAATATTGAGAAATATAAGTTCTATATGTCCAAGGTTGTATACTTAGGCTTAATTATATCCTATAATAGAATTAAAATAAACCCTAAAAAAGTTGCTATAATTATAAACTAGGAAAGCCCTAGTAATATATAAAATACTTAAAATTTTCTGGGATTTGCAAATTTTTATTACTAATTTATTAACCGCTTCTTTAAAATTGCCTAGCTATTAGTAAACCTAATAAGAAAGAATATAAAATTTAAATAAACTACTAGATATAAATAAGCTTTTAATAACTTAAAATATCGCTTTATAACTACTCTAATTCTTACTTACTTAAACCCTAACCTTAAATATACTATTAAAATAAACTTATCTAATTATGCGCTAGGGGGAGTGTTATTATAATATAATAAGAATGGCGAGCTAATCTAGTAGCCTTTCTCTCCTAAAAACTCGCCTCTACTAAATTAAACTATAAGATATATAATAAGGAACTGCTTATAATTATTAGATGCTTTAAATAATAGCATCCTAAGCTTAAAGAATTGTTATTTCTAATACACGTATTAATAAACTATAAGAATCTGCAGTATTTTATAACTATAAAGTAATTAACACAGCATTAAATTTATTAGGCCGAATACCTCTTATAATTTAACTTTAAGATTATATACTAACTAGGCAAACTTAATTAAAAGCCTAATATATTAATATAATAATTATAAGACCTAGGTATAAACGCTTTAGATAAACAGATTATAAATTAATTATAGATTTTACTGCCTTCTAAATATTTTAAAAAACTATATCCTATATTCTTAAATACGGGACTTAATAAAAATAAATTAGAAATTAGTAAATAGGAAATAGAAATTAATAAGCTAATAGAATATAAAGATAATAGATATAATAAAAGCGATTTAAATAGGAAAATAATAGTATAAGGATATTATACTTACTAAATGCGAAATTTAAAACTATTAATTATACTATTAATAAAAGATGGTAGTTCCAAATTCCAAACCTTTATAATTTAAAATGCTTAAATTTATATAAAACTCCCTTATAGTAGGGCATCTTAGCTATATAAAGACCTATAAGATTATTTAATAAGTATACTACTGGCCTATAATATACGACTATATATAAAAATACGTTTAAGTATGCAGGATATGCGTATATGGAAAGACCTCTTATATAAAGAAGTAAGAAGTACTTTAACTACTACTAATTCCAATATAAAGATGGCGCAATATCTTAATTAACTTTATAGTTGACTTACCTAATAGTAATAGGTTTATAAATATTATAATAGTTATTAACCGCCTTATAAAAATATGACATATAATTCCTATAGACTTAATTAATGCAATATTAGTAGCTAAATATTTTATTAAGTATATCTTTAAGCTATACGGACTTCCTAACTTAATAATATCTAACTATAGAAGCTAGTTTGTTTTAGACTTCTAGTAAGCTCTATATAAATAATTAAGTATTTAAATATAACTTTTAACTGTATTTTATTTAGAGATAGATAGCTAAACGAAAATTATAAACGCGATTATAGAACAATACTTATAAATATACTGCTTCTACCTATAAGATAACTGGGAAAAATGGCTGCCTTTAGCTAAGTTTACTGTAAATAATATAATAAACGTATTAATAGGCGTAATACTATTTTACGCAACCTATAGATAAAATCCTTAACTTAGATTTAAGCTATAACTTGATATTAATATAATAGGACCCATAATTAAACAAATCTAGTTAATTAATGTATATAACCTTACTAATTAAATAAAGTAGTTGATGGAACTATTATAAAGTAAATTAATATACGCTTAAATATTATAGGAATGGTATATAAATAAAGCACAAGCTCCTATATGGGACTTTAAGGAAGGTAATATAGTTTACCTAAATATATAAAACCTAAAGACTTAACGGCCCTTAAAGAAACTTAATTAAAAGTTTATGGGCCTATACTAAATTAAGAAGAAACTAAGCCTATACGCCTATAAGCTTAAACTGCTAACTAAGATAAAAAAATACACATAATATTTTATATAAGCTTTATAACGGAACCTTATAGCAAGAACTACGGTAGGTCCTATTATTAGGCTAGGTATATAAATATAAACAAGTCAACAACGTAATAATAACTGGTGGAGTGGTTGCCTAATAGATTAACTCCAATTGTATTCTAAGATTCACTACAAAGAGAGAACTATCTAGGTAGAGACTGTGGTCCTTTAAATACACAACCATACGCCTAAGAAATCCCTTCGCTCCATAAGGTACGTGTGCTCTATCTACTCCATTATAGATTATACAGATTACACAGATTATATAGATTATATTATATAACCTCAGCTACCATTCCTCATTATATAGTTCCACTAGATCCATCCTAGACTATGCCTATATTAACCAACTAGCTTCCGCCAACTCTTCTCTAAGTAGTTATAATATTATACTTAAGCTATCCATAATACCATCTCCCTCCTCTTTATCTTTGTCCTTAAAGATTCCTAATATCTCCAAGTTATCCACTAGAGGTGTAATATCTGTTTAATTAATCTAGTTAATATCCTTACTTATTATACCTAAAGCTTCTTCTTCTTCTTCTATAGCCCGTTAGTCTTATACTATTACTATAATACTATCTCTAGGTAAGATAATGCCGTCTCTATATTCTTATTATATAAAAGAGGGGTTGGTCTATATTACGCTAGCAAGTCCTTTATCTTAACAACCTTCCTCTTACTTAAAGTGTACTAAAGCAAACATTTAATTGTCCTGTAACATTCGCTCTATCTCTAACGCTAAGTATACACATCCTATAACTCTTAACAGTCTTTAGGTTCCCTAAGTAACTTATTATAGGGTCTTATATTTAATCTACCGCTAAAAAGCTTAACGGTAAGCTAGCCTCCGCGCTGCTTAAGGTTTAATATATCTTAGAAGAGTCTGCATATGTCCTTAAAGCCCAGCGTCTAGCTTATACTTATCTTTAACGCCTTAAATATATCTATAAGAAGGTTCGTTCTAAGGAGTAGAAACTTATTTAATAGGGTCTATCTAAGCTAGGTAACAAAAGAACGGACCTTCCTCCTGCAATGGAAACAACTCTAAGTAGCTTAGCAATTGCTCCTCTTAGGTCCCCCTTAGGTAACTTATTCTTTAGCAATCCTTCTTTATTAATACTGCCTAACCTACTCTCTTCTAATACTTCTGTACCTTTCCTATAGCGTTCTCTAGGTTGCTTAGTAGTTCCTAGGTAGTCTTACTATAGCCTATCCACTTTACTTTATACTATATTTTATTATCTACGTCCTTGTAACTAATAATCTTTAAAACTTACTATTTGTCTTCTTCTTGCTCTCTATATATGTCTGCCTTATAGACTGGTGGTTTAATATTCCCATATACTAGTTCTAGTATTGCAATGTACTATATAGGGTAAATTTTTATTTTAGCTAGTAGGTTTAACTTAAACGTAACTAATAAAATTCTCTACGTGATTTTAAAAGGTCCTAGTCTAACATAGTCTAACTTTTTACTTAGTCGTTAACTCTTAAAATTTTTGTATAGTAGCCACACTTTATCTCCCTCCTTAAGATCTGGTCCCTTAGATCTCTTAGCGTTATAGTACCTTTTTATTTACTCTTATACTAGTTTAGCTGTTTCCTTAAGGTCTATATAAAGATTTATTAAAGTCTCCATTCTTTCTTTAGCTGTACTACTTGTTTTCTTTACTTATTATAGTAATAATAATAATCTTAGCTTATATCCATAGTTCGCCTTAAATAGTAATATTCCCATTCCTTCTTATAGTGTTATATTATACGTAAACTATATAACTGGTAATAACAATACCTAATTGTTCTATGCATAATTAATATAGTGCCTTAGATACTATTCTAGTATCTAGTTTAATCTTTCTATTTATCCGTCCGTCTACGGATAATATACTATTAAGGTTACTACGCGAACTCCTTGTTCTACCAAGAATACCTCCTAGAATGCTACTATAAATCTTAAATCTCTGTCTAATATAATCTTACTTAGTGCTCTATGTCTTACAAACACTTCCTTAATATAGATTTTAGTAATATCTTCTACTAGCATTTCTTCTATACACGCTATAAAGTATCCCCACTTTATAAGCTTGTCCACTATTACTAAAATCACATTATAATCTTGTCCTATAATAGGATCTTTTAACTTTAGTAACTTAATAATAAAGTCCTATAATATAACTTCCCATAGTCTTTCTAGTGTTTTAATAGGTTATAGCCCTCCGTATAGCTTATGCCTTGTTAGTTTATTTCTTTAGCAATCTAGATATTCTCTTATAACTTACCTTACTAGTCTCTAGATTCCTTAAATAACATATTCCTCTTAAAGTCTTAACACTAAGCCTATAGCTCTGCTATGCCCTTAAGTTAGTCCCTTATAGAATAACTTAACAAACTCCTTTACAATAGATCTTGGAATATAGGTTACTTCTCTATTTTTATACTATTCTATATCCAGATCCTCTACCTATACTTCTTAGATCTTCTATATCCAATTACTCTCTAGTAATTTATAGATCTGGCTTTCCCTTATTACTGCTATCTTAGAATAATTATACCTAATTAGTCTATCCTAATCCTTCTATAACAAAGCCCCTAACGGCTTTTTATTACTTTATAGTTTAGCTTTTCTGCTTAGAGTATCTGCTTATACATTATCTATACCCTTAGTATACTAAATTTTAAAATAGTATTCTATAAGCATTTCCGCCCATCTAACCTATCTTTAGTTAAGTTCCTTTATTATTAGGAATCCTATAAGGTTCTTATAGTCCGTTTTAACTATAAATAGTTTTTCTATACCTTATAAGAATGCTCTCTATTCTTTTAATGCTGTAACTATACCTAATAACTCCTTATTATAGATGTCATAGTTTAGTTCTAGTAGTGTTATTTTTTAACTATAGTACGCTACTAGATGCCATACATCCTAATACTTCTATAGTAAATATGCTCCTAGTGCGAAGTCTAATATATCTGTTTTAATAACCGTCTCTAACTTTAGTTAGTAGACCTTAAGGACCAGTTCCTAGGTGAATAACTCTTTAAGTTCTTAGAACAGCTTCTTTTACTTACTACCCTAAACCCATAGTTCCTCCTTTTTTATTAACCTTATAAATAGCTTAATGCTCTTTAACTATTATACTATAAACCTCCTATAGTAATTGCAAAACCCTAGGAATAACCTTAACTACGTAATATTCTCTAGTTCTTGCCAACTTACTATAGCTTCAACTTTCTTTAGGTCTATACTAATTCTTCCTAGTTTAATAATAAATTCTACAAAATTAGTCTTTCTTATAAAGAACTCGCATTTCTTAATTACTACTAGCATCTATTTTTCTTATAGTCTCTTTAAGACCCATTTAATGTGTTCTTTATATTCCTTCTTACTTTCTAAGTAGATAATAATATTATTAAGATATACTATAATAAACTTATTAAGGTGTTCTCCTAACACACTATTAATTTATTTCTAGAACGTTGCTAGTGCGTTTATAAGCCTAAACTGTATAACTAATAGCTTATATAGTCCTTCCTTTAACCTAAAGGCTACTTTCCACTTATCGCCTCCCTTAATTCTAATTTAATAGTACACCTATCTTAAATCTATCTTTATAAAGATCTTTACGTTACCTATCCTGTCTTAGATTTCGCTAATTAAGGGTAAAGGATACCTATCCTTTCTAGTAATGCTATTTAACTGTCTATAGTCTATATACATCCTAAGTTTTCCGTTTTTCTTTAGGATAAATAGTACTAGATATCCTACTAATGACTACAATAGTCTAATATATCCCTTTTATAAGTTTTCTTGGATAAACTTCTTAAGTGCTACTAACTCTGTTTTAGTAAGCTTATAAATTGGAAAGAACTTTAGACTAGTTCCCTCTTCTAACTCTATCTTATAGTCCTATGCTGCATATTCTAACAGCTTTTTACTTTCTGGTAACTATAACTTTTTACCATACTTATAGTATCTTTTTAGTATATAACTTAAGCTTTGCTTAGTCTCTTCGTATGTCGCTCCAACTTAGTACTATACTAGCTTAGTTTACTATTGCACTTTATGTCGTCAAGTATCTTTAATATTAACCTAACCTATAACCTAATTAACTTTTAAATTATATTTCTGTAACTAAGGCATTCCTAATATTACCTTATCTTTTCCTAATAGTAAGATATTAAAAGACATTCTAACTGGTCTCCCTTTAATAGTTAACTAAATAGGTCC
>Ga0307507_10005607_pt1 | contig 20428 bp, 4 predicted proteins | sample 7_EM_MG_FD_207223 | JGI IMG/M metagenome (GOLD analysis project Ga0307507, IMG submission 207223) | Populus trichocarpa ectomycorrhiza microbial communities from riparian zone in the Pacific Northwest, United States - 7_EM | ecosystem: Host-associated > Plants > Roots > Unclassified | place...
TGTAGGGCTATCGGGAATATAGCGGGGACCCGATAGTAATGTGTGTCATGCGGAGCTTCGTGTAGAGCCTCCGTACGCAGAGCTTCGCGCAGAGCCTCGTGCAGAGCCTCGTGCAGAGCCTTTGTACGTAGAGCTTCGTGTAGAGCTTCGTGTAGAGCTTCGTGTAGAGCTTCGTGTAGAGCTTCGTGTAGAGCTTCGTGTAGAGCTTCGTGTAGAGCTTCGTGTAGAGCCTCGTGCAAAGCTTCGTGCAAAGCTTCGTGCAGAGCTTCGTGCAGAGATTCGTGCAGAGCTTCGTGTAGAGCTTCGTGCAGAGCTTCGCGCAAGCTTCGTGTAGAGCTTCGTGTATGTAGAGCCTCGTGCAGAGCCCCAGTAGTGTTGCTTGAGGGGTGTGCATAGGGTGTTGCTTTGGGGGGGTATCCTGCCAGGAACCTGACAGGACGATCAGGAAATACTAGTTTCCTGTCAGGAGCGCATCAGGATGGTAGGGTCCTGTCAGGAGCGCATCAGGATAATAGGGTCCTGTCAGGAGCCTGTTAGGACAACCAGGACAATTAGGACGTTCAGGACGTTTAGGACATCAGGACGTTCAGGACGTTCAGGATAATTAGGAAAATCAAAATCCTGCCAGGAGCCTGTCAGGAGCCTGTTAGGACGACCAGGACGATCAGGACGTTCAGGACGTTCAGGACGATCAGGAAAATCAAAATCCTGCCAGGAGCCTGTCAGGAGCCTGTCAGGACGATCAGGACCTCCAGGAAAATCAAAATCCTGTCAGGAGGCCTCCAGGATCTTGGCACCCCAACAAAATGCTGATGTAGTATAAAGCAATAAAAGAACTGTGTATAGAAATATGTAGCGTAGGCAAACTAATAATTGTGCATTTTTGCAACTGAAACAACTAAGAGTAGTAAAGAAAGAAGGTAATTATATCTTCGCCCTGGTTAACCTACCGCCCCTATATCTATACTAGCGATATCAGAATTTATAGAGAAGTGGCCTGGGATATCCTATTGCGACTTATAAAAGAACTAATGCAATATTAGAAATGCTTTTCTAGGGGTTATATACTATCTCCTAAGGTAAACAATGTTAGTATAAGACTATAGATGTATTGGGGCAGGCAGAATGGGCTGACTTTAGGGGGCTAGGGGAGGCGTTTTACGCAGTAACCACTAAATCCTGGACGTAGCGTACCGCGACCACCAAATTATAAACGCCTCCGCACCATGACCACCAAATTATAGACACCTTTGCACCGCAACCACTAAATTATAAATATACTGAAAATTAGAGCCGCTACTTACGGCTAACATAGCAATTACTACCTCTTTTAGCTGAGCACATTTAAATCCAAATCCATAGCTTTAATATAGTCGTTATCCCTTAATTAAAGATTGAATAAGCTAGCAATTATAAATAAGGATCAAAATCTATAAGTAAGTATTAAAGTAACACTAAGTTATAACTAAATTTGGCGCCTAGGATAAAACTCTATAACGTTTAGGAAACACCAATCAATACCAGTTAGAGACACAGTTGGATAGCTACTATTAAGTAAGAAAGGTTATATAAAAATAAGCCGCCGCCTTGCTCCTAAGTAGTCGACTTAGAAGAGACAATTTACATTAGAGGTAAGTGATTCTAGAAATAGGGACTGTTCCTCTAAATATATTGGTATATAATAAGTCCCGCTTAACCTCTAATCCTTTTTACAAGTTAGGCGTAAGGCTAAGTTCTATTAATAGTTGCCTTATATATATAAGAGCTGTCCACCTCTTTAAGTGCACTATTAGGCTGACTTGCGTTTTAAGTGCATATATAGAGAGATTCTTTGATTAACGTCTGATACGGATCCTACTTGGCCCACGCAGACTACTCCATCGCAGGGGGGAAAACTTGTAATTTACATAAAGAAAACCCTGCAGTTGGGGGAGGAAAAACCCTATGAGCCACCTCAGTAGGATGAAAAACCCCGACTTGCCATGTCCGTCCGTAGCAGCGGCCCTGCGGGCCTACGGCTACGTCCTGTCCTCCTTAGATGTTCGAACTCCTTAGGAACCACTACTTCCTTCTCTAACTCATCTAAAGCCGGGGTTCACTACGTCCCAGCTAGGCCTTGCCAATTAATTACTATACTGTTGTCTCCTATATCTTGGCCATCCCCTGTGTACTATCTCTTGTTTGACCATTGCTATATACGCTATACCTCCCCCCCCCTAGGGCTATCGAAGGCGTAAGGGGGATTCATCCATTAACCACTGTAATACTAAGCAAGCGGGATATTGTATTTTGGGTATTTTTTGTGCCTAGGCCCCAGCTAGGCCCTTTCTAAGGGTCACCACTCCGTTAAAAGGAGATAGGGAAAACCGTAGGTCGCAATCCAGGCTGCTAAGTACTTAGTAGATAATAGCGAGTGACTGCATGCTCCGCGGGCGATCGCCCTAGGGGTTAGGAGGGGCCATATATTTGCTTATTTGTTCGTGCATTCGTTCGTTCATCGATATGAGGTCGTCAATGCTTTCTATTGGGGGTCGGGGGATACTATTGAATGCTGTATATCCATGTCGGATCGTACAGGTGCCTTAATAGGAGAACAGCGTGGTAGCTGTTATCGTGAAGGGGTACCAACAGTGGTGGTTTTTAAGATCTCACCATCTGAAAATTTTTCACCACCGCCCCAACGCTTACAACTACCACCAGGTCCTATCGCACGCTGTGCGACGTCTTTGCGTTGGCTCTGGGTCTGAACTTCAAAGACCTAGGTTCGTAGCCGTCACCACGTACAGGTGCAGAGTCCGTTTTCGACGGCCAAGTGCATATATATAGAGTAGACGCAACAATAGATTTGGTGCTTTTTAGTTATTAAGCCTCCAATACCCTAGATTAACTAGATACACTAGAACTAAAATAAGGTTAGTAATATGCATATAGCTAGGCAATTATGGAATACTAAGCTAATTATTAGAAAATGCTATTCTAAACAGTAATAAATAACTCTGCCGTAAATGTTTTCTAGCAGTTAGATACAATGCGCTAGGTAGTTATTAATAAACTAAATAATATTGGAATAAATGAATAAATCTATCTAATCTAACTACGACAAATATAGGCCTTAATATAGGCCTATATCGGTACGGAAACCGAAGTGACTGCTACAGAGTCCATGGTAACTACTACGGACACCGACCAAAAGCGGAACAAAGGAAGTCTGCTTATATAAGCAGGAAACCTATATAGAGGACTCTTCCAGAGCCATTATTACACCCCCTAGTGCTCCACTAAAACAGAAGCAGATCCTTCCTAAATTAGTGTTAAACGTATTAATATATAAAAGAAACACCTCGTAATCCTCTAAGTGTACTATAGGTCCTACTTAACCTCTCCCTAAGCTATAATCGACCGTCCGTTACGAGCTTTCTACGTGATTCATATCCCTCCTTTAAAAGTCGTCAGCATTGATTAAAATCGTCAAATGGCGTGCCCTCCGAGGATTTGCCGGCCTATATACAATTTCTTATTTAGGTTTAGTATCCATGTCGCATCAAACGAGGTCCAGCTGCTTAACGAAGTTCCTAAACTAAACCATTAACAGTGGCTTCATAAGACCGTCAGCCACCATATCAGCTATAGGAACGTGCTGTAGGTAGATCACGCCGCTTTAAACCTTATTATAAATATAGTGCCAGTATAGCTCAAAGTGCTTAGTGCGCGCGTGGTAGTCGTCGCTTTTAGCAAGGCTGATGGCTGGTTAATTGTCGCCATATAAATGTATTAGTAGTAGATCCTTTCCGGTGTAGCCCAAATTAATAAGCAATCAACAGAGCCATAAGGCTTCCTTAGCGGCATATATCATCGCTATATACTCAGCCTCTATAGTTAAGGTTGTAAGTATTAACTGCTTACTTGACTTATATAAAACTAGGCCACCTGCTAGCTTGTAGATGTAGCCAGAGGTTAACTTCCTATCGACCAAATCGGCAAACGCTGCATCGCTGTAGCCATGTAGTTATAGGTTAGGTATATCACCTGGTACGCTTCCGCTATACTCCCTATTACAATTAGGCGTAGTATGGTCTGTAGCTAACGCCTTGGCAAAGGCTTTTAGAGGTAGCTGCTGCCCTTAGGGTAAGCTAAACTCTATGCCGAAGTTGATCATCCCTATATAATAGGCGAGTATCTACATTATAGCTTCTATATGCAGTTCAGTAGGATTATATAGGAACTGACAGAGCTTTCCTACAGCCCAGGCCATATTAGGCCAAGTCCAGTTACATAGATAAAGTAGAGAGCCTATTAGTGATTAATACCATTTTACCAGCTTCGTTAGAGCTTAATCCTTAAGCTTGTATAGCTTGAAGTCTACTATAGAGGGGTAAATTAGTATAGAGGCTAGTGCGCAATCTTTTATATAGAATGTATGCAGGATCTTCCTAATATAGGCGTCCTGTACCAGTTGAATTAATTGCGCTTAACAATTCCTAATAATTCGAATGCCTAAGTAGTATGCAATTGGGCCTAAATCTCTCACTTTGTACTTATTCCTAAGTGCTTCTTTAAGCAGTTTAATTATCTATATATCTTGTCCAATTAGGATAAGATTATCAACGTAGACAATAATAATTTAGCTACTTTGCTGGCTAATAAAGACGCATAGGTCAGCTAAAATTGGCATATATTTAAGGGTGATAAGGAAGCTCTTAAGCTCCTTATACTAAAGGTGTGGTGCCTACTTAAGACCGTAGAGAGCCTTAAGTAGTAGGCCCACAAGGGCAACGCCATCCTTTAGATATTGACGATATCCTTCTAGTAGCTAAATGTAGATGTTCTTACAGTTAAGCTTCCCATTAAGAAAGGCCGTAATTACATCTAGGTGTTTGCACTCTAGATTATATACGGCAACCAGAGCCATTAGTAACTTAAATATACTAGGGTAAACAATACCTGCGAATATGTTACTATAGTCAATTCCTGGGCGCTGCTTATTACCGCGCAATACTAGTCTTGCTTTCCATTTAAATAGGACGTTGTTCTTATTAAATTTATATATAAAGACCTATTTAATAGGTAGAGCTTTGGCTCTAGGTAGAAGTTTAACAATTTTAAATAAGACGTTTACTATTTAAGACTCCCATTCCTTATCTACCGCAGCCTTCCACTCCTTCTTAAATATTAAATTTATGGCTTCCTTCCAGTTACGTGGCTCCAAAGGTAGTCCCTTAGTTATCCTTATCCACTAAGGCTGCAATAGAGCGCTTGTAAATGTGTAGGCGAAGGCCAGGGTAAGGTAAGTAGCTTTTATAACCAGCTTCTTTCTTCCAGTTCTATAGAGTACACTATAGTTAAACCATGGCTTTAACCGCGTATAAGTGTTTGTTATAGGTTCAGCCTCCTTATCTAAGTACTTATCTAGAATCTACTCTAGATCTTCCTGGTAGATATCCCTTAGGGAAGTCCCTTCCTAATAGAGGTGTCCTTCTAAATTAGGTAGCTCTTGCTAGTTAAGGCCTGCCTATTCATCATCAGTAAGGGGAGGTCAATTAGGCTATGTTGCAATATTATAATTGTTAAAGGCACCCCCTAACTAAGAGTTACCCCCTAACTATAAGGCCCAAGAGACCTTATCTACCTTCTATAGTAACTAAGAAACCTTATTTACTTCCTACGGTAACCAAGAGACCTCTAGTGTAGTGTCTTTGGTAGGGAGTTCCTTAAGTAGTACCTAGCAGATATTATCGTCACCGCCTTCTTCTTTACTAATTAGTGTAGTAGGAAAGGTTCCTAATTTATTAAAGGTAATACTGCTTAATTAAACAACCCTATTCTTATATAGTAGATAGACGTAATATATATATAAGCCTTTATAGCCAACTAATTGTCCTTTCTAAGCTCTTGCAACAAACTTATCACCTTATTATCGCTAAGGATCTTTTTTATTAATAAGGACGTAGGCGGGACAGCTATAGATTTTCTAGTTGGCGTATATAATTATAGAATTAGTGTCACCTAGGGCGAGAGCCATTGCCTAAGCGGGCGGAGCTTGGTCCTTATTAACTAATATAGGCAACATATTAAGCCCATATACGGCTGCCTTGGCGACTTTAGGCCAAAGTTTTAATAGCAATTAAGTCTTAGTTAACATTACCCTAACCCTTTCTTTAACTAGGTAGTTAGCCTTCTCTGCAATTCCATTCTAGTGTGTGGTGTATGGGGTAGAGGCTTTAGTAAGTATACCTTCATTCTTAAAGAAATCGGTCAAGTCCTTACTAAACCACTTAGTAGCTCCATCCAATTAGAAGCAACCAATTGTTATCCCTGTTTAAGTCTTAATTATATAGATAAACCACTTTAAGGTAGAGGCCGCGGAGCCTCTATTTAATATATAGTAGATCCATCTAAAGCGTATTTAGTTATCAGTAAATAGTACCCAGTACTTCTTACTATAGAGACCTTTGTGTTTTAATGGCCCAACCACATTAACATGCACCTTTTTAAATATGCGATTGCTGCGTTATTAAGGGCGTCTTAATATTTACTTCTTGGCCTTTCCAAGGTAACAGTCCTCGCAGTAAAATAGCTTATCCTTAGTAACTACAATCCTCTTTATGCTTCTGGCAAGGAGACGTATCTAGGTAAAAGGAAGGTGTTATAGTCTCTTATACTAAGTCTCCATAGTAGCTTTAGCAAGCACACCTTTCTTATAAAGGCGTAATTATGCAGTAGCCAAAGCTATTGCAAAGGGAACCTCCATAGGGTTGTCTACTAGTATAAACAAATTAAGTCCGTTAATGCATGGGATATAGGCTATTTCTGCCCAATCTTTAACAAAGTTAATTATATTATGGAGACTGTTAAAGAAGGCGCCCTTCCCTCGCAGAATACTAAGTAAGATAATATTTATAAAGAAGTCAGGATAATAATAAATATTGGTAAATGTAATTATATAGGCTAAGTAATCGGTCTAGGCAACTATAAGCTCAACTAATCTAACGCCAATAGCCTCCATTAAGCCTCCTCCCGTCTAGATTTAGAGAGGCTTAATTTCTTTATACTACACAAACTTCCTAATGTCATTGCTTATATAAATATTTAAGCAACTATTAGCTATTGTCGGAACGTTAATCACGTGACGTAGTCACGAGACTACAAAGCGAGACTAGCTAATCTGACCTTGGAGCAACCCCTTACTTCTAGACATTATCAAAACAATAACTACCAACTTCAACACCGCATACGTATCGCAATACAGTGATATTCGTGCACGTTGATAAAGCGAGTATACCGACACTGATCAGTGTCGGTATACTCGCTTTATCAACGTGCACAAATATCACTGTATTGCGATACGTATGCGGTGTTGAAGTTGGTAGTTATTGTTTTGATAATGTCTAGAAGTAAGGGGTTGCTCCAAGGTCAGATTAGCTAGTCTCGCTTTGCAGTCTCGTGACTACGTCACGTGATTAACGTTCTGACAGCTATCTAGGAGTCCTTAATATTCGTTCCTAAAGCTATAGCTGCTAGCCCAATAACCTATATAGCAAAGATTGATCTAGTTGCTAAATTGGTAGCTTAAGAGGGGCGATTAGGTGTCCCCTTGGAGGCCTTATTTATATTTAAGGTTGCTCCATTACCTAAGCATAGAGGCCATTTCTCTCCAGGTCTCCACTATTTGGGTTTTAGGTAAGTATGCTTTATCTAGCAGCCTTCCTCACCACCTAGATGACCTAGCTTGCACCATCCACACTTGTTTAAAGCATCCTTGGTGGGGCCTTAATTGCCTAACAAGGTACTATAGCCAGCTCCACCTCTGCCTCAACCATTGCCGCGACCACAGCTATTACTACGTCCTTAACTAGATTGTTCGCATAAGTTACCTAGTGGTTTATTAACTAAGGCGAAGTTCTTAGGTAAGTCCTTCCACTAAGCCTCATCAGTAAGGTCAGCGATTAATTAAAGTAGTGAAATCGTATGGCCATTGCAGATTTTGTTACGTTGGATCTGAGCCCATATAGGGAAGTGTTCATTAACGGCGCTGATGAATTAGTAGTTAATGATCTTGTTATCTAGGGCAAGCTTTACCTACTTAACCCCTTAAACCACTTCTTAATAGCGGCTTAAGAAAGTAGTAATTACTTAGTCCAATTAAAAGCGGAGCTTAACAAAAGTCTCCTATATATTAGCCTCATAGATTAAGCCACGGGCCTTAAATAATTGCTTAAGGTGTTTAATATAGTCCTTCGCCGTCTGCTTATGCTCTAGGGTAGTAATAATCTCTTTATTAATTGTACCAAGGATAACTAAACAGACTTTGCTATCATCCTTGTTGTACTATTTAAGCTCCTTATTATACTTATTACAGAGCACCTTATTAGTTAAGCGAATTAAATCGTTAGTGTCCACAATAACTTAGGACCTCTTAAGGACCTCATCTCGCTCCTCCTTATCAGCATCTTTTGGTACTTGATTAATAGATATTATAGGCTTTTCTTCCTGGAGCTTTGGGTAGAGGGGTGGTCCTTTATAAATAACATATAGAAGGCCCTTACCACGTAGGTACATGTAGAGCTGCATTCAATATTGATGCCAATTTAAACCGTCGTTCTTAAGGCGTTGAATGCCTAGATAGTCTTTACCCATAGCGACACGTAAATAAACGAATTTGACGCGTAAACAAACAAATTTTGATGCGTAATTTTAATAATACGAAATGACTTTATACGCAGGCGTGGTAACCTTTAATGCGGCCTATGGTAAGGCGTCAAATATAGAACAGTACAATATAACTAGCACGGGTGTGGTAACCCTTAATGCAACCTGTAGTAAGGTGTCAATATTCTAAACTATTAGATAGCTTAGTAGCAACGAGTGCTCATAACCTAATAAACTGAATGATATTGGAATGAATAAATAAATCTATCTAATCTAACTATAACAAATATAGGCCTTAATATAGGCCTATATTAGTACGGAAACCGAAGTGACTGCCACAGAGTCTGGGGTAACTACTACGGACACCAACCAAAAGCGGAACAAAGGAAGTCTGCTTATATAGGCAGGAAACCCGTATAAAGGACTCTTCCAGAGCTATCATTAGTTATACACCTAGCACATAGTAATAAGAACTAAGAGTATATTGCTAAATATATAACATATAGGGAGCGCCTTATAGTTAGACAAATAAAAGCTTTATTAGGGTATGGGTTGTTTCTTAATTAAATTTTGCTCTTGTTTACGTATTTAGTTTTCTAGTTCTTTTAGTATTAGTAAGGCAACTGGCCCCAAATTTAAATCGCGTTATATAAAGGTTAAGATTTTCTCTAAGTTAAAGATATAAGCTCCCTTGCCCTTAAAGTCTATAGACACCAGGAGGAGTAGTCGCTAGACCTATCTAATAAGAACTCTGCCCGTCTTATTTTATAGCTTCTACAAGATTAAGGTATTGTGGTCCTTAAAGGTGCAACCAATACCATTCTAAAGTGGCCGTAAATTAACAAGAATAAGGTCATACCAGTTTTCTTTCCTTTAAGGAAAAAAAGCTCTGCTTACTAATACCTTTAAAGTTCATAAATGCCCTTATTAGTTCTATTAGGGACAGTAGTTTCTAAGTCTTATATATTAAAGAATACAATTTCCCTTAATATGCCACACTTATAATTAGATAATTAGCGGATTAAAAACAGCTAGCTAATAATGATAATATTATTACTATTAGTTGCTATTATTTTAGAGGAGACACTAATTAGAGATGGATTATACAGTACAATCTAGCCCTTTAAAAGAAAAAGACTAATAAAATGTCCATTATTAAAGCATGTAGAGGGGATATATAAGTAATTGCGCCTACTAATTAAGCCAGCTCTTATTAAAATCAGTATTATTTATAATAGGTAGCTAAGATAATTAAGTCTAACTCCTACTGTTAGAGAAGGGAAAGTAATAATGATTTATTATATATAGAATGGGAATAAGCCCACTTAATAGGTAGCAAGACGCAGCTAGTTTACATTATTTAAAATATATTTTATCTAATCTCTTTACTAAGAGTCCTAGAGCTATGCCTATTAACCCTAGCCTACTCTAAACATAAGATCTATAAAGGGAACATTAGCGGCATAAGGTTTCGTCCTAAATTTAAAAATTCCCTTACTATAACCCCCTAGTTCACCTACCGGAAACTCCACATATAAAGCCATATATCCAAAATCCCCTTTAGCACCATTTTCACTAAACCTAACCATATCGGCACTTAGTAACCCTAACCTGAAGTCCCTTCCAGCTTTAGGTTTAATAGAAAATTTGGTATATAGATCTATAGTAAATATAAAACCCTCTTTAGTAGTGCTTAGTGCTATAGAGAACTTAAACACCCTTTCACCTTCTTATGCTTTAGGTTTAATCGTATATAGCGCAGTGCTTAGTGCTATAGTAAATTCAAAGTCTCCTCCTATAAAAGACGTTGGGATGGGCATCTAAGTACTGTCTTTGGCTTTTAAAGTTAAGGGGCCCATTTTAGCGCTTAGAGAAATAGATTCTTCTTAGCCACCGCCATTAAAGCTAGGTTTTGGCAAGTCTGTATAAGGTATATAAATAGTAGAGTCTTCTATTTGTTTTATTTAACTGCTAGCCTCCATTAGTTGCAAGTCTATATCTCTATAAGCATTTCTAAAATAATATAATCTTACAACATACTCTTCTTAATATACGTTATAAATAGTATAAACATTTAAGTCCGTGATAAAGCTTTTATACTATAAGCTTTCCACTTATATTAAAGAAGACTAGTAGGAGAGTTAAATTGGTGGCTATACAGCAGACACGTGTCCTAGTTAAGATAATGCCTTAAAATCTTATGCCTAAACCCCTCTAAAGTTTTAATATGCCTATAATATAAATCTAAACGCTAGTAATTTCTGTTATAATCTTTAATAGGACAATCCTACTCTCCTTTTAACTTTAAGGGTTAAAAATATCTAGCTCCTATATAATGCTTAAGGGCGAGAATGCGACCGGTAACGGCCTTAGTGAAGGCGACTTCGTCTACTTGTATCATGGGCGATAGCCCAAACATCTCCTCTAGAACACTAACTCGCGCATTAAGATCTTTATATAATATAGACAAACGGTACAATTGTGGGTCAGCATCTTTTCTCTTTAGCGGACATCAACGTTTAGTAGGTTAAGGGTAAGGTAGAGATTTTTCTATAAATACATTTATTGTATGCATTAGTTTCTTTATAAATGTTAGTATATATACCGTTTATAGTGTATAAAGAGCTACTTACTGCTATCCTATTTAAAAGCTATTAGATGTGTTTAACGGGCGGGTAGTTAGTAGAATGTTATAAGTATATATACTAAGGTTTACCCAGCCTATATCTAAGGTCTTACTATTAAGGGGCCGTTCTAAAGCAAGTTTCATTTGGGCTAGATATACACAATGACTATTACTTATTACTAGGTTTAGAATACATTAAATGCTTTATTAGAGATAGTTTGGTTTCTCTACCCTAAATACTTATTTACAGTGCATTTATAAAGAAGAGAATTATATACGCCCTTTGCTAGTAATACGCAGCCTTCTTTACATTTATTAAATTATTTCCTCCTTTGCCTTCTTATACATATTTAAGTAAGCCTCTCAGTTTAATGTGTATTTATAGTTACCTAGAAGAAATTCTTATATAAGCTTCTTAAGCCTCTATATAGACCTATAGAGGCGTACTATAGTTTTTATTAAGCCTGTATTCACTATAACAGGAAATTAGTTATGCATTAATAGCTTAAGTGTTTGCTCTTATACTATAATAATGTTTACCGGATATCTTTTTTGCGTCTTCTAGTATTTTATGCACTAAGCTCTTACAGTGTAGCGGAGATAAGTACACTTATAGTAAACCTAGGTATAATTATATATTACTAGTAGCAAATAGAAGGGAATGGATATTAAAAGATATTAAATAACAGCAATAAATTTAAGTATTTTATTCTTAAATAAAAAGGATCACTAATTAAAAGAGCGTATATTGCTTTAAGTATTGGAAAAGTAGGGTACCTAAGATCCCTATTACCACTAAAGAGTGCTAAAAATTAACAAAGTATTTATATAGGAGCTTGTATTACGTAATACTATATAGGGCCCTCTGGATAAACACTAGATAAGTAATAAGTATATCCCCTTTACCATTTTAAGCTACTGGTATCTATTACTAATACTGTTAAATCTAATACACATGTTATAATTGGATTAGATCTTAATATAGGGCTCTTTATACTAGTGCTTAGAGTATAGAGCATCTATAATTTGGTGGTCCTAGTGCAGAAGTGTCTATAATTTAGTAGTTATAATGCGAAGGCGTTTATAATTTAGTGGTTGTAATGCAAAGGTGTCTAGGATTTAGTAGTCACTATAAGCCACTAAACCATTTAGGGTTCCGCTATAATTTAGATAAGAGCTAATTAAGAAGCTAATATTACTTTCTTTCCTCTTAATATTATCCCAGATATAATCTAAGCTAAATTATAGGAGATCCTTAAGGTTAGATAACCTAAGCCTTATTCTACAACTCTCTATATTCTATAAGCCTTTAATATAATTATTTAATAAGCTTAGTAGGAGCTAATTAGGTTTATCCCTAAAGCTTATTACCTATTTAAGAAGATAAGCTGTCTTAAAACCAAAACAATTTAGGAGTATATATACTCTAAATAATAGCAATAAGCACAACGCGTGTTCCCCATAAAGTGTTATAGATGATTAAAGTGGCCCTTTTTCCTCGCTCACTCCTTCTACCTACGCTGCGTTTTTTAGATATAGGACTTTCTAAAACTTCCTAAGGTTCCGCTTAGCAGTCTGCTCCCTAACAGTCTATCTTTTTAACTTTTTATATTCTACTCTTCTACTATCTAGAATGCGGAATAGTAGGACGCTTTAAGCTTTAAATAGAGAGAAATCTAGTATTCTATATTAGGAATGCTTATATTACTATATTAATTGTTAATACGCCAGATTATTCTATATATGATATTAGTGTTAGCGCTACATTAATATATGGAAACTTTATATCCCGCCTCCTCTTAGTGGTCCATATCTTTAATTCTATATATTTCTGCATTTTGAACTTCTTTAATATCGCATATAAACTTAGCCGTCTACTTTTAACTACTAACTACCATAATAGAATGGAAATAGGTAAGTAAAAGGATGCTTTGCCCTATAGTTACTAAAGTTAACAGTCTAACTATAGAGGGGCAGCTACCAATGCAGAAAACTCATATATATAACTATAGCGATTATAAAAAAAGTGACGTTTAAGCGGAGTACTTAAGGCGGCACTAACAATCCCGTAGGTCTTTGCTCCATTTAACCGCAGTATATATACCTAACTCTTATAGACGCTAAAGAGCCAACCCACTATTGCGATGAATGCCCTAGAGATTTCTTCTAAGGCGACCTCCTTAAGTTATATAAGAAGCATTATAAAACAAGGGCTGTTGCTGGTCATGGTCAAGACTTGCGAATTTGGGTGCTAGGCTTAAAGCGGAGAATAAGATCGCTATAAAGTATAAACCCATGCCTTTAAATGCTCCTTTAAGAAACGTAAGTGTAATGGCAATGGCAACAAACCTTGCCTAAGATGCTTACTGGCGGGTTTACAATACGTTTATAAATAGAGGTGTAACCAGGCAAATCTCCTAGAAGTATTAAAGAAGGCTAGAAAACTGGCAGAAGAGATAAATAGGAGAATAATAGGAAATAAAGAGGATAAATTAGTGCTAGGGGTTTAGTTCTACTCCCCATCCTTAGATTTATCCACTATCCTATCTTCCTTAAACTCCTTAGCAGCCTTACCTAAATAACTACGTTACCCGGAACCAAATTTTCTCTTTAAAAGCATCTCCTAGTACTAGACTTGCTTATATCTAGGGTTCTCTAAAAAGACTAGAACATCGCTATATAAGTGCGGCCATATATAGGATAAGCACTATAGCAATATAGAGCATAGTTAGGCTCCTTTAGGTTTTATACCTCCACTACAGATATATAATAATACTATATTGCATACCTCTTCCATTTCTTCTTAGCATTGTTCTTTAGTGCCCTTAGCTAATTTTAGTATATATAAGCCCTCTATAATATGCGTAAAATATTAAATTAATATCTAACATACTAGGAGAGTTCCCTCCACTAATAATAAAAGATAGTGAATTATTTCCTAAAAGATATTTTGTTAATGCTAATAATGGTAAAGTTATATAATTCTAAGGTATCTTAAATATGCTAAAGCATTATATAATTACTCTTTATACTAGATCCTATTAATTTAGGAAATAAATTTTTATCTACTGGGCTTTATATAGTAGTGTGTTTATAAGGTTGGTTTTATTAGTCTACTTACTTAGTTAGCGAATTATTAGCAGGGAATATAGTATCTTTAAGACTTATAAAGTAATCAACTAAGAATCTAGTTAGTGCTCCTTATCTAAAAAGTATACTTTGACCAGCTAATAATAAGAAGGTTAACGGCCAGGAAACCGCTCTTAGAGGCATAAAAATAGTATAATTGGCGGGCCGGTACGCAGGAACATAATACTATTTAACTTTGCTTAATGTGGCTTGGAGGAGTGCAGAGCCTCAACCTAAGCTATGGGAATACGTCCTCCAACTAAGCCTCTATTATATAACCTAACTGCTTCTAAGCGCTGCGGCTACATACCCCACTACATACCCTTTCTAGAACTTTAGAAGTTATATAAGTCCTTAGTTAAGCAACTGATGTTTAAGGCTTTAACTAATTAGCTAAATTTGTCGCAGATTAGACAAAGCTAATAACAACTTTTTAATATATATATAGAGGCTCTAGAGCTATATTTAATAAAGTAGAGTTCTTATTTTTAATTGTCCTATTTAACACTAAATTACTCCCTTAAACATTACTTGAGATATAGTTAAAACTAGAACTAAAAAAGAAAACTAACGAAATATACTCCATTAAAAAAGAAAATGGAGATCTGACTGCCGGTTTTGGAGGGTTCTGTCGCCGTTTTTAGAGGTCATATTACTAAAACTCCCCGCCGCCCTAAGCCTCTTGCTTGCCGGTCTAATGTTAAGCCTCTCGCTTACCGCCCTATGCCCCTTACTTTTTAATAGGCAGACTATAATCCTTCCATACACCTAGCGCTAAAGCTATATATACTCCATAGCTCCTACCTCTAATCCATTTGATTTAGGCCCCATTTCTCTTATTCTTTACCCTCCCATCTCCTTAGCCTTACATTACTCTTTATATCCTTCCCACTGTTATTGCCCTAAGTTCTCTTCTAGCTCCCTAAAATGCGGCACGCTTAATTATTAAATTACAGCTTGTTATCTAGCATTACTAATAATAAGTATATAGGCATAAATAGCAATGGTAACAGCTATGGGATAGAACCGACCGTCTTTAACAGTAATACCAATAGTAATGCCAATAGTAACGCTGACTGCGACGCCGACAGTGGCATTAACTGTGACGCTAATAGCATTGCTACATCTAACAATACTTATAAAGCGCCTGCTTAAGTATAGCTTTATAAGGATTAAGACCATCTACTAGAATACTACCTTAAATAGTTAAAAGAGTTTAAGGAATCTAATTTTATAATATAGGACTATACTAATAGTAGTAAGAATCTCCTTAACCGTATTAAAGAGCACTGGTATTAGTAAATAATAACCTATTTAGCGGCTTCCTTTTAGGCCTGACTTAGCAGAGAGCTAATAATTTCTAAATACTGCACCTATATAGGGAAAGACCCTAAGAAAACATACTAAGTCCTCTTACTTTAGCTCCTTTATAGCTTCTTTAACTAGTTTCTAAATTAAAAATAAGGAAAAGGGGGTAGGAAATAGTATAGGACAAAGGCTTCTAGCTTACTTAGCTTATACTAAAAGTACTATCGCCTTATATATAAGAAAGCAACTAGTAGAAAAATTCCTAGTAAACTAAACCGCTAGATATATAAGGTAATTACATTTCTAGTTAACCCTTTAACCTAGTAAGGTAAAGCAGAGCTAAGATATCCTTCTTAGGTACTTTAGAAACTAGTAAAGAAATATAGCTTAAGCAAGAAAAAGTAAGAAAAGACCGTTATAGACATAGAGGATCTTACCCTAGTTCTTAAGACTAACCTAGTTACAATAAAGAAGAGATATATAGTTAGACAACATTAGATGCAAGTCTATTTCTTACTATAGCTAGGCTTTTACACTGTAAGCTAACCTAAAGCTCTTCTTAATCTATACTACTAATATATAATGGTTATACTTATTTATAACCTAGAAGGCAGGCCTTATAAGATTATACTTAAGTTTACATTTAAATTTACTAAGGAATATCTTGGCATAAAAGAAGTGTATATTCTCTTTCTACCCTATTCCTCTTACCTTATGCTTATAAAGAACTAGTAATACTTTCCTAATTCCTAAGATTATCTTTAACCCTTTACTTATTCTTAGCCCTTATGTCTTTCCCCTAGGCCTTCTCTTTACTAACTAAGCTTTTATACCCCCTAATCTAATATCTATAGAGCAGCTTAACAAGCTATATATTAAGCCTAGGTGTAATAAGTTGCCGCTGCTACTCCGTTTAGACCTAGATAATATCCCTATATTTTGGCAATTAATTAAAACCCCCTATGGCTATAAGGTCTTATATAACCAGCCTTTACTATACTTAACTCTTTTACCCTAAATTAAGGACCTTGGCGCAATTATAGGATTTTAGCGGGTTGCACGCCTATATAGTCTCTATTACAGCGCAGGCAAGGCATTTAATAAGAACGGTAAGTTCTATTATATAGAGCTAGTTCTACTAAAACCTTTCTAACGCCTATACTACCTAGGTAATATAAGTAATGCCCTCTAGAACCTAATAATGTAGCACACTAACGCTTAAACATTCCTAAAGCACTACCTTCTATAGCATATTAGCGTAGATATATAGGCAATTGTTTAAGGCTTAAAGCCTTAAGAAAAGTTAATAAAAGCAGTATACTAAATAAGCCAATTAATTAATCTACGGCGGCCATAGCACCTAATAACAGAATAATCCTTATTAGTAAACAAGAACCTATATATTTATACCTTAATTAAAATTCAAAATAAGCTAAAGCTTAGCCTTAAGCGCAAAACCACAGGAAGTACAAAATACTAAAAACTTAGCAGAGAAATTATAAATAAAAGGCAATATTAGAGAAATGCGCTATTAGAAAATATTAAAAAGAATTAGGATAATAAATAAGCCATAATTAATATTAAGCAGCAACTTTCTAGGGATAAATTTAGTAAGGATATTAAAGCAATCTTAAAATCTAGTAATAATAGATTAATTAAACATAAACGCCTTATCTAAGCAATTATAATGCTTCCTAGTGTATTACTAGAAGATAAGATACACAGATGCAATAATGCCATTAATACAGTTATAGATTACTGCAATATTAAAGAAGGCAGAGTATATTGGTGGAATTATTACTAGAAACAGTTTAGGACAGATATTACCCTTAGCAAAGTTAAGATTAAAGAAGATACTAAGATTTTAGAGGCTGCTAAAGCGCTAAAGAGGGCAAAGTTATCCTTATATAAGGAGAAAAGACTAAAAATATACTTTATCTACCTTAGGAATAAAAATCTCGCAATTAGCAAGCGCATATATAAGTTCCACACTCCAGCTACTCTTATAAAGCATTTCCAACAAACGTATCTCTCTAAACTCCTATAGTAGGGTAAGATTAAGTACAACATTTGCGAAGTAACTCTTAAGCATAAAATGCATCTTTAGAACTATGCGCTTAGTATACATAGGACCTTTTCCTAGTCATTACACGCTTATCTTATTATTCTTTATCACTTTTTATTTTATTTTAGTCTATTATTATCTAATTCTATTCCAGTATTTAATAGAATAGATATAATAACTGGGATTTTATAATTCGTCTAGGGGGGCAAGGGGTAATAGGTAAGATAAGGGTAAGGTAAAGGGTAAGATAAAGGGTGAGGTAAGGGGTAAGGGGTAAGGGGTAAGAGGTAAGGGGTAAGGTAATAGATAATAGGTGGCTAATAGGGGATAGATTATATAGTTACTATATAATATCTAATAGACCGACTATAGACAAGATATACATTTAAATTTTTTAAATTAACCCAAATGGAGAAAGGAAGAGAAGTATTATATAATAACTTCCTACCTAAGCTAATCTCCAAAGCTATGCATCTTTACTTATATATAACGCTGGCACTTTTTATAACAAAGTATATAAGGGCAATTAGGGTTATATAAATAACTGCTATCCTTAATATAACATATAAACTCAGTGCTGCAACTAATATTATAACAGGTCCTAGTCTTGCGGAGGGTATTAAGACAGTTATTAATATTTTCATTTTTACGCTCAGCCGCAGCGTACCTCACCTTAGCGGATTAAAGTAGTAATTCTGTTTATTATAGCTAAGATTAAACAGCTTAAAGTTTCTATATAAAATTTTCCTCTATATCCTTAAATGCGGTAATCGCCATCTATATAATACTAATAGCGAAATTGCCTATAACGTCTAGCTCTACAAAGTCCTTAAGTTTAATAAGCTCTTTAATATACTCAGCCGCCGTTAAGGTAATTATATTATGTAATACTAAGTCACCTATTAGGCTAAAGGCATTATTAGCAATATCAGGAAACCCGTCTATGGACCAGCTAGTTCCTAAAATGTATTAGATTTTTATATTCGCAAGCTCTTTTAGCTATGGTATATCATAATAATTGGCAATTGCATTAACATGGACGTAACAAAGTATAATATTAGCCGTTATCAGCCATGTTGTTGTGTCTTCATCATCGCCATTACTAAGTTTAGATGGCGATAAGGCATCGGCGTTATTAAGTTGCGCTGCCTCTAGTTCTATAGATTAAACTTTAAGTATAGATAAATTGGATTAGCATGTAAATATATCCCTTACCTTAGTCAAGCGTTTCCACACTTACAATATTAGATCCTTGCTCCTTCTCGCCATTATTATAATCCCTCTTATATATAAATTAAATTATTCTTTTAATGGTGCCGGAATCAAACTCGTTGATATTTATAATGTTAGTCGCCGCCTCCTACCAGTTCCTAGTTAGGGTCAATTCCACTAAACGTTTAGTTAGCTTTTACCTAAAAGCCTCCATTATAGGCAGCTGTAAGTATAGGAGATTAGGTGCATATAATCGCTTTATAGACTTTAAACTCTAGCCCCTAGCATATAAGTTTTAAGTTATTATATTTCTTACTATCTATAAGCTGCGCTAAGCCAAGCAGAATATTTTTAGATAATATATTTTATTAATTTTCTTTCCTAGTTCTAGTTTTAACTACGTCTTAAGCAATATTTAAAAGTGTAATTTAGTATTAAACAGGACAATTAAGAATAAGAACTCTACTTTATTAAATGTAGCTCTAGAGCCTCTATATATACATTAAGAAGTCGTTATTAGCTTCGTCTAATCTGCAACAGATTTAGTTAATCATTTAGAGCTTTAAATGTTAGTTACTTAACTAAGGACCGATGTGACTTTTAAAGTTATAGGTTGACATTTGGCTTATATACATACCAAGTATTTTCCACTACCCCTCTACCCAGATAAAGCCAGTTATATAACTAGAAAACCCCACTATCTATATCTAGTAAAAGTAATATCCGCGCTTTTTATTAATTATTTACTATAACAGTAACTGTCGGAATGTTAGTTATGTGACGTGGTCACGAGACCACGAAGCGAGGCTAGCTAACCTGACCTTGGAGCAACCCCTTACTTTTAGATATCAATAACTACCAACTTCAACACCGCATACGTATCGCAATACAGTGATATTCGTGCACGTTGATAAAGCGAGTATACCGACACTGATCAGTAGACGTACAGATTAGGAAATACGCAATAAGCTAGAGCTTAAGAACCGTACTGGAAATAGTACACGGATCGCCTAGCCTTGTCTATTTCAGTTAAAGGAGAAAGCTATATTACCCTTAAAGCTCGAGACCACGTATTAGCTTAACTGCTGACGCGTTAGATCGCCTAGAGAATTGTATCTTTACTTAGAGAAGATTACGACCTCCCTTAAGCTTGAGAGAATTTGTACTGGCCTTACAGCCAATATAATAGATCGCTGAAAGAGACACCACACATGCAACCTTACTAAAAGGTAGCGCCACACTTCAAAACTTACGCATACCCATCTTACCATCAAAAACAATCGATTTTCCGACTTTCAAGACCCAATTCCTCCTACCTAGCGAGCTAGAGGTGGATTTATTTGTCGTTTTACCCCCTTTCCCCCAACAGAAAATTCTTCTTAGGGGTGGTCCTAGCTTATAAGCGAGGCACGGATAGGAACACCAAAACTACTACCACCACT
>Ga0307507_10005608_pt1 | contig 20423 bp, 8 predicted proteins | sample 7_EM_MG_FD_207223 | JGI IMG/M metagenome (GOLD analysis project Ga0307507, IMG submission 207223) | Populus trichocarpa ectomycorrhiza microbial communities from riparian zone in the Pacific Northwest, United States - 7_EM | ecosystem: Host-associated > Plants > Roots > Unclassified | place...
ATATATATATATATATATATATATAACTTAAAAAAACACTATGCATCCTTCCTTAACCCAAGTAGTGAGTTTAGGCTAATAACTACCAAACTAGTTGGCCTCATGGCATTAGGTGTAGAGACATTCCTACGAGCTTAGTAACTCGGATTGCAGATACTTAAAAGTAGATAGTGCAATGTTTGATTTTCTTGAGATTTCTCCTCAACTCATGTAACCAACTTGGAGCCGATAACTCCCAGGTCATTTGACTTTAAGGTATTAGGTGTTAAGACACCCCTTTGAACTTAATTGTTTAGGTTAAGAAGGCTATGAAACTAAACTTATTATTTACTACTATTACTACTACTACCACCACCACCACCATTACTAATTCTACTACTACTATTATTATTATTGATATTATATTTATTATTTTTTTAATCTCCAATTCCCTTAGTTTTTACCTTTGATAAAAGAGCACAAATAATGTAATAATATGATTTGCAACCTATAATCATATGTTAAAGTGTGTGTGTTAAAAAGATGATTTATAAATACTTACTAAATAAGTATCTAAGTAGAATTAAATGATAATAGTATGAGAGTTTGTAAACTTGAATAATTCAAAAAGAAGCGTATGATAAAACTTTTGTTATGAATTTTGTAAAAGACTATTGTAAAATATTTATTATGATGTATCTCAAGAGTCATCTTAATAGTAGAGTTCCTCTTTTGTCATCCTAACATTAATAGTTCTACCAAATGGTTTTAATAACACACAAAAAGTTTGTTTTTTTTTTTTTAACTATATCAACTATCCTTTCCCCCCAACCCAAATGAGACATTGTCTTTAATGTTTAAAGTTGAAAGATAAAGTATAAAAGATATAAGTTGAAATAACAACTACTAAAAAACCTGGATCACACTTAAACAAATATAACCAAAATAAATAACAAAATAGAAAATAATATGATATGGATAAAACCAAAAGACAAAAATATTTACACACTAAGGCTTAAATCCTATTTGTGTTGTTTATAGGTTTTCACGGTTGATCAATCTGTTTGATTCATGGATAGATGGATGATTAAAGTTTGTAGTTGATCAATCTATTGTTTAATAGTGCAGAGATTATGATTCGTTGTGCCGAAGATGTTATAAGCTTTTGTTCCATGGTATAGTCAAGAAAAGACAACAAATTATTATAAAAATCATTAACATTTAACAAACCTATAGATTTCTGGATGATACCAAAAAATTGACTCTCTTTTAAGAATGAAGTTGTTCCCACACTTCCTATTAACCCAAGGCTACCTTCCCATACATTAAATGAATCTTTCTCTTAGGTAATACCCGACTAAGATAATTTGTTGATTCTAAAAAATCATTTTCTTTCCTTGGATCAATCCACCAAAACACAAATATTTTTTATTTTATGAGTCGAGGATCTTGTCATTTCTATAGTTTCCACACTCTTTGTATATGTTGAATGAAAATGAAATGAAGGATATGGAGGTTTTATAGAGATGGAAAAGGAAATGTAATTATATTGCCTTTAGGGATAAGCCAACTATAGTTTTTTTCTTGTGTCAGAACAAATATGTATAGAAGTAGTTGTGATTGTGGCTCACATCTCCTCTTGGTTTTATATCCAAGAATAACTTAGACGTCCTCTATGGATCGGGGATATGTTTCTCATCCAATTTTCTTAAAAACTGATAAACAAGGTCTTTTAATCAAATTCTTGAGACTATGTCTGGCATATTCTTTATGAAAATGAGACCATAAATCATGAATTACACGATATACATCTCTGCTAGGATGTATCTCAAGTGTCAGTTGAAGATTATCTAAAGACTCCTTACTCAGGTCATCCTTAATAAATTTTATTTCATCTTCATAGTTTACAAATACCATTTCTAAAGAATTACAATGTATTACAAGTCGATTTGACATATTTGTGACAAACTTTCAATCATTTTGCATAATGTTTCTTCATAAAAGTGCTTTTACTTATCCCATGCATGTGTGAAATAAAATAATTAGAAAACTCACCTGATAATCAAACTTTTGCTTGAATTATCCAACGAATATCTTCAGAAATTCCATGGTGCATTAACAACCTCAATCTCTCACACCTAGTATAATAATTTTTTGTTATTGTATTTTAACATAGAGCAAGAATACCTTTTCAATTTCTCAAGAGTAGTGTTAAATGTTTTAGACAAGAGGTGGAAACGATATGTAAAAAAATAGAAGAAACAAATAATTGATTAATAAATGTATAAAAAATATTAGTTATCATAGGAAAGTAAAATAACCGACTTGAGAGTCACATAATACTATTATTCACCATTTGAATAGGGCTGGAAAAAGACAAGTAAAACAAAAGTCACACGAAAAGGAGACATAAAAGCAATGTGAGAAAAATAATCAATTTTTATAAACAAGATCATTGAAACCAATAAATTCATTTTCACTAGGAAAATTATCAAAGTATGCTTTCAAACGATGTCCATTTACTATAAAAACATTGTTATTCTTGATATTAAAAGCCCCATACGAATACACATGTTTCACAATGAATAAACTACTTCATCTTGATCTTAGCTTTCCAGAAAATAAGTGGAGTCGAGAATTATAAAGCAAAACATTTTTACCAACATCAAATGTTTTTTTTAAAAAAATTTTGTCATAAAACATTTTGATTCTTTTTTTATGCGTTTTAAAATTTCTATTTGCATCATTTCTTAATTCCTCAAGTTCATTTATTTGTAACTTACGAAGTTGGCTATCATCATCAAGGTTTGAATTGAAAGCTTTAACAACCCAATAAATTTTATATTCAAGTTCAACAAGCAAGTGATAAGGTTTCCCATAAACCAACCTCACCTTAAGTCAATCAGCTTAATTTCGAACAGCTGACGAGAGCTCTAATGTCAAACCTGAAAGCGGATGGGAATAAGACCAAGAAAGAAGGTCACCCAAAACTCCTACTTTCAGTGCGGCCTTTGAAAAAGTTGATTGAAGTAGGGCGGTGTGCCAGCAGAAAGAGGGCTTGAAGCTCTCCTGTTGTCCCCTATGGTGAAAGGTAGTCCGAGTGGCCTACATATACATATAAAAGAAAGTAAGTAGGGCACCATGTCTGACTGGTCGTTGAACTATCAAAGAAAAGGGAATGCGAGTAACAGGGGTGTAGGAGCTACTTCCAGCTTTCAAGACAAGGCCCTTAACATATTCAAAAGCTCCTTCAGGGGAGGATTCACTTCAATAACTCCCGTCTTCAGAGGAGCCATCTTGGTCACCATCCCCTTCCTATATGATGACATACCTGATGATGTTTTTAAAGCAGAATGATAAGCCCAAAGTATATCATTAAGTCTTAAAGACTAGTCTTTTTTATTAGGTTTCATTGTTTTTTTCAAGATTTGTTTGATCTCCCTATTAGTAAGTTCTACTTATTCACTTGTCTGAGGGTGATCAGGGGTGACAACTTAGTGTGCAATTTAATATTTCTTTATTAAAAATTCAAATGTTTTGTTACAAAAATATGTTCCACCATCACTTATCACGACTCGATGGATTCCAAATCGACTCAAAATATTGTGTTTCAAAAATTTGATCATTTTTCTATGATTATTATTTCAACTTGGAATTGCCTCTATCCATTTTAAAACTAATCTATTATGAATAATATGTATAAAAAATCAAATGACGAAGGAAATAGTCATATGAAATCTATACCACAACAGTTAAATATTTTAATGACGATAATAGAATTTAAAGGCATCATGTTATATTTTGAAATAGATCCTAACTTTTGATCATTTTTACAGATTTTGCAGAATGCATGAGTGTCATTGAACATGGTGAGCCAATAAAATCTACATTGTAAGATTTTAACAATCATTTTTTTTTACAATAAATGATCCTTACATGTCTAAATGACAAAATTTAATGACACTACTTACCTAATTATCGGGTATGCATCTTTGAAATATTTGATCAGGATAATACTTGAACAAGTAAGGGTCATCCCAATAAAAATCATACTTCGCTCAAAACGTTTCTTGTCTTAGGCTCTTCAATGATCTGCCAAATCTCCTGTTGCAAGAAAATTTACAATATTAGCTAACTAAGGCATTATAACAATGAAAAAAAAGATTCGTCAGGAAAGTAATCATTGACCAGTGTGATATCAAATTTTGACTTTGTGGCATCCCCTATTTTTAGATGAGGTTAATACATAATAATAAGACATGGTCTATTGAAAACCGAGGTAGTTTTTTTTTTTTTTTTATGTACACATTTTGGAATATTCATATAAACACCACTGAAATTTTTTTCTAAAATTTTAACAGACTTTTCTCTATATCCAGGACATCCAAAGTTATTGACAAACACTTGTACACTTATAAAACAATTTTCCAAATTTTGAATCCAATCATCCTAGATTATATCACATAATTATTTCAAGAACAATTTCACATCTTCTTCCAAGTATAACATCTCTTTTTAGCATTAAAGACAATTGCGAATAAAATAAATGAAACAACATCCAAACCTTAATAAAGTCATAAACATTAACATCTTGAATAACTTTTACAGGTTAAAAAAGATAAAAGCATTTAAATCACATATTATAATTTTATAATATATTTATTTATAAACTCAAAAGATATAGGATGCCTTAATGTTCATAATAATTACTTATAGCTAAAAAAGAAAAATTATAGTATCAATTATCAAGAATTTTGATGCGTTGCAGATAAACCAAAAACAAACAAATAACATTGTAATATAACCAATTATCATCATGGTCATTAAAAGATATTTAGCACAAAATCAATAATTCTTTGATTTTCTAACTTTCTAATCAATCATTTCCATTTATAGACTTATCAACTAATTAATTCAGTCATTGTTCTTACGATCAATTTGATTCGAACATTCCTTATAAATGTCTATACTCTAATTACCCCTCTCATACATAAATCCATCTTTCCATTCCATTACTTACCATACCTTTATCAATCCAAGTGCATGATTTTCATGCCATGACTTTTATCAATTTATATCAATCCAAGTGCGTAATCTTACAGTTTTCAGACAACTTAAATCAATATTTTAAAACTATCCTGATAGATCCTTAATTTACTATAATAATCCCAATGTATTACATAAATGTCAATCATATCAACCTTTATTTTATCCTCTACTATTATTCTCAAACAACCATTAACTTCATATCTTACGTTGCTTAAAAAACCCTTGAAATACATCGTAATCATTGTCCTAAAATAGCCATCCCTTTTCCCATTGCACTAATAAAACAATTCATTTTTATCCCTATGCTATCTTAAAGACAACCCCAAAGCTCATTTGTTGCACCACTAAAAATAATTTTCTTTCTCACTTGGACACGTTGTTTGCCTAGCCCCATATTACACTAATTTTATTATAGAAATTAGTTTTTACATAATCATAGAAAGGCCATCACACAATCACTGATTCCACCCTATAGATTGCCAAAACAACTTATAAATGTATTCCATACCCAACTAAAATTCATGTTATCAACGTGGTTACTCAATTCACCCTTATCTCTTTATGGTCATGTTACCAACTTAATTTTTATTCTTTATTATGTAACTGCCAAGTAAAATCCTCTCACCCTTAGAGACTTCCCACCCATCTTTTGTTCTAATCCATGGTTGACCCTATTTTGATTTCCATTTAATCTACATTTACTTTTTGACCCATTTCCAATTCACCTTTGAGCAACTTCCCCAGTACTAACATGGTTCCAACCATCATAAACATATCAAACCATCATGAGGACTCTATTTTGATTTCCATTTAATCTACATTTACTAACCAATAACAAGAAAAATCCTTAAAATTCCATGCATATATACATTTGTTTTTCCATGTTCATACTTATTCTTATAGTTTCAAATGTTAAGACCCTCAATTAAGAACAATTTCAGCAAGCATCAGGAACTTGCAAATCCTGGTTGGTTTACTCTAACCAACCTAGAACACTATTTGGTATTTTAATTATAACTAGAGTTGTAGAGATCGGTTTTGGGTGTGAGTTATCTTTTTGAAAAGCTCAGACATAAAGATACAACTTTGATGCAGAAAAAAACACATTTTTTTTTATCGTTTTCAACCTCAAAATCAACTATTACAGTAGCACCCGAAATCTGCCTGGGGGTTAGTTCAGTTTAGACCTTTACTCAGTGTTTTGCTAATATATGAAGTTATATAATTCAAAATTAACCAAGGCAAGTTTCATTTGAAATTTAACATCCATATTTACAACTTTCTTGAAAACCAACTCTAAATTCTATCGTTTTCAAGTTATACTTTTGATATTTATCGGCTACCGAAACAACCCTTATTTTCATTAATATTTGAGTTGTCATAACAGCCCATATTCATCATTATTTACACATCTAACCTCACATAATTTACTCAACTTTCCATCCCTAAAGCAGACTGCCTTGGCCAACCACAACCCATGTTATAATCATGCAATTTGTTTCACTTTTTTCCACATCCATTCCAAAACAACATCATTTAACACAAACAATAATTTAATAAATCATATCACCCATTTTAACATAATTTTCACAACAATAAAGCTTCAAATCATTAAACCATAGGTTTTAAACAATTACCCACAAATTAACAATCCAAGAAACTCTATAAACACTTGACAGAACTTAAAAAGAAGAGTTTTCATCACTTACCCATATCAATTTAAGGAGAGATTTCAGGGTTTCCAACCTTCTTCTTCTTCCTCCTCTTTAAAATCTTGTTTCTCTCTCTAAGCACAACTCTCTCTCTCTCTTAGTTCTCATAAACCTTAGTTCAATGATCCCTTCATTCTCTCTTTTCTTCCATAATTTCCCTTCATCTACCTTTGTAGGTGATTTTTCAAAGATATTTCCAGAAGAAATGATGCAGAGAAGCTGTAAGGCCTGACCCACTCCCCCTTGCAGAATATTATCCGTTGTGGCTCAGCCCAACCCGGCTTCCATGCCTCACGGTTTTGTTCCTGGCAGTCCATAGGCTCCAAAACGCGTCCTACAAGGTTAGGTACCAACTACCTTAATATGTCTTGGCTCTTGACACTCTTCTTTCTATGTGGGATGTTACAATCCTCCCACCTTAAGAACGAGCCGTCCTCGGCTCTGATATAATATGTAAGGCCTGGCCCACTCCCCCTTGTAGAATATTGTCCGTTATGGCTCAGCCCAACCCGGCTTCCACGCCTCACGGTTTTGTTCCTGGTAGCCCATAGGCTCCAAAACGCGTCCTGCAAGGTTAGGTACCAACTACCTTAATATGCCCTGGCTCTTGACACTCTTCTTTCGATGTGGGATGTTACAATCCTCCCACCTTAAGAACGAGCCGTCCTCAGCTCTGATACCATATGTAAGGCCTGACCCACTCTCCCTTGCAGAATATTGTCCGCTATGGCTCAGCCCAACCCGGCTTCCACGCCTCACGGTTTTGTTTCTGGTAGCCCACAGGCTCCAAAACGCGTTTTGCAAGGTTAGGTACCAACTACCTTAATATGCCCTGGCTCTAGACAGTCTTCTTTCGATGTGGGATGTTATAGAAGCTCTCCTTCTTTAGTTATTCATGGTTATTGGAAACAACTCATTTATAGGTTGGTTTTATGTTAATTTATAATTTTGCCACTTATTTATGCTTTAATGTATTTTTCGCGTAAACTACCTAGTTTCTATGTAAATTGCGAGTCTTTCCAGAACTTAAATTGATCTATAAAATTAAAACCAAGGTAACACAACATTTCAAGAGACTCCCTATAAAAGTTTAGCTTAGTCCGACGATCGGATTGAGAGTTATACACGTTAGCATGACTAGTCAATTTGTGATTTTATAAAAAATCTGAATTTTCTTATTAAATCACTTAATAAGTCGTATCAATTATTTCACTAAACCTTCAAGATCATTTTCTTATTTCATAATATATATTTTTATTTTTATTTTTTTATCGAGTTTATTACCGTTTCATAGTGATATTATTGGTTCTTACTTGTACCATCACTCTTGTTTTTGAGATCTTTTTTTATTTTTATTATTTTTTTATTCATTGAAACTCGTTATTGATTTCGTCAATATTATTTATTTTGAACCCAAAATTTATAATTTTCTTTTCAACTCCATCAATACTTTTAAATTTATGCATGGAGATCGTCCCCTCATTTGCGCATAACATATTTTAATATTTATGTTATTTATCCATTTTTTTGCATTTCAAGTTTTCATTTTATATCAATATTTTATTATTTTTGATCCTATATTTATACGGGGTTTGTATTCTTTCGTACATGAAAATATCATTCGTGAAATTTAAATCTTGCTTCAATGCTGACACCAAAGTTAAATTGTTTTATATCTATTTTATTTTCACTATTTTCTTCCGACCATATTTCTTGTGTGGACCACAGCTGCCGTGAGGTTTGTGGGAGGTGTAGATGAGTTCATACTGCCATCATACGCAAAAGGAGCCTCTTGTCTTTTCTGCGTTATAAATTTATAATGGACTTGTACTGACGCTGAGAGGTGAGACTTGACAGACTTGGGAGATAAGTCCAACGTCGACCTTTTCTGACATTAAAATTGGTGAGCCCCACACACGTTCTTTCCCTTGAAATTTTAATGTTATGCATGAGAGAATTTATTAATATTTTTTTAAACATATCAAATCAATATAAAAAATCATTTAGAGAAAAAAATTAATTTTGATTACGTATAAGTCAGTTTAAGAAAATATTAATGTCATATAAAAAAATAAAAACAAAAATTATCTTAAATTCATCCTTAATAACTAAATGTTTTTATTCTTTTTATGAGGTATCATAAAAATAATAAGAAATAAGTCCAAACTCCAGTTTTATTTTTATACAATTTATCAATGTTTTATTTTTGTTTAAGTAAAAAAAATTTCCATTATTATTTTTAGTTTACAAAAGCTTTTATTTTTCTCTAGCCATTATTTAATAAGTTACTTTTTTAATTTAGTTTAGTAGGTTTTTAAATGTTTTTCAATATATTATAAGTTTTATCAAGACTTGATGATTAAAAATATAAGAAACAAGAGTAATTCAATTAGGGATAGTCAAAAATGATGTAGTTGGAGAGGAAAAACAATTCTTGTCCTTTATTAGTAGAAAAAGGAAACGAGAGTCGTCATCTAATATTTTGGTAATTAAAAACCCTAATTAATCTCAGAGTCTTGATAGGAGGACTGATTGTATATATAAAGGATGTATCACCCCTAGTATATCTTACCTAAGATAAGCTGTATTATCTATTTGTTTGATATAAACTAAAAAAAAATTGTATTTTCTAACTGTTTGTTAGTTTAAGGTTGAAGACAAGTTCTCTTCAATTAGGAGATTCTTATCTTATTAGGTTCAAAACTTAATCGTTCTAATACCAATATAAAAATAAAAGGAACTATCTTTTTATTTAATACTAGAAAAACATCTTACATATAAGTTTATAATCCTGAATACCAACAGAAAACAAAATAAATTTTTGGTGTTTTTTGAATTTAGTATCGAGAATATGTTTTATGTATAAATTTGTAATCCCATATATTAAAAAGGAACAAGATAATTTTTTTTTTATATTTTTGAAATGTAGGTCAAGTTTTCATGGCTTTAAATAAAAAAAAATCATGCAAAATAAAAAGATTATTTTATGTGATTTTTTAATATGATGAAATATGCAGATATAATCTATTTTTGAAAGACTATGCCATATATAAAATAAAAATTGTGTTTTTTAAAGAAAGATGTTTTTTGTTGTTGTTATTTTTATGGAAAGCAATCAATTCATTTAATATCAAAAAAAGATCTTGCGTGTAGATCACAATTTCAAATATTAAATATGGAAGGGTAAAAATATGAGAAACTCAAAATTAATTGAAAAATAATCTTCTAAAAAATTTAATTTTTTTTAAAATTAGATTAAAGCCATGTTTGGCAAAAAAAAAAAAGAATTTAGAAAAGAAAAAAATAATAATCACTTACATGTCCTACTATCACATGATCAAATCAAGTCACAAAAATAAAATCATATTAAGCAATATTTCACTCGAGTTAAGGGTGTAAATCATATAAACTAGTATACAAACATGAGGCATGTGATTGAAGAGACTTCTAAAATTTAAGGACCAAACCTGAAAATGGCCAAAAACACAAGAAGACAAATCGCATGAATTAAAATGCAGCTATTAGAATATTGGAACTCTCGGCTGTGGCTAGCACTACCGGAGAAGGAGTGGCTGAAACGCTAGTGCAGAGAAATTCGCGGCTCCTGCAGAGAGGTTCAATGCTGCCGAAGGAGAAGGGGTTGTTTTGCATAGGCAACTGTTCACGACAACATTTATAGCGTGTTTGCCAGTGTAGTTGCGGGTGCTTTTCAAATAACTTTTCATGCCAAAATGCATGTCAATGATGTTTTTTTATTTTTTAAAAATCATTTTTGACATCAGCACATCAAAACGATCTAAAACGTACAAACCATATTAAATTTTAGCAAAAAAAAAAATTTTCAAATTTTTTGAGAACGCAGGTTGAACCGCGTTCCCAAACACTGCATTAATAGTTTTATCCACAGACCTAATTCATCGATGTAAGATTATCACTTTATCAGTAAAAATTTTACCGACCAATTCACTAACAGCCAAAGTCTGTCGGCATATCGTTTGTCAATAATTTTATATTTTGTCGCTAATTTTGTTGGTAAAAAAAATACTGATGATTTTATAGATGAAAAATACGCGCAAAAAAAAAATTCCCGCTGGAAATTGATTAGTACTTAAAAGTGTATTTTTATCAAGGTTTTATATCATCATTTTGCACTTAAAACATCCATAACTCCTTAACTAAAACATGTTTTATAATAACAAGTCTAATACTATAAGATACCTTTAATTTATAGTAAATGTTCATCTTAAATGCAGGCCTATCACATAAATCAAAGGATTAATTGATGAGTTTAACTACTGAAATTGAGAAGACAAAGAGAGGGTTAAGCTTAGAAAAGATATGCTAGTTCAGTCCAAACTGAAACACTGTTTAGTCATTGGGTCATATCTGAAGCTGTAGATCTTGGATTTTAATTTGATTTATATAGCTAGAAAGCTAAGACATAGGCCTAAAACATTTATAAGGAGTGAAAGACTCAATAGTTCTGAATTTTGGCATATAAAAGGAGGCATTTGTCATGCATTTAGGCATCTTGGTTTTCAGATCAAGATCATATTCTTGCTCTCTCTTTGTATTTTTGTAATGCTGAAGTTTTATTTATATTAATCTCTTGTTTATGCTTTTCATTTCATTTCCTTTACTTAGTTAACTTATATCTTATTTATGTTCTTATCTTGTTTATTTATGTTTCTTTTCTTCATTATGTTTAGCTAAGTTTATTATGTCAAGGTGAAAATGTTACACTAATGGTGTAAGAATAAGTATAATATAAACTCAACATGGACTTTAATGTTTGATACTAACATGTTTTGTATTTGTTATCTTATTCACTCTTAATACTTTGCTTGTTAAATAGTTAATCTAGATTTATATTGTATAACCTTGGTACAACAAATACTTGGCACTTTCATAGCCCAAACCGTATGGTATAACCGACACTTGTGCTATGAAAGGAACTTGATTTGTTGTTAACATAAGTTATAATCATGAATACCTGACAACATTTACAAGTATTAGCATTACTCGAATAAAATAACTAATGTAATCATGTTAACAATTTATAATCCGATTGGAACCTCCTTTGTGTGTGGTTTCCAGTTAAGTAATAAGAGTTTATACTATACTTGTTTGAAATACCATTAGTGGATCCTCTAACCTTGACAATTGTTTTTATCAATGTTTAATCCTTATATCAATATCACATCTCAAAGCTCTCTTCAACTTATTATTATTATTGTTGTTGTTGTTGTTGTTGTTGTTGTTGTTGTTGTTGTTGTTGTTGTAGTTAACCTCCTTGTGGTTCGACCCTAGTCTTGCTGGGTTATTTATTACTTCGACACTCCTACACTTGGGAGAAGACATCAATCTTTTGGTTGTGTCAGAAATATACCGACGCAAAATATTTCGTCGGTGATGGTGGCATATACAATAAATATTTTTAAACTTTTGGTAAAATACCGACAGGATATGTCCGTCGGTATACACGTCGGAGATAGTGGCATATGCAGTAAATATTTTTCAACTCTTGGTAAAATACTAACAGACTTTTTCCATTTGTAGAGACGTCGGTGATTGTGGTATTTTCAATAAATATTTTTCAACTCTCGGTAAAATACCGACGAAAAAATGCCATTTGGAAATTCGTCGGTGGTGTTTTATTTTTTTTAAAAAAATATTTAGAATAAATAATATAAAATTATATAAATTAATAGTAAAAAAAACCAATTATGAAAATAAAATTGTATCACCCATCAAAAATATAAAAATAAAGTTAAATAATATTCATCCAAATATTCATTTCAAATTTAATGTGTTTTTTTTTTTAAAAAAATTAAACTAGAACAATGGAGGATGAGGAGGAGGAGGCTGATTTTCCCAGGACCAAACGGCCAAAAAGAGGGCGCACATGTATCACCCATCTGTGATCTAATGTCCATGACCATTTGGTGGAGTTGTTCGTAATCCGTCGAGAGTCGCTCGTATTGTTATTGCAAGGCCAAGAACTCCTTAGATTGGATGCTCGTATTGTTTTTGCAAGGCCAAAACTCCTTAGATTGGATGCTCGATACTGATTAGGAGCTCCTAACAGTTGAGACATTACGGGCCACCCGCAAATTCTCGGCCGTAGTGTTGGAGAGCCCGTACACCCGATTTTTATCGGGTCTAAGATTATCCTACCTCCATCCACAAATTCGGATTGAAATTCGGATTGGTCGAATGATCGTCCCCATATCTTTCCCTCAACCGACTATTATAGGTCTCTTGAAAATGAAAAAAGAAATCATCATATTCAATTCAAGAAAATAATAACTTACAAAATAAAATGGTTGAATGAACATATCATGAAGTGTTGAGCGCGGTTGTCAACGAACTGTTGCACCCTTTTTTGGCGGTCTTCACTCCGCACGTGCGTCTCTACAAACAGCTCAATTGGGCTCGACTCACGTCTAAGAGGCGTAGGTTGTAAGAAAAAAAATTAATTAAGTAACAACAAATTAATTAATGATATATTTCATTTAAATTAATCTTACCATCTGTTTCGCATGTGCAGCAAATGGAATGAAGCTGCTGGTGTGCGTGGTCACCGAACCATGAATTTACCGGTTTCGGTTGTTGGCACTAGACTGTGAGCATCGTGTGAACCACTCAGATGTCACGTGCTGAATATATTGTGGCCATATATTCCCCGGGATGTATGGCAGTTTGAAATCCCTCCAAACCGCCACGTCATTTCAGCCTTGTAGACTGTTATCTCTCGTGTATGTTTGGGCTTTTTTTGTGATTCATATCAAAAATCACGCAACCTACTTCCATAATGACAAATTAGATTTTAAAACATAATTTTTTTTAAAAAATATCGTATTGTTTTCGATGTTATCTAGTTGCCGCGTGATTTTCCCACATTCTCCTCACAACATTGTCATACGCGTTGTCCCACCCCAATCTGTGTTGTGTGTAAATAATTTTTTTTAAATAAAAATAATAATTTATTTACAATTATAATGATAATTTATTAAAAATAAGCTGGAAATTAAAAATTAACACCAACATGAAATCTTCAAAACCATGCATCGATATAAGGTCTCCATTCAGGATGTCTGGAAACCTGACTCCATTGAAATAATAGAATCTCCATCGACGATTTAAACGCCGATGATATTACTCGGACGACCTCAATGTTTGTGAACCTGAAAATAAATTAAATTAATGAAATATTGATTAGTTGTTCATAAATTATGTTATAATTAAAAAAAGACTAAAATCGAAACAAACTTACATTGAAATGTCGTCTTTCCAATGTGCCTAGTACTTGCGGGTGAATTGATTCCGCTGTGAAGGCACACCGCCTCTGAGCTGTGAAACCACGCTGGAAGAGGCAGCATCGTGAGTCGGCGCAAGTGCCTCTTCTTGATCGGCACCTAAGGACAAGTCATCCTCGTTGCTAGAAGAACTAGCTGCAACCATATGCTCATGACGTGCTATTCATTTTGTTCTATGCATTTACATAATTTTATACGAATAATTACATAATTAAATTTGATTATTACAAAAAAATTCGGAAGTACCTCCCATATACTAAAGACTACCCAAAGTTCTCAAACATGCAAAAATTGAGAATAGCCACAAACCAATTGACTCCATTCAAAAATCTTATATATAACCTAACATCTATACAAATTTAACAAATAAAATAAAGAAAAAAATAATATTTAATTTTATATATTCAACTAACATTTATAGAAATTCATCAATAACAATTCAAATTAATGGAAATAATTAAACACATATCATGCAATAATAGAGTAAAATTGAGATAAAATAATTAAATTTAATCCTATATATTCAATTACTAATTACAAGGTAAATTCAACAATAACAATTAAAATTCAAAAAATATTCAATTATTATGGCAATACAAACAATAAAATATATTGAACAAATAAAAAAAAAACTATAGACTTTAGGAATGAAAAATGCTTACCTTAATATTGTGTTTATTTCAAGACTTTGTCTACATTATAAAAATACATCAAAACAAAAAACACAACAAAAATAACAATAACTAAATCAAAGAAAAAATAAAAAAATAAAATCATTAAGCATATTAAATGGAAATACATACCTTTTAATTTGCTGAAAATAGAACCAGAGATTACAAGTAAAAAACACTCTATTCTGCAGCAAATGAGAGAAAAAAACGAGAATGAGAACTCTGAAACGAAGGAGAGGAAAAATGAACTGAAGGGGCAATCACTGGGATTTATAGTGTAGTTTTACCGTCAACATCATCGACAGAATATTTAAATAATATTATTTTTAATTATTTCGTTGGTGAATTTTTAAAAGTCCGTCGATAAATTTTGAATTTCGCACTAAAATTTTTAAATGACCCTCCAGAATTTTCACAGTATGTCGGTATATACATGCGGTCAGAGATGCATTAATACCTGCCCTTTGGAATTCGCACAGTCCGTTGGTAATTGTGAACTGCACTGACTAATGCTGACGGACTGTATCCGTTGGTATTAACGTCGGTGATTATGGCATGCGGAGTAAATATTTTGCAACTCTCGGTAAAATGTCGACAGACTGTATCCGTCGGTATAGACATTGGTGATTGTGGCATTTGCAGTAATTATTTTGCAACTCTTAGTAAAATATCGACAGACTGTATCCGTCTATAGAGACATCGGTGATCGTACAATGTGCATGAAAGATTATGTTTGTATTGCCGATTTATCCTCTTGCAAACACTTAAATTACAAACTATCCGCAAAGAACAATAACAATAGTGAACAATTATAAAATAAATATTTCGTGTTACAAAATATCATCCATAATATTACATTATAAAAAAATGCTTTACACTTTCCTTGATTCTGATAGTTAGTCAAAATTTTCTTCTTTTTCGTCGTCAATTGAATCATCATCAACTTCATCGCAATCTTTAATATGGATATCATCATCATCTTCATCGACATTTGCTTGTCCACTAGAGCTCAGAACAACATTCAACTCCTCTGCGTCAACATCAACAAGACTATCATCGAAAACATGAAAATTTGAAATTTCTTCTAAGTCAATCGAAGGAGCAACTTTATATGGTTCAACCAACTCACTAACTTGAAAGACTTCATCTCCCCTGGGTTTTGTTTTTCAAAATGAATAACCAATCAACTCTTGACCGGTCCTTTCTAAAGGAAGGAGTGTATGTGTAATAAACTTGTTGACATTGCTTTGCGAAAACAAAGACATCGTTTACATTGTAGAGTCTAGCTTTTGAGTTGATTTTGACCAGACCATAGTGAGGATCTACTATGATTCCTCTGTCAGTGGTGTTATACCAATAACATTTGAATAAAAACACTCTATTATGCTCGCTATGATATTGCAATTCGACGACCACTTCTAATTTACCATAGTAGTCAACTTCAAACTCACTACAAGTCGATCCCTTAACATAAACACCGTTATTGTATGTCTTTCTTCCATGCTCGTGTTCTTCAGTATGAAATACCCGTTGAAAAAATACCCGTTGTAGCACTTAACTTTTCTTTTAGGGCCTAGGCTTAGTGAAGACAATGAAATACCAACACTCCTTCCCATTTGATAAACCTTGTATATCATGTACAACAATGAACAATAAATGAGAATTATGTAATGACATACAATAACTTTGCAAGAGATAATGAGTTTGTGATAGTACTTACATGTGTTTTGAACTACGTCGTAAATTGTTCATCTTATAATGAAAATATTTGGGATTCGATCAACTGTGAGTTATTAGACAATAAATATTGTCAATGTTGCCTACAAGGTTTTAAAAATTATATGAGTTTATGATAGTACAATATATAAATACTATATTTTTTACAAAGTTTAAGTAGTACATATACTTACTGAATAAAAGGTCTTAACTTATCATAGTTAAATAGAACATAATTGTGTGCTTGTCTGAACTCTATATCAAACAAATATCTTCTCCTTATGACATTTTTAGGTGGATCGTCTAGGATTGAAGAATATTGACAAGTTCCCACTAGAAGACACTTCACCACCATCATCATGTCGTGGAACGCGATTGATTCTCGTTTTCAAACGAGGTTTGAAATAGTACGAGATAAATGTTGAGATCTCCTCAACAATATAGGCCTTACATATTGAAGCCTCAACATGCACCTTATTCTTAACCTTTTTCTTAAGATTGAACAAGTACCTGCATGGAATTAATCAAATATTTTCAATTAAGAAAAACAATGAAAATACTTTTATATATGAATTACATTGCAACTGTAATATTTAACCATTCAAATGGATACATCCATCTATATTGGACCAGTCCTTCAACTTTTTCCTCGAACGGTAAATGTATAGGGAGATACTCCATTGAGTCAAAAAATGATGGAGGGAATATCATCTCAAGTTTGCTTATTGTTTCGACGATATTTGTTTCAAGCCTCTCAATGTGATCAACATTCAACTTGCTGGAACATATATCTCTAAAGAAATGACTAATCTCCGTGAGTGCATCCTATATCCCTTTTGGTAACAAATCATGATAAGCTAATGAAATGAGTGTTTTCATAAACACATGGCAGTCATGACTCTTCATTCTATACAATCTGCATTCCTCCATATTAACCAACCCTAATATGTTCGAGGCATGTCCATTAGGAAAATGTAGACTCTTAAGCCATTTGTAGACTAGTAGTTGTGCATTTTTCTCTAACACGAAGCTTGCTCTGTGACATGATAAAAAGATTGATGTCTTATCTCAAGTGCAAGAGTGTCAAAGTAATAAATAACCCGGCAAGACTGGGGTCGAACCACAAGGAGGTGAACTATATAAAATTATAAATAATAAATGAAAAGGAGTTGAAGAGAACTTTTGAGATGTGATATTGATGTAAGGATTAAACAAAGATAAAACAATTATCAAGGTTAGAGGATCCATTAATGGTATTTCAAATAAGTATAATATTAACATGATTATATTAATTATCTTATTTGAGTAATGTCAATAATTGTAAATGGTGTCAGGTATTCATAATGATAACTTATATTAACAACAAATTAAGTTCATTTCATAGCATAAGTGTCGGTTATACCATACAGTAGGTTATGAAAGTGCCAAGTATTTATTGTACCAATGGTTGTTCAACACAAATCTAGATTAACCATTTAACAAGCAAGGTATTATGATTGAGTAAGATAACAAATACAAAGCATATTAGTATCAAACATTAATGTCCATGTTGAGTTTATACTATACCTATTCTAACACCATTAGTGAAACCTTTTCACCTTGATATAATAAACTTAGCTAAACATTATGAAGAAGAGAAACATGAATAAACTAGATAAAAACATAATAATGATATACATTAACTAAGTAAAGGAAAGGAAATGAAAAGCATAAATAAGAGATTAATATAACATGAAATAAAACTTGAACATTACAAAATACAAAGATAGAGAGTAAGAGAAAGATCTTGAACTGAAAACCAAGATGTCTGAATGTATGGCAAATACCTCAATTTATAGGCTAAAATTCAGAACTATTGATTTGATGACTAATTGTTGAGTGGGTGGCCACCTCTTGACTTGGTGACAACCATTATCTTCTTGACTAAAAGTTAAAGAAAGATGACTTATATTAAGAAGAGGGGGATATTTTTAGGGGGGGTGGTTGTTTGCAGTTTGGGAGGGGAGAGTTAGGATGGGGAAGAAGAAGGAGAAATAGGGGAGGAGAGGGTCGGTAGAGTGGTGATGTATTAACTTTTACCGATGGAATCACCGATGGACTAATTCTGTTAGTGATGCCATCGGCAATTCTGTCGGTGAATGGATCATGTCACTGTACGAAGATCCTGGTTTGAATCCCTTGGTAAGTCCGTCGGTATAATTTCTCGCAAAAACTTTCACATCATCGAACTGTTTTTTTTAATTCTATATATTTCGTCTGTAATTCAGTTAGGATATACCAACAACATTAGTCTGTCAGTATATACTGATTGAATTACAGATAAAATAGTGTCTGTCAGTAATTATCACCGCAATTTATCGACAGAATTATTCCGTCGGTAATTTCATTGGTTTTAGACAAATTTCTAGTAGTGGTTAGTTTATCAAGGAGAGCAAATGGTGGATGGTTAACCGATGAACTTGCGGTTGATGATGGTGATGGCTATGAAGCTGTAGTTTCCATGAGATACCACTGTTGGAGCTGAAGAAGTCATAGTGGCTAGACCAAGAAAAGTTGGGGAATCAGTGTTAGACTGGGTTAGTGAGGAGTTGTTGGTGTAGAGGGGCTGCTAGAGTTGAGAAAGAACTTCTACTGCTGTTGTGACTGGAAGAGAGAGCCTCTTATTATTGAAAGAGTAAACTATTGCTTATAGTGGGAACCAAAAGCTTTTATGATTGAGAAGAAAACTCTTATTGCTGGAAGGAGGATGAAGCTAGTTCTAGGGGGCTGATTGTAATCGTTGTTGAGAAGAAACAACTGTTGTTGCTGAACAAAAAACAGGTGTTTGTAGGCAGCTGATGAAGACTAAGATATTGCTGATGATGTGCAGTGAAGATGAAGTTATAATGGTTGTCCTGGTGCATAGTTGTTCTTCTGTTATGATTCAATGGAAACCATGAACAACTGAGAATGTTAGTTGCTGCACTGCAGAGAGGGACGACTGTAATGCTACATTGTTGTTGCTGTTGAAGCATTAGAATTGTTAGGACTTATCCGTGTTTATTGCTTAGTTGGTTACTCACTCTGTTAATAATGCCCTAGTTTGTAGGGTAATCTGTTTTGTTTGAATTGGTCTTAGACCCACTTACACGTTCTTAGGAGTTGTGAACGTGGAGTTTACTTTTATGTTGATTTCCTTGTAACAGGCTTGTATAAAGCCATTGTTTTTGCAATTCAATAAAATGATTTTTCAGCCTAAACTTGTAAATTTGTTCTGAGATCCAACATCTGGTATTAGAGCTTCATCACAGAGGCCTGATTGAGTGTTCTAAGAAACTGCAGTTTCTTAAGAAGGTAGCAAGAGTAAGAGATTAGCAAAAGAGAGAAGAGTTAGAGAATCATGGCGACAGAGAACAACAACTTTGTTCAGCCAGCAATTCCATGGTTCGATGGTCATTATGACCATTGGGCCATGCTCATGGAAAACTTCATTGGATCAAAGGAGTACTGGGACTTGATAGAGAATGGGATTCTTGCAGTAGCGAAAGAGGTAGAGCCAACAGAGGTGTAGCGAAAGAGCAATGAAGACCAGAAACTAAAAGATTTGAAGGTCAAGAACTATCTATTCCAAGCTATAGATAGGACTATTATTGAGATCATACTCAATAAGAAGACTGCAAAGGCTATCTAAGATTCGATGAGACTAAAGTATCAAGGCTCTACCAAGGTGAAACATGCTTAGCTACAGGCTTTGAGATTTTTGGCATGAAGAAGGGTGAAAAAGTCGATGAGTATTTTACCAGGTGATTGTGCATTAAAAGTAACATTAAGTCTCTTATTTTACATATGTATTTATTGTTTTTATTTGGGTTTTTTTATAATAATTGATGTGCTTTTTAGTAATGAAGTTTCTTTTAATGTTTCGATAGGTTTTTGGAGCTTAAATGAATTATTTCAGAAAATTCAACGTCGGAATTCGGAACAAAGAATTGAAGAGA
>Ga0307507_10005609_pt1 | contig 20422 bp, 22 predicted proteins | sample 7_EM_MG_FD_207223 | JGI IMG/M metagenome (GOLD analysis project Ga0307507, IMG submission 207223) | Populus trichocarpa ectomycorrhiza microbial communities from riparian zone in the Pacific Northwest, United States - 7_EM | ecosystem: Host-associated > Plants > Roots > Unclassified | place...
CCCCCCTCATGTTCCATCGTGCATTTTTGACTTGTCGTTCTCGTATTTGTTGTGTTTCGCAAAGGATTGGTGGTGGTGAGTGAAAGTGGTGGTGAAGCGACGTGTTCATGATTGACCTGTCACACCCGTCACACCCGTGTCATGGGTATGGGTTTTTCTGGGGTACGAAAATGCCAACCCGCACCCGTACCTGCACCTGCCCGCGACCTCAACCCGTGACATTCCCTAGCAGTGACATTGAAATGCATGGCTAACCTGGATGAATTTTTCACCACCCTCTCACAATGTGATCAACTGAAATTTCTTAACACCCAACTTCACCTTGCTGTGATACCACCTGCTTCACATTCCATCACTTCGCTTCACAATCTCTTGGAACTTAGGTTGGATCTGATATTAATAAAACTCTGGAATTACCCTTTGGCCATTTGTTATTACCCTGGTTGAAAGTCTTCCAATTGTGAGATAGTTTTAAGGCATCTTGTTAGACTCAGGTATGGGTGTCACTTCGCAACCTCCTTTCTCAATCCTCTTGTTGCTTGACTAGCTTTATGTATGGTGGCTGCAGCCTGGATGAGCCTGACTGAGGTTATCAGCACTTTAACATGCTCCAATTTATCATCTCTTGTCAACCTCCCACTCTCCATCCCTATCACAGATAACATAATTGCTGCTCTTATGTCTGACAAAAACACATGTTGTGAACCTCCTGATTTGACATGTGGCATTCATAGTGCTTGGAAGTCCAGTCCCAAGACTGAAAAAAGACTGACACTGAACTGGACCCAGACCAAGACCGGAAATTCATAGGACCATCAAAGACTGCAACCGTGGTCTGGTCTTTGGTCTCTCATGATTTCGGAAATTTTAAGACCAACAAAAGACTGGTCTAACTGGTCTCAACCGGTTACGAGTTGTGTTTGTGTCTGGTTACAAGTTCCAAACACAAACACAACTCTCCTCCTACCACCACCATCCCCATCACCGTCACCACCCTTCGTGACCACTGCCTCACATCGTGAGCACCTGCCATGGGCTAAACAACACTTAGGCCCACACATCAACTGCCACCTCATGCACTGGAGGCTCAGCAACAACACCCACATGGCCACAGCATGCCATATCCTCCATGATGACCTCCCCCCCCTGCTGCTGCCTCTCCACATTGCCTATGGCTGCCACTGCCCACTACTGTCATCAACCACCCACACCCACCTTGCCACACACACACCAACCACAATGGCAACAATGAGTGCCTTCTGTGTCAACAGTGCATGTACGAGATGATGTGGCACCTCAATGGTCCCCTTTGGATGTGCCATGTCATCCAGATGGCAGTGACACATGCTGTCATCGCCATCCACAGTAGGGTAGGTGACTACATCACATTGTAAGCTGCACCAGCCCCCCTCTTTTTCCTTTTTCAATAGCCACAACCCACCCAGTGGCCATAATAACACCTGCCAACCACTGCCACATCACCCCCTCGCCCTCTGCCACCTTTGGCAATGACAACAACTCATGACAACAGCCACAGGATGACAATGGAGATGGGTGGATGATGACAACACAATGTGGCGGTGACGATGGATGACCACAACGAGGATGGATGATGGACAATAACATGAAGACCATGACAATGGACAACAATGAGGACACATGAGTGCTCTCCCCCCCCAAAACTGAACAAGGGGTAGTACTAGGCTCAGTACTATATTTACTCAATTACATACATTATCAGTAGCTCCAAGACCAGTCCTCAACCAGTTGAGACCAGTCTTTCAACCATAAAAAACTGACCTAAACCACACTGAACTGGTTGATGTTGGTTCAGTCCAGTTTTTGTGGTTCTTTGACCTGTGAGGACTGGTCCTGGTCCTGGTCTTGTCAAATTTGGACAAAAGACCAGACTGGACCAGACTTCCAAGCACTAGGCATTCAAAGATTGTTAGATGTTGAATGGCATTCTTTTGAATTCAAATTTATCTACCAGTGGCCAGGCCGTCAATGCTTAAATCCATCAAGGTGCACCTCTGCAGTGCCTCAGCATATTTAAGGGATTTGGAAATGTTCTAGCAGGAAAACACCATCATCAAATATTCACTGTTATCTTGTGCAGTTAATTTCTTTTTTTTTGTGCTACAGATTCCAGTATTTGCTAACTCGATTGCAAATCATAACAGGACAGATTTACTGCTGTATGCATAGAACTAGCTACTTACTGACTGAGTTGCAGTCATACATTATGACTCTGCCCAAACACCTCTGCTAGAGGACCAAGCGGAAATTGCCAAAATGGACAGCTACTCTGATAGTTTGGTATTGCCTGGGCATGATTGTGCTATAGCAGATTGTTGAATTCTGCATCAAGATTGTGATTGTGATCAAGCATTATGTAACCACCACTATAACTACTGTACAGGGGTTCGTTCTTTTCCTCAGTTGCTCTTCCATCAGCTGAGAGTATACTAGTTTATTTCCAACAGGTTATGGGCCAATTTGGTCTCTAGTTACCCTGCCTTTATTTTGACCACTTCCAATCATTTGATTAACAATGACTCTTGGTGATTCTGTCTCCAATGACCCTACACCACCCACTGCATCAGCCCTGGTGAGTTCTGTTTCCACAACCACCCTGTCCAGTGATATTTCCCATCCTTCCATTTTGATCCAAAGCATGAAAGAAACCAGCTGGGGGGCCATTGCTCTTCTCGACAAGACTTCAAATAACTATGCAGCATGGAGTCAACACATCATTCACATTTTGCGACTTTCTTCTGGACTTGACCTCTACCTTGACAGTTCATTTCCTGCTCCTGACTCTCATTTCAAACCTCTTGCTAACTGCAACTGGAAAATCAATGACACAGCTGTTCAGGCATTTCTTCTTATGAAGTGCGCCCCTTCCGAACATCCCTTTATTGAAAATTGCATGTCTGCATGTGATATTTGGTCAACTTTGCAAAAACACCACATTCATCAGGGACTGATGTCCCAGGTCACCCTTATTCAAGAAGCACTATCTGTTTGTTATTCTTTGTCTACCCCCTTCGCTGAAACCACTCTGATTTTACATGATCTCAACTGACACATTTGGGATATGGGTGCTCCACATATGTTAGTCACCCTGTGCCTTACCCAATGGAGTAACCAGATGTGACAGCCTGCCATGTCACATGGGCCCAGCTGGACTGGCCAGATTTCTAAAATGTGCCTTAGGAATGGTCCAGCCTGATCCTTACAATCACTCATCAGCTCGTGGTGGCCATCTTTCTCCCTGACAGTGACATTATCATGCAGAGGATGCATATCATCATCTGGCAGCACACTTTGTATATATACTACAATGATTTTGTGTGATAATAGGCCTGCAGAAGTCAGTTAAATGCCATGAGGACTGTCATGGGGAGGATGCATATCGTCATCTGGCAGCACAAATTGCGGCACACCTTTTAAATATACTACAATGATTTTGTATAATAATAGGCCTGGAGAAGTCAGTTAAATGCCATGAGGACTGTCATCAGGAGGATGCATATCGTTGTCCAGCGGCACACCTTGTAAATATACTACAATGATTTTACATAATAATAGGGCTGCACAAGTCAGTTAAACACCATGAATGTGAGCCATTGCAATTGAAAAAGATACAGGATGATCTATTACAGTAATCTTGCAATGCTAGTTGATATCACAACCTTATAGGGGCCTTTTTCTACAAAGACCCCAGCAGGGCAGTACAATTTCTTTTTGACAACTCTGGTGGAGCAATTCAATCTAAAAAAAAGATAGCCCAGCAGAGCAATGAAACTTTTTTTAGAAAGACCCCAGCAGAGCAATGCATTTTTTTTAAAAAAATACTCCAGTGGAGCAATGAAACTTTTTTTTATGAAGACCCTGGTGGAGCAAGGCAATTTTTTTAACAATTGGTTCCATTGGAGCAATGTATATGAAAGGGAACTTATAAAAATAATAGCCAAAGCATATCTTAATAATTCAACCACCAAGGAAGGTGTCTGCTGGTAGCTTTAAAGAATTTTCAAATGCTGAGGTGGAGTGATGCAAATTTCTTTTGTGTAACTTCAATGTAGGAATGAAATTCTTTGAAAAAGGGTTTTCATGGGGGGCACTTCTTTTTAATAGCTATGTTGGGGGTCTGGAGCAATATATATATATATCATGAAGCCCCATCAGGGCAGTGCAATTTCTTTTTAAAAGACCCCTGTGAAGTGCAATTTTTTGAAAGATGATTCCATTGGAGCAATGTAATTTTTTTTAAATGGCTCTGGCAGATCAGTGTGATTTTCTTTACCTCTGTCAGAGCAATGTATGATAAATCAATCAATGTCAGGGAGGTAAAAGCTGTTAATTAACTAGTCTTCTCTGGTATTTCATCAGATGGAAACACATTTTTTTTTTCACTCCAGCAGCAATGACATTTAGGTGGGAATTTTCAAGAGAACATACATGAAATGTAACTTTCCACAGATTGTTTCAGCTCCACAGCATGTAATAATGACTTTTAACTCATGTAAAAAACCACCTCCGAAAAGCTGGAAAAGGCAGGATTTGAACAAGCTAGGCCTGACAATAAGTTGTTCAGAGAGAAAAAAGTCTTGGTGGTTTTCATTGCAGAATGTACCTTTTTACGGATTGTTTCAGCTCTGCAGAATCTAATAATGACTTCTCACCCATATAGAAACCACTTCTAAAAAGCTGCAAAAGGCAGGATTTGAACAGGCTATGCCTGATGATAAGTTGTTCAGGAGGAAGAAAAGTCTTGATGGTTTTTATTGTGAAATGTACCTTTCTGCAGATTGTTTCAGCTCCACAGAATCTAATAATAACTTTTAACCCATATAAAAACCACCTCTGAAAAGCTGGGAAAGGTGTGATTCGAATGAGCTAGGCCCAACAATAAGTTGTTCAGAAAGAAAAAAAGGTCTTGATGATTTTTGTTATAATGCCACAATGCAGTCAAGGTTTCATAGAGAGTATTGACATAAAACACCTTATTCTGTGTTGTCCTAAGAAAGCAAAACAGCTCTTGAAGATTTTAACATGGTAATTATCATGGCATCAAGGTCAATTCACTGACTGGTTTGGGGGTTATGCAGATTAAAATTGGGTGAGTGTGTCACTTTTTGTTGGGATGCAGGGTCTGCTTGCAAGCAGCAGAGGGTCTGTGCACCAAGCACATCACCTCAATTTGGAAATGTCCCAGGCACAAACTGTAACTTTGATGGCACCAATGTGGGATACCATTACCAAGCAAGCTCCATGGTCAAGCTTGCTTGCATAAGCATCATATCCAAGAAAGGAATGCAAGTTGGAACAAAAATGTAACTGTCAATTTCTACAGAGCAGCCCTGCTGCAGAGGAAATGAGTGAAGCTCATTCTGACAAATTAAAAAAATTGTCATTTTTGCGGAGGCAATGTGTGGTGCTTAGCCCAGTGGGGTGCAGTCTGGCGGAGTACCATAAAAAATTTACATCACTGGTGGAGAATTATTTGGAGAGAGATTGTGCTACTGAATACTTTTGCAGAGGAAATGAGTAAAGCTCATTCTGACAAATCATTAAAAAAATTGTCATTTTTTTGCAGAGGCAATGTGCAGTGCCTAGCCTGGCAGGGTGCAGTCTGGCAGAGTACCATAAAAAATTTACATCACTGGTGGAGAATTATTCAGAGACAGATTGTGCTACTGGTGTGCTTGAATACTTTTGCAGAGGAAATGAGTAAAGCTCATTCTGACAAATCATTAAAAAATTTGTCATTTTTGCGGAGGCAAGGTGTGGTGCTTAGCCTGGTGGGGCACAGTCCGGCAGGGTACCATAAAAATTTACATCACTGGTGGGGAAACATTTACCAAGGGATTTCCCTGCAGGTGCTTAAATACTTTTTCAGAGGAAACCAGTGGAGTTCATTCTGACAAAGGCAATGTGTGGTGCTTAGTCCCACCAAGTGTCATAAAAAAATTTCATCTTGCCAGCAAAGAAAGGTGTGTTTGCAGGGGGATTATTATTCTGCTAGTGTGGCTAAATCATTTTGTGGAAGAAACATACAGAGCTCATTCCAACAGATCATTTTAAATTTTTTGTTGTTTGCAGAGGCAATCTGTGTGGTGGTTGGTCTGGCAGAGTATCATAAATAAAAATTACTTCACTGATGGAGAAATGTATGTTTGTGAAGACAATGGATGGTGGTTGGTGGAGTATCATTAAAAAAATTACATCACCAGCAGAGAAGCCTGTGTTTGTGGAGGAAATGTGCAAGGCACCACACAGTGGTTGGTCCAGTGGAGTATCATAAAAAATTATATAGCAAACAACATAATATAGTGTACATAATGCATGCCAAGTGCAAAAATAATTGCACCCCCGCAATTGCATTGTGAATGCCTGGTGGTAAAGTACATCTCTGGTGGAGCATGTTACCACATTGAGATGTTTGGAGGTGCAGAGGCACCAGACATCTCCTGCTGACTTGTGTAAGCATGACCTGTAATTCTCACTTTCAATGCATTTGGATATGACTGTCCACTGGTTGATTGCCCACCAGCACAATATTTGGCCCACACAAAGGGCAACCCCACAAGCCTTGCCACTCCAATCATGCAAGGTATTGTTGTCAGACTTACTACATATGACATGATTTGCATAAGCAAGGTCTATTATTCTTAGCATTCAATCTATTATGTATATGGTGATAGCTGCCTGCCAGCACAATATTTGGCCCTGACAGAGGGCATCCACAAGGGTGTGGCCACTCCAATCATGCAGAGCATTGTTGCCGACGGCCAGCCCATGGTAACTGAGTGATTGTGCAGGGTCTGGCCACCCCATTCATATTGGCCCCCACCTATCAAACCAGCCAGTCTGGCTGGACCCTTGCGACATGGTTGGTTGTCAGGGCAGGGTGGCCCATCACTATTGGGCCATGATGACTAACATAACTGGGTGCTCCTACCTCAGAGGGCTTTCTCTGCATCCTCATGTTACTTGTGCTCTCTGCTGATGAGTCCCTCTCCACTGTATGTGATGCCATTGTCTCTGGCTTATCCTCATCTACCTTGGAGCACACATATACTTCAGCTGAAATTGTTACCCATCTCAATTTTGAGCAACAAGCCTGTTCCATGGCTATCACATGAACTGTACCTGTTCCAGCTGAAGCCCATGCTACCCATGGCTCTCGTACTTCTGACTCCAAACATTCTATCTGTTCAAATTGCAAGAAGCCTGGCCATACTGCTGAGTTTTGCATCCAACCAGGTGGTGGCATGGCTGGGAGGACTATCACTGAAGCCCAGCAGGTGCATGTCACAAAACATGGAAAGAAGCCTAAAGAAAAGTCTAAAGATACTCCCAAAATGGCTGGCAGCATCATCAAATCTGGTCATCAAGTGTATATTGTCAATGCTGATGGCAAAGCCCATGAAATCGTTAGTTCCACTTCATCCAATGCTCCTGCTTCATCTATGTCCACTGACTCCATGCACTTCCTCCAAACAGATAACTTGGATTCCCTTGATCCCCTTATCCTAGATTCCCTGTGCACCACTGACATTGAGGAGTATGCACATATCATGGAATATTCTTGGCTTGCCTCTCAGGATTCACTTCATGCTTCCATCAACTGGCACAAGAGGAGGAGAAACCTTGACAACTTAGATCTCATGGCCATCACTGCAGCACCCCTTCCTGCTTCCTCTCAACAAATTTCTCTTACCTTGGACTCATCCCCCTTCTTGCTCGATAGTGCCTGTACTACCCACTTCTCACCTGATTGTTCAGATTTTATGATGTTACATCCCATTGCCAATAGGACCATTCCTGGCATTGGCGACTCTTCTATCCAGGCCCTCAGTATCGGTACCATCAAACTCATTGTCAGAAAAGGGTCTTCTCTATTGCTTGAAAATGTACTTTTTATTCCATTGTCCACCATCCAGCTCATATTGATTGCTTCCATTACCAAATTCCTCCAATGCTCTGTTACATTTGACGCTTCAACTGTTGCACTTAGAAATCATTCTGGTTCCCTCTTTGCAACTGGTACATGCCTCCCTACCTGAAAACTCTATGCCTTGATTGTATCTGTCTCTCAACTGAGCATGCATTCCTCATGGCTGACCTTGACACTTGGCACCAGCAGCTCAGGCATGCATCCAACCAGTGTGTTCTCAATTTAGCCACCAAGCAGCTGGCCCAAGGTATGCTCATCAACCTTTCTCAATCTCCTCCCAAATGTGACAGTTGTATCCATGGTAAACAGGGTTGTACCCCAGTACCAAAGACATGTCAGGGGGAGAGATCACATCAAAAGTTGGGAGTGGTATATGTGGACTTGACAGGGCCTGAAGCCACGAAATCGGCAAGTGGTAACTCTTATGTGATGAACATTGTCGACGATTACTCTAGTCATCCCTGGACATTTTGTCTTAAGCTAAAATCTGATGTGCTATCCACCCTCCAAGTTTGGGCACATTGAGCTGAGGCAGAGACCAGGGAACACATTGGTATCATCTGTGTGGATGGTGGCAAATTAAAGTCAGACACTATGAATGCATGGTGTGACACTAACGGATATATGCTACAGTTCACTGTGCCATACACATCTGCCCACAATGGGTGGGTTGAATGCATGCACCTTACTATCATGAATAGGATGCACACTATGCATGCATCCACTCCTAATGTTCCCCCCAATCATTGGGATGAATTTGTGATGATGGCAGGCTACTTATCTGTGTGCACACCTACCTGCACACTTCAGAAAACACCCTTTGAGGCCTGGCATGGGAAGAAACCTGACTTGTCCCATTTACATGAAATAGGTTCCTGTGCCTTCGCTCTCATACTCAAACACAACCTGAAGATTTATGAACAGTCATTTGAATGTGTCCTCATTGGATACTCCCCAAGTTCGAAGGCTTACTGTCTTTACCATCCTTCAATGCATCAACTCTTTGAGTCTTTCCACATCAAGTTTATTGAGCAAAAAGATAATATTTCCCAACCTCTTTTCCCTGGATGTGTAATTGACATTCCTGTTGCAGTTGACTCTGACAATACCATGCCAGTTCCTGTGGTTAATTCTTTGTCACACAAGAACACAAGAACACCTCTGTCCAAGATGAGGAGGAGCCTGTAACCAGTGACTCCAGCTGGGTTTGGACAAATGATACTGAAGTACCTGTCCTTTTGCCTCACAACCCTACTGATATTTCTGTTCCTGCAGATAAACTTGTGCCTGTTCCTGTGCTGGACACTGATGCTGTCCCTCAGCACTCTAATCAGTCCCAGGTTCTGACCCCCAAGGTTGCTGAAACTCTGGGTATCCAACATGTGCCATGCATCACCCAAGTGGTTGCTGAATCCCATGAGGCTGGTCATCACCTCAAGGAACAACGCGCCCAGGCAAAGTTCAGAAGGGATCAACTAGTTTTGGATCAACACACCTCCCACCCTTGCTAATGCAGTTCCAGATGACACCTTACTGCCTCTGCCTGTTCCTAGCTCTGAAGCCAACTTGGACTTTGTTGACCTCTGTGAAGCTTATGCAGTTGAATTGGCCTCTCCCCTCATCAACCCACGCAACCCTGATGAACCTACCTTTTGTGAGGCTATGAATTCTCCTGATGCTGCCAAGTGGACCTTTGGCATCCAAGATGAATTGAAAAGCCTTAAAGAGATGGGTGTTTACAAACTAGTACCTCATTCTGATGTCCCTGCAGGTTGTAAGGTTCTATGTGGCAAGTGGGTCCTCCTTCTCAAGCCCAATGAGCACAGCAATCCTGTCTGGCATAAGGCTTGCTTCATTGTCAAATGCTTCAAACAAGCACAACCTCACCTACTGCTCATATGGAATCCATTTGCCTGCTGCTAAGGATTGGGACATCCAACAAATCGATGTCAAGGCTGCTTTCCTTTATGGCCTTCTGCCCCCCAATGAGGCCCAGTATCTGGAACAGCCCCTCTCCTTTGAGGAGCCTGGTAAGGAAGACTGGGTTTGGTGCTTACAGTGTGGTCTATATGGCATGAAGCAGAGCAGTCATATCTGGAACAAGACTATGCACAAGGCTATGTCAAATTGGGGCTTTAAATGACTACATGCTGATCCCTGTGTAGAGTCACCCCACTGGGAACAGTCCTTTCCGCTGTCCACATTGATGATTTCCTAATCATTTCCAGTTCAACTGCAGCATCCCAATCATTCAAGGAGGAGCTCAAGTCTCTTTGGACCATTTCTGATCTTGGCAAAGCATGTTTTTACATGGGGATTGTGATTTCTCATGATAGGGCTAACTGTCTTGTTTATATTTCACAAACTGCACTCATTAACCACATTATCCAACAGTTTGGCCAAGCCAATGCTGACCCCATTTCTACCCCAATGGATCCATCTGTCACCAAGAGCCTCACTTGTCCCTCCCCTTCTGACCCCGCCCTCTCCAACACCAACTTACATGAGTTGGTGCACATTCCTTAATGGTCCTTGGTTGGTTCCCTTAAGTACCTGGCCATTGGTACTTGACCTGATATCTCCTTTGCCATTGCCTGCCTCTGTCAATTCCTTGACTGCTATCACCATATACACTGGAATGCAGCCATATGTGTCATCCATTATCTTAAAAGTACATGTTTGCTCACTCTTACTTTAGGTGGTGACCCTGAGCTGGATCTGGTTGGTTTCTCTGACTCCTTCCATGCTGATTGCCCAGACACCACCTGCTCCACCATGGGCTACTGCTTCTCCATTGGCGGTGCCATTTTCACTTGGTCATCTCCAACTCTTCCTGCAAAGCCAAATACATTGCTCTTAGCAAGGCCAGCCATGAAGCTCTTTGCACTGGATGCAAGCCACAATAACTTGAACCAAATTATTGTAGAGAAATTATAAGAAAATTCCAAATAATTTTACATTAACAATGTCTCAAAAATTGTAAAATTATTGTGATTTTTCTTTAGATAATACTACTATTTGTTAAGGAAAAGTCACAATAATTTTATAATTTTTCAGACATTGTTACTGTAAAATTATTTATAATAATTTGGTCCAAGTTAATGTGGCTTGTATCCAGTGTTGGTTACAACAATTTTTGTGCAAAGTCCATTTCCTCAAACCCAATCCCACTGTACTCCTCTGTGACAATAACAGTGCCAAGTCACTTTCATCTGACCCCACTCACCACTCCCAAAGCAAGCATATTGATGTCCATCATCATTTTGTTTGCAAATGCATTGAAGATGGTTCCCTCACCATATGGCATGTCCCCAGTCATGACAACATCACTGACATTTTCACCAAGGCCCTGCCATGTCCCAATTTCACTCACTTGTGGCCCTTCCTTGGACTTTGGTGATTCTTGTGCGAGGAGGAGCATTTACTAGTTGGTATCTCAATTTCAATCTTCTTGACCTAAGTAGATTTCATTTCAACTATGCCAGCCAGTAGCTTTTTCCCACTGGGTTTTGATGCACCCAGCACTTGGATTTTACCTATCCACCTTTCCACTCCATCTTTCATTCCTATTGTCATATCTTGTTTTATATCTCCCCTCTCATATCATTCCTTATTTTTCATCTTCATTTGATTTGATTTCTCTTTGTACTTACTATCCTCTCTTCACTCCCCCATGATCTTCGATTTGAGGAGTGTTGAATTCTGCATCAAGATCGCAATTGTGATCAAGCATTATGTAACCACCACTATAACTACTGTACAGGGGTTCATTCCTTTCCTCAGTTGCTCTTCCATCAGCTGATGTGAGTAATGTTCCCTGCCCTTACTATATCATTGATACTGACTCAGGTGTTACTCATAGAGTATACTAGGTATGGTTTCCAATGATATCCTTAGTCACTCTTCCATCAGCTGAGAGTATACTAGTTTATTTCCAACACAGATCTTTACTGGTGTTTTTTTATCACTTGTGTCTCTTTATCAACTTGTGAACGAATAGCCTCCACTTTGTCTTGTTGGAGCCAGCAATCCAAAACTAATTCTGACAATTGATTTTCATGTGGGCAACTTTAATCTGTCCTATGGTGCCAACGACAGATGCAATAAGCATTTCCATTCTATTGAAAGGAAGAGCTGATGAATGTTGATTGAGGACGAAACTGTCAGTTTTGTCAATGGGTGGGGGAACCAGGTGCCTGTTGCAAGGAAGTGTTTTTGTCAAGATCAGGTGTTTCCATTAATGTGACTAACATCAACAGTCTCAAGGTTCAGGCAATGCTGCAGGATCCCAACAAAGTCATCAATGGCAATGTCGCAGCCTGTCAGTTTGAAAGTGGAGAGATAGGGGATGTAACAGGGGTCAACAGTCTCAATGCAAGCTAGCTGACCCAGCTCTCCCCCACACTGACTTTCCCGAAAAAGAAATACAGTGCATGTGAAGCCTCCTAGCCCATTTTATTTTATTAATTGTACATATTTACATCAGCCAGGTGGTCTAATGGATATGATGTTTGTTGGATGGGATGGATTCTCATGAGTTGTTGTGACCTTTGTGTTCAATTCCCAGCATATGTATTCTTTTTCTGGGGCTCTAACATCTGTTTTCCCCCCCTTTTCTGTGTGTTTTGGTTACTTTTTGCTTCCCCTTGGTATTTTATTTTGTCTTATGTTCTTCTTTTATTTTGACTTGACATTAAGCCTTCTGGATGATTAAAAATAGCATTAATTAGTCATTAAATCAGTAAAATATTAGTATTTTAGCTTTATCATTTACTTAAAACAGTTTACGTAATTCACTCCTCATTTTTTTAAAGAGGTTTAGATTGATTTTACTGTGTTTTAGCAAAGAATTGGGCTGAAGACCTTGCCCTGGATTGTAAAAATCAGTCTTAAATTCATTTATTTACTTCAAAACTCTGGTATATATTCATTTTAAGGGAATGTAAACTAATTTACATTTTTCTGGCACTGAAAACCTTGAATATCTTCTAAGGTTGGCAAGCCTACACTGACTTCGATGTCTGTGTGGCTGTGTTCATTACCTTAAAAGTCAGCTTATGTCAGCCGAAATGTCAGTGTGGGGGGAGAGCAAGGGAACTTACCCAAGCTTCTCGGGAACGGACACCTTCAACGTGGCAACAGCACATTCTCAGTACAATGCGCCAGGCTTCAACACTTCTCCAGGCATCACATCGGGTACTTGGGTCATCTGCACAGGGATCTTGAATGGCATTGAGAGGAAAGCACAGATTGCATGGCCATTTCTGGGGACTTGAAGAAGATCTGAATGATGGGCTGTAGGATGACGTATCTATGTTCTATCAGAAATTCAGAATGTATCGCGCAAGTATCGCGCTACAATGCAAATAAATTCACAGGACTATTCCGAAAGGTGTAGAACGTATCGTCCAATCGGCGTTGAAGATAGCTGAGATGGTGTCGACCCTTCCTATGCCCGGACACACGCTGCGACGATGTTTGATGACTACGTAGCAACTGGAAACCGAGTCGGCTGCCACGCGATCGATCGCAGGAGAAATATACATAAGCCGGCGGGCTTCAATGCCTATCAAAAGAAGGGCCCTTCGAGGCCACTGATACGTCAAGAGGTGGCACCTGTGAGTGCCTGGTCATTTTCGGATATAACCGAAGGACCACGTTACATGACGATTGTATGTAGGTGTCCCGCCGTTGTGCACCGCTTTCGTGTCTAATGACTGATCCCAAAATCTCCAAATCTTGTGATTTTTGTCTGCACAGATGTTCGAGATTTTTGTCCACACGGCGGATTAGGCCGAGCTTTTTCTCAATTTTTGTCCGCACACTATATCAGGCATTTTAATAAGCAGTATTCCATTTTTTTGCTGCACAGGGCTCCCAAAGCCGTCACCATGGGTATCGATGTAAAGCACAGTGTCTACGACCTTCTCTGGAATTTTTTTTTTCCCATTCCGATTCATTGAGTATGGCTGGGTTCTCGACATCAATGGTAGCTTTATGCTGTGTCATTGGCTTCAAATTCTCAAATTCACATTTGCTTCAGAAAGAATGGACTTCAATGACAAATGGCTGTCCACCGAGGAGGAGATCTCTGTACCCGATATTTCGCCCGACTGCAGTCTGCATGGATGATCTTTTCGCAACTCGTCAACTCGATACCCTAGAATTACTTCTTGGCTCGTCGCGTGGAGACTATAGTTGACAGGTCCCCTCAGTCAATCAACTACGAGGACCCTCTCTTGGCCAATACTGCGTATATTGTAATACTACATGATATAGTTGTGATTCTACCCCGATTCTCCTTCGTTTTCCTAATTTGGATAATGCGTTGAGGTCGCATCAAGGTGACGTGCAGGGCCATTTCTGGGGACTTGACGATGATCCGAATGATGGGCTGTACGATGACGTTCTGTGTACTATCATATCCCGCCGCAATGGAAATAAAACTCGCAGGGCTATTTCGAAAGGTGTAGAACGTATCGTCCAATCGGCGTTGAAGAAAGCTGAGATTGTGTCGACTCTGCTTATGCCCAGACACACGCTGCGACGATGTTTGATGACTACGTAGCAAATGCAAAGCGAGTGCCGCTGCCTTACCATATTTATCCTGCGATCGATCGAGATTGCACCTGGTTTAGACAGTGGCACGCGAAAGTAAGGAATTTTAAGAAACAAAGGCCCATTATCTCAAAAGAAAGGCCCTTCAAGGCCCACTGATTGCCCACTGATATGTCGGGGGGTGGCGCCTGTGGTGTAACTGGTGCACAGCACCCGGGCCCTGCACACCTACGGAACTTACTTACTAGTGGAATAAACGATGTTGTACAACCCACTACTTGTCACGGGGCATCAATTGCATATCGAGCACAATGATAAACGAAATGCGGTTCCAATGCTGCAGTTTTAAAATCGACACTTCTGCCAAGTGGTCTTGACCCTATTATGTGGTAGGAACACCGAATCGAAAATTACGACCCAGCCTCTACTAATCTCAGCGGGTAAGAAGTCAGAGCTGACTAACTCGTAGTGACAGCGAATTAATGGTAATAATTTATGAAAGCACAAACAGGGTAGAATTGCGGGCTAAATGGAGTACTTCGCAAAACACTGTTCTTGTTGCATAGTAGGCATGGCGCGTGCCTCACACACAGCATAGTTCCCGTAAATGAGCCCATGGGTTCCAAAGGCTGCCAACAGTGAAGCAACGCCTTTTCACTCTACCATGATATCCAAAGGCGCCGTTTATTTTATTTTTTAACTTTAAAGTTTCGCACATCAAAGTCACCGCCTCCGATCCGGATCCCTTCCTGTAAGTTGTGTTTGACTCTTGAGAACATTCCATTCCCACAAACGAGGCGGAATCTTGGAAAGATCTCGTCAAATCGGCGTCAATTCCTCCGCAAGGTGGGTCGGTGTTAATTGAAACTATTTCCACCACAAGGATGTTCAGTGTTTAAAGGTATAAAGCAAAGGACTCCACAAACCCGGTTCCAAAATGCAACCAGAAACATTTTGCCAGCAGTGTTTCTTTCCTTCGGGACTATGCTCATGCCGATATTCCCTGCCGTTCCAACTGCCACGTACGCAGTAGCTCTACTGGTCTTGTTGGTCGACTTACCATCGCCCATTACAGTCTTTCCGGAGGGCGATATCGTCGCGTTTCCTGATGCAGCGGGAGAGCAGGCATGGATGTCGCCTACTGACTCCATCAATGTCAGATCCGTGGAGCCACCTTCACCAGTTTTACCAGGTACGAAGTTGCTCTACAATACCTTGTCCGTACTAGCCTTACCATATTTTTGCAAGCCTGCGACGTATTGATACCGTCCATGAATCCCTGGGTTCCCGAAGCTGGTACCGAACTACCACCCCGTGCAGTGGTGGCGTCTCCAGACCAAGTATCAGCCGCAAACAGACGCAGGACAAATGCGGTCCCTGGCAGGTTTGCTTGCCATTGGTGTCCCCAGGATTTTACGGCCAAACACAATTTAAAGAGTCAGTCCCAGCATCCCTTTTCTTTCGTGATCGAATCTGAACGTCCTTTTAATCAGATCATATCAATTCGCACTTGCAGAAAAAAACTCACCGTTGCACAGGTGGCTGTGGGAGTACCTTTGGGACGAGATCTTCCTTGAATCGCCATCGTAAGAAGTGTAAAGCCCAAAAATAAAGAGCTGGGTGCGAGAACTTGTTTTATACAAACGATGTCTTTCGGAAGTTATGGAGATTTTTCCCTCCGGTCCTTTATCCTGTTTTCAGTTTGTGTTACAACGACAGTGTTTAGTGGACAATATCATACAAGAAGAAAACACTGAAAATCACAGGAAAACCTCAAAACGAATCAAGAGACGTCCACTCGGCTAACCATTCATGTTCCGAGCCGGGAGCTCACAAGTGGGGCAATGTAACAGTCAGTCAAAAAGCCTCTCCGTCGTGAAATCGATGTTTTTGGGAGCCGGAACCGGCTGATGCCTAAAAGGAAAAGATGTCAGTAGATACAAGCGAGAAAGATGAGCGTAGGAAAATCGTGATGAAATCGAAGATTATCGCACTACAGACTGCGGGCTCCAGCGTCGAAACTGGAGGTGTCAGGTGACGCTGACAGAGAATGGGAACTTGCATGGAGAGGAACTTGGCTTGTGGCTGGTTTCTCCGGGGGCGTTCCACAAGTAAGTTTCCTAAGTTATATCCATGGATTTATGTTCAAAAGAGAACAAGTTCAAGCTCAAGCTCAAGCCTGATGAGGACTCGGTGCGTGCACCTTGGTCGTCGTTGCTGTGTGTGTTATGTAAAAATAATCTGTCACACGATGACAGGTAATGGTTGAACTACATCCAGTACTTACCGGCTTCTTCCATAAGTCATGGACGACCAGATGCCACGTCTTATCGACGATGCGCATTGGCTACATCACGGAATCATTGTAACAATGAAAATGTCGATAAGGTGTGATTGAACGCCGCCGCTTTCGTCGAAAATGTTGCTGAACTCGTCGAACGAAGGAAGAATTCACGAGGTTTTAAAGACTCGCATCATTCCAGGGATCTTTGGAATTCGATTGATCTGGGACGCCCGCAAAGAGCCAGCGTACTTGTATACGCGTCCAGCTGATAAGTTAGACATTCAGTCTCTCAAACTCCAAACTTGAGTTTGACCTATTCTATACGTCATTTCGATGTGATGAACAATTTGGAGAACGGACGTAGATGAAGAGCCCATATTGATAGAGGTGAGCCTGAAAGATCCGATCAGACTTTTAAATTTCAACCTTATCTGCCCAAGTCATAGAGCATCATCGACCTTTGCGTTAGCCTGAGTTTTTGTTAAGTCCACTCCAATGATTCGCGGTTCTGAAGAAATTTGCATTGGTCTGAGCTACAGGGTGATACTCTATATATAAGCACTCAGAAAGGTGAGTCAGATCCGATCAGTTTTCTCCAAAGGTGAACTTGACGTCTGGATCGTCGCTCGCTATCACTATTTCAGCCGTGGCTCTGGCCAATTGTGCGCCGACGATCATCACTCCCTCTGGATGCCCCTTTGGTATGCTTCATCGTCATCCCCGCTACGCACTCCTTTCACCTATTCTTCCTGTGCGTTCATTAATAACTCTCTGATCAAAGACTCCCGACACAGCCCCCTCCGAGTCGTACCGCACGCTATCTTTACACCAAACGTTAGAATCAAGAGACAAGATGACGATTTCGACTTTGCAGGTCAACTCACGGTCTTGCTGATAACTTTCGTACTTATTATTCCTCCAATGCAGCTGACGAATCCGCAGACGACTCGTCCGATTCTAGAGTTTTTGTCGATACAACCATAGATGATACCATCGATACCCACGATTCATCTGACACCAGAACAGGCGATGACGGCTTGGAAGCTGTTAATGATGACGCCCCTGACGCCCCTGACGATGGCGAGTCCAACTTCACTCTCGACGTTATCGATGATCCCTTCGACACCATGGCCCCGTTGACAACACCTCAGCTAGTGCAATTGATAATGGGTTCCCCGATTCATTTGATGCCATTGCCGATGATTCACCAGATCCCAGTGATGACGTCGCAGACTCGGCTGACGCCAGTGGCGGAGCGGACCTTATCGATAACGTGGACGGTGCTGATGATAGTGACAATTCTGATGAAGGTGCTGGGAACGGTTTAAACGGGGTCGACGATGGTACCAGTTCACTAACGATTCGGGTAAGGACCCGATATTTTGTCTATATAATCATGCCGATCGTAAAACTGTAGATGCTCCTGTTGGGACTGACGGCGTTGATGCAACCGATGAGGCCTTTGCACTTTAGTGTTGACCACAGGAACAGAGGACGAGCCTTCTTCCGGTTTAGGTAGCTGTGCAGCTGGGAGTGCGTCTAGAATACGTTGGAGACAAGTTGGAGATGTCGTGTGACGATGGTGCTTCGTAGAGAAGGGATGCCATGCCTCAGGAAGACAGACCTTTCTTTTGGGAGATCGAAGCGAGGTAAGAGGGCAGTTGCGGCTGCATAAAATGGGTTGACAATGTTAATAATCCGAATGTCCCGTTCCACAGGAGCAACCAGGAGTGCTGGCAATAGCAGCGTGGTGATCAAGAACGTCGCTAACGAACCCGCATTCCGCTCCTTTTCTTTGTCCTTACGTGAGAAAAACGAACCAATTTGGTGGTACTCGTGCGCAAAGATTATAGCGTCGATTCTCTGGTCTTGTCCGGTGAGAAAGCGGGTACAGAAAGAGCGTATGGAGGTGGGTGAAGTTACGTCGCATTCCTCTGCGAATATTTGTTCGTTCGAGGTGGTTGTACGGAGGAGACTGATGAGAATAGTTATGTTGGCAGAGTCGATTGGGTCTGGGGAAAGAGCGATTATGTGGGTAGTGATTGGAGAATTGTCAGACCCAGTGGTGTAAATCCGCCCTAGATAGTTTTCTCAGCGGTCCAGTCACAGAGCAATGCGAAACATTCTTGTACTCACTGTTATTAACACCGTTCTCACATGTAAATCTCGCTCACGAGTGGTTCGTTGACCTTGAGATACCGCGTGCAGGGTAAGAATTATCACAATCCCAACGACGATGTGGACGGTGTATTGAGTCGGAAAGGACGATGAGGCGAAAGCCTCTACAATTTTGAGGACCATAAGATACTCGGAGAGAATGTGTAGCCCTCACCAAGTTGTTCGTGGAGGTTGATGAAAGCAGCGAGGAAACCCATCACTTGCTTTCATTTGGCTTTCATCATCTATGTATTCCCAACTCCGACAACCCAACGTCTGTTGAACTCGGCCACCATCACCCTATAAGATTCAAATCCTTTAACGATAGACCCTCGTATTTAGGGTATGAATGACAAGGAGGAATAAAGCCCATGTAACCGCAATGGATGCTCTCCACTACCGCTCAACCACCACACTCCCGACACTGTAATGCTGCGACGCGTCGTCGTCGACGAGAAGATACGAGAACGTGCACCACGACCATGGTAAGCAATGGTACTGTTTGAGAAACCTCTGCATCTCACTTCTATTTTTTTTGGTGCAGTCTTCACGTTGGATGACGTTGGGCGACCGTCAGGTGCAACAACAACGCTGCTGGAACTCGGTCTGTACATTTTCGCGTTTCGCCAATGTATTTAACGGTTTTCTTGTTCGTTCAGAACTAATCAATTCATCGACCGAAACAGGCTGCCGGTCGAATAGCGGAATATAGCAAAATCCCCATGTTCCACTGACAGCTCAATTGTTCACCTCGCCTTGAAATTGGTATGCGGACGTGGTTAGCATTAGAAGTTTTATTGCTGGTTGAAAAGTAAGTCTGAACTTCCTTGGTGGTAAACCTCACCATCAGATCAGGCTTGTTACTGAATTTCTCCCGTTCAAGAAATATCATCGGCTACAACGGTCACGGGGGCGGAATCAGGTGTCTTTGAAATTCGAGGGAGTTCATCATCATGTTTTCGGCATCATCATGTTTTCGGACCCTTGTTCCAGCGAGGATCCTCGGAGCCAGACCCATCATGTTCAAACCAGTGTGGTTTATAAGTACTATCTTTTCACTAGTTGCGCCATTCCGGCTGGTTGATTAGGGAACCTTTGCGTTTCTTTCAGTTCTTCAGTCAATGTGGCAGGCTGAGGTACCGCAGTGGAGGCCTAAGTGCGGAGTGCGGTTTACTTGTTCAACCGACTCAAACGTCGATTGGACACCTCATTCTGGTTATATACCCCTTATGAATGCCCCTGTGAGTCCACTCGCACTGTCCCGTGATATATATTGAATAAAAAGCCAGATGCATTACCTCCCCGCTTCCCTAAAAGATTGCTTTGAACCATGGTCCCATTTCGATCGAGTTGATTATGTAAGCAATTACATATTTCTATTTCATCAAATTTCCAACAACTTTCTTTATTAAACGTCTACAGCCCCATCTGCTCGAGAACGGCAGGTACAATGA
>Ga0307507_10005610_pt1 | contig 20421 bp, 22 predicted proteins | sample 7_EM_MG_FD_207223 | JGI IMG/M metagenome (GOLD analysis project Ga0307507, IMG submission 207223) | Populus trichocarpa ectomycorrhiza microbial communities from riparian zone in the Pacific Northwest, United States - 7_EM | ecosystem: Host-associated > Plants > Roots > Unclassified | place...
GACCACCGAGAGGCGAGCGACCTCCCGGATTCCGACTCTGAATCACATCCGGATCCCACCGGACACAAGCTCGACACATTTACTTCTCACGAGTCGGATACTGAGATACGGACCACTCTACATCTTCGTTACCCGGCAGAGAGGAGCATTATCCACCCACCGGAGAAGCAATTGGAGACGTCGACGGAATTGCGCAAGAACACAGCAATCTCTGCGAGGATCCCTGGGGACCGTTCAGTTGTGCGCAGGGTTGCAAACTGGCGTCTTGGTTCATTCAGACTAAAGTACCTAAATCACGAATCAATGAATACTTCTCGAGTGGCCTCGGTAGTTCTGCTTTAGTCGGCTATAGCTGTATGCATAGGCTTGAGAATCAGCTCAGGTCGTTCGACCAGCACAGTTCATATCTGCCATTGTTTGAAGGACGAGTTGAGGATAGCAAGAGACCTCTGCCATTGTCGTATCATAACGTCCGGGATTGTGTCAAATAACTCCTTGCCAGATCGCATACCGGGATGGCATGGTTTACGCGCCGCGGCGTGAATTCGATCCTAATGGTGGAAGGAACTATGCGGAAATGCCAACCGCGGACTGGTGGTGGGATGTTCAAGTACAGCACCCTAACCTCCATTATGGTAACGTTAGCTGACTAATTATAGAAGACACTTCCATCTGGTTCGACTGTAGTTCCAATTATTGGGACGTCCGATCAGACCCATCTCAGCAACATCTCCAGTGACAACAAAGCGTGGCCTGTCTATATTACGGTCGGAAATCTTCTGTCAGCCCGGCGCAACAGCCCTGGATCAATGGCTGTTCTGCTTCTCGCACTATTGCCTGGCCCACCCAAACTCTCAAAGTCAACCAAAGCAGATCAATACCTGAGAGAGGTCAACGCCGACACACTGCAAGAAGTATTCGAATTCATTTTTGTGCCCCTGCAGCACACGGCGGTTGATGGCGTCCCAATTGATTGTGCAGACGGTGTTATAGGGGTAGTAATATACTAAGAGAAAGCGATTATACTAGGCCAGACCGTTGGTAATTTCAGAGAATACGTCTAGGGAGACAAGACTGAAGATAGAAGTATAGTAGGTAGAACGATAAATATTTGTTAACGTGTATATATTGTTAAGGTCTCTTCTCCGTTGCTTGATGATGGATAGCAGCTAGGAAGACATCTCGATATTTATATTCCGCGTCTGGGTGTTCACGGGCTACATAATCTTTTCCTATAACTAAGTATCTCTTGTCCACCTAGCTCGACTTCTTTGAAGTGGAAGCCCGACTTGACCCTGAACGTCCGTTATCTTTCTACTCTCGTTTGCGCAACTTATTGCCACGTATGCCTCTCTCATGGGGAGGGTGTAGTGCCCGTCCACCTAGATGGGTATACGAATAAGTATCTGTTGCTAAACTAGATTTACGAATAATCTCGATGTGTTCGCATATCAGACAAGTATTCGCTAGGATAGAGGATGGCCAATCCTCCTATTGTTGGCTCCGTTTTGAGCTGGTCTGCAGGAGGCATGCCTTAGTCTTATCCGGCATTACGAGACCCTTTCCTATCGATCGAACCAATGGCTGCGACTATAGTTATCGGTGTCGTGCCAACAATTCCTTTTGGAGTTCCCTGACTCCCTTTCCGAGCATAGTGCATTCCTACTGTTTAGGGGCGTCTTTTCAGACCAAGGAAGCCTAACTAAGGTAGATAGGTCCCGTGAGTTTGTAGCCACTTTTCGATACCCAATCTTGTAGTGGGTCTAACTCTATGCGATGCCGTCCGATTTGGATGCTTTCACTTCCTTCAGGTGCTCTGAGGTCTCCTCTCATATATCCTGGGAACAGGAACCGGTCGGACGGACGGCCGCAACGTATACGGTGTTGCAAGTAGGGTCCTCTTTACCGATTTCGTTCATGAGAAGAAAGCAACTTTCCAGACGGCGTATGGTGACCTACTGTCCCAACGTCGGGGCCGGAGGGGCGTGTTGCAAAGTCTTTTTTAGAGGTTCAGGCGCGAAGGTAGGGTAACTTGACCCCCTTATCCTTCTGGGAGCTCTATGCCTAACACGAGCTCCATCCTCTTAAGTTTCGTCCTGACTACTTTGTGTCTAACTATAATACATTCTTTATCCTTTATAAGCTCAGTATGGTAGGGGTAAAAATCAGAAGCGTTTGCTTGTCCACGTGTCGAAATCGTTTCTCATACTACTCATCCAAGTTCGGCCCCCGTATCTCGTTGTTGTCCCTATCAAATTTTTCCCCCTCTTCCTTGGCCTTTCCCAACCCCTCCGGTGGTTCCCAGGTATTCTCATCCTCTGAGCATCCTGCCCATTTTACAAAATATCGGAGTTCCTTGAACTCCTTGTTTACCCTTCTGACCTTTCTCGTGTAGGTGATTATCTCACTTTTGACGATTCTTTCAACTTCCCATTCCAGATCACCTTCGACGTCCTCTGGTTCTCGTGGGGGTTGTTCTCGGTTGGGTCGGTCAGAGACTGTATTGGGTTCGAGTAGCGAGACGTGAAATACTGGGTGCATTTTCCAGTGAGCCGGGATATTGAGTTTGAACGCCTGATTCCCTTTTGTCTATAAGACTTTAAAAGCGCTGTACAATTGTGGGGTGAACTTCCTGGTCGGTCGTTTGCTTTTAATATTTTTTGCATTCAACATTACCAAGTCACCTCGCTCGATATTGGGTAGTGCCGTTGCTTTCCGGTCGTAGTATTTCTTCATGGATTCTCTTGTCTGCTCGAGAGTTGTCCCTGCGTTTTCCTGCACTGTCTTCATCCAGTCAGTGTACATGGTGGCTCCTGGGTTTTGATCCTCTATCTCCTTCATCCACTCGGTTTGTGGATGGAACCCATAGTCGACGAAAAAGGGGTTTATTTATGCGCGCTTGCTTTAGCATTATTGTAGGCGTATTCGGCCACCGGCAGCATCTGATACCTGTCGTCTTGGACATAGTTGACGAAGTTCAGCAGGGAACCTTCCCGCACTTGGTTGGTTCTTTCAGTTTGTCCCTCTGTCTGTGGGTGATATGCCGTTGACATTCGCCGCTTAATTCCTAATACTTTGCACAATGATTCCAAAAATTCGCCCGAAAACTTTGCGTCCATATCCGAGACGATTTCGGAAAGGAGTCCATGAAGTTTCCAAACTTCCTTAAGGCATGTATTCGCGATATCCTTTCCGGTCCTGTTTGTCGCTAAGCCAATTAAGTGTGCCATTTTTGACAAACTGTCCACTACTACCGTGATCTGGGTTTGTCCTTTGGACTCGGGTAATTGCGTAATGAAATCTACTGAGATGCAGGTCCATGCTGCATGGGGTACTTCTAAATGTTTGGAGTAACCCATACTTCGCGTGTCGTGGAGATTTGTTGTGTTGACATTCGTCGCACGACCCGCCATAGTCATTGATCCATTTAGTGAGTTTTTCCCAGTGGAAGTTTCACGTGACTAGCTCAATCCTTTTTTCTTGTCCACAGTGTCCGGCTACCTTCGAGTCGTGACATCCCTTTGCAAACTCTGTTAAGATCTCATCGTTCGACAGGATGAACAGTCTATTTTTGTAGTAGAGTAGTCCATCTTCCAGCTCCCAGTGCTTTGGTAGTGTTCGTCGTATTTCTTTTAATTGGCTTAACTACCTTTTCCGTGCCGTAAAAGTGTCGTCTTCTTTTCCTGCGGTTCTTATGTTGTCCAGGAAGACGTTGTCCATAGTCTGCATTTGTATTGTTGCAATCATGGCACTGGACGGCATTGTTATCTCGTCTCGTAGGCTAGCGTGTGTGTGGGTATCGTCTTCGTCAAAGTATGAGTTGTTTTGTGGGTCTGGATTTAGGAAGCACATTTTTACATTGAGTTCTTCAGACATAATTAGCCGTTTCGGACCGATGTCTGTTGAAACGAAACCCTGGGTTCCCCTGTCCGTGTCTTCCAGATTATCGATTTCCATGGCGTCGTGTGTTTGTATTTTTCCCACGATTAGCTGTTCGATACGGTCGCCTGCCTGGAATTCGTAACTGGTGTCCCCATGGTTCCGGAGTATTACTTTTATTTCGCCAGTGTAATCCACATCTATAACTGCCCCGCCTACCGCTATTCCATGTTTGCTTGCAATGCCACCTCTTGCTGCCAGCCTGCCGTATGTCCCTCTGGGTAGTCCTATTGCGATTCTTGTGTCCACTAACACCTGTCTTTGGGCTGGTATGGTGCCATCTTTTAAGTGGTAGATGTCATGACCTGCTGCCAACCGGGAACCTTTGGTTGGGACTATCGCATTTCGTTGCAGTCTTGTTATTCTGAGCCAGTTTGTTATTCGCTTTTTTCCTTCCACATGGCAAACTTGAGTTCTATCTTTCCTGTGGGAAAGTGAAACTTCAAACTGTTCCGGTTTCAAAATTGTCTTTTCGCGATGCGTGCCTCTCGCCGCAAGGCGGTACTCCGGCCGCCGGCTTAATGCGTCACCTTTTCCGCCTCTACTTCCGGGGCAGTATATGATTTTGAAATTCAAGTTGGCTAGCCATTGAGCCCATCGGATTTGTCGGGGGTTCCAAACCTTTGTCCGGAGGAAGAATTGCAGGTTCTGGTAGTCGGTGGATACCGATTGTTATGGGGGTACTAATATTCTAAGAGCAAGCGAATATACTAGGCCCGACTGTTGGTAATTTCGGAGAAGATGGATAGGGAGACGAGACACAAGATAGAAGATTAGTAGGTAAAACGATAAATATTTGTCAATGTGTATATATTGTTAAAGTCTCATCTCCGTTGCTTGATGATGGATAGCAGCTACGAAGACACCTGAATGGTTATATTCCGCGTCTGGGTGTTCGCGGGCTACATAATCTTTTCTTATAACTAAGGATCTCTTGTCCACCTAGCTCGACTCCTTTGAAGTGGCAGCCCGACTTGACCCTGAACGTCCGTTATCCTTCTACTCTCGTTGGGGCAACTTATTGCCACGTATGCCTCTCTCATGGGGAGGGTGTAGTGCCCCTCGGCCTGGATGGCTATACAAACATGTATCTGTTGCTATTATAGATTTACGAATAATCACCAGGTGTTCGCATGTCAGACAATTATTCGCTAGGATAGAAGATGGCCAATCCTCATATTCTTGGCTCCGTTTTGACCTGGTCTGCAGGGGGCATTCCTTAGTCTTATCCGGCATTACACGACCCTTTCCTGTGAATCGAACCAATGGTTGCGACTATAGTTATTGGTCTCGTGCCAATGTTTCCCTTTGGGAGTTCCCCAACTCCCTTTCCAAGCATAGTGTATTCCTATTGGTTACTGGGCGTCTTTCCAGACCGAGGAGGCCTAACTAAGAGAGATACGTCCCGTGAGTTTGTAGCCACTTTTCGATACCCAATCTTGTAGTGGCTGGGACTCAATGCGATGCCGTCGGATTTGGATGCTTTCACTTGCATCAGGTGCTCTGAGGTCTCCTCTGACATATCCTGCGAACGGGAACCGGTCGGACGGAGAGCCGCGACGTATACGCTGTTGCAAGTAGGGTCTTCTTTACTAATGTCTTTGGTGAGGGAACGCAACTTTCCAGATGGCGTCTGGTGACCTACTGTCCCAACGTCGGGGCCGGAGGGCCGTGTTGCTAAGTCTTTTTTAGAGGTTCGTGCGCGAAGGTATGGTAACTTGACCCCCATATTCTTCTGGGAGCTCTGTGCCTAACACGAGCTCCCTCCTCTTCAGTTTCGTCCCGAATACTTTTTGTCTAACTATAATACATGCTTTGTCCTTTATAAGCGCAGTATGGTCAGGATATAAACTAGAACCGTTTGCTTGTCCACTTGTCGAAAACCTTTCTGATACTACTCATCCAAGTTCGACCCCGGCATCTCGGGGTTTTCCCTATAAAAATTTTTGACCTCGTCCCTCGCGTTTCCCAACCCCTCCGGTGGTTCCCAGGTATTCTCATCCTCTGAGCATCCTGCCCATTTTACAAAGTATCGGAGTTCCTTGAACTCCTTGTTTACCCTTCTGACCTTTCTCGTGTATGTGATTATCTCACTTTTGAGGATTCTTTCCACTTCCTATTCGGGATGACCTTCGACATCCTCTGGCTCTCGTGGGGGTTGTTCTCGGTTGGGTCGGTCAGAGATTTTATAGGGTTCGAGTAGCGAGACGTGAAATACTGGGTGCATTTTCCAGCGACCCGGGATCTGGGAGTTTGAACGCCCGCCTCCCATTTTTCTCTAAGACTTTAAAAGGGCCGTACAATCGTGGGGTGAACTGCCTTGTCGGTCGTTTGCTTTTCATGTTTTTTCATTCAATATTACCAAGTCCCCTGTTTCGATATCGGGTTGTGGCGTAGCTTTCCAGTCGTAGTATTTCTTCATGGCTTCTCTTGTCTGCTCCAGGGTTGTCCTTGCGTTTTCCTGCACTGTCTTCATCCAGTGCGTGTAGATGGTGGCTCCTGGGTTTTGATCCTCTCTCTCCTTCATCCACTCGGTTTGTGGATGGAACCCGTAGTTGGCGAAAAAGGGGTTAATTTATGTGCCCTTGCTTTACAATTATTCTAGGCGTATTCGGCCAATGGTAGCATCTGATGCCAGTCTTCTTGATCATAGTTGACGAAGTTCCGACGGTAACCTTGCAGCACTTGGTTGGTTCTTTCGGTTTGTCCGTCTGTCTGTGGGTGATATGCCTTTGCCATTCGCCGCTTAATTCCTCATGCTTTCCAGAATGATTCCGAAAATTCGCCTGATAACTTTCCGTCCATATCCAAGACAATTTCGGAGGGGAGTCCATCAAGCTTCCAAACTTCCTTCAAGACGGTGTCCGCGGCATCCTTTGGGCTCCCGTTTCTCGCTAAGCCGATCAAGTGTGCCATTTTTGTAAAACAGTCTACTATTACCATGATCGGGGTTTGTCCTTGGGACTCGGGCAACTGTGTAATGAAATCTACTGAGACGGAGGTCCATCCTGCATAGGGTACTTCTAAAGGTTGGAGTAACCCATACTTCACCTGTCGTGGAGATTTCTTATGTTGACTTTCGTCGCACGACCCGACATAGTCATTCATCCCTTCGGTGAGCATTTCCCAGTGGAAGTTGCTCGTCACTAGCTCAATCGTGTTTTCTTGTCAGAAGTGTCAGACTACCTTCGAGTCGTGACATCCCTTTGCAATCTCTGTTAAGATCTCCTCGTTCGACGGGATGCACAATCCCTTTTTGTAGTAGAGTAGTCCATCTTCCAGCCCCCAGTGCTTGGATAGTGTTTGTCGTTTTTCCTTTAATGGGCTTAACTCCCTTTTCCGTTCCGTCCAAGTCTCGTCTTCTTTTCCTGTGGTTGTTATCCTATCCAGGAACGAGTCGTCCATGGTCTGCATTTGTAGTGCTGCAATCCTGACACTGGATAGCATTGTTTTCTCGTCTCGTAGGCTAGCATGTGTGTGAATATCGTCTTTCTCAAAGTATAAGTTGTCTTTTGGGTCTGGGTTTAGGAATCCCATTTTTGCTTTGAGTTCCTCTGACTGATTTGCTGTTTGGGACCGATGTCGGTTGAGCCGCAACCCTGAGTTCCGCTGTCTCTGTCTCCTAGGTTATCTATTTCCATGGTATCGTGTGTTTGCATTTTTTCCACGATTAGCTGTGCGATGCTGTCGCCTGCCCTGAATTCGTAATTGGTCTCCCCATGGTTCCGGAGTATTACTTTTATTTCTCCAGTGTGATCCATATCTATAACTCCGCCGCCTACTGCTATTCCATGTTTGCTCGCCATGCCACTTCTTGCTGCCAGCCTGCCGTATGTCCCTCTGGGTAGTCCTATTGCGATTCTGGTGTCCACTAACATCTGTCTTTGGGCTTGTATGGTGCCATCTTTTAAGGCGTAGATGTCATGTCCTGCTGCCATCTTGGAACCTTTGGTTGGAACTATCGCGTTTTGTTGTAGTCTGGTTATTCTGAGCCGGTTCGTTATTCGCTTTTTTCCTTCCACAAGGCTGACTTGAATTCTGTCTTTCCTGTGGCAAAGTGAAACTTGAAAGTGTTACGGTTTCAAAATTTTCTGTTCGTTAGGGGTCGCTGCCTCCTCAAGGCAGTACTCCGGCCGCAGGCTTGATGCGTCAGTTTTTCCGTCACTACTTCTGGGGCGGTATCCCATTTCAAAATTGAAGTTGGCTAGCCATTGAGCCCATCGGATTTGTCAGGGGTTCCAAACCTTTGTTGTGAGGAAGTATTGCAGGCTCTGGTGGTCCGTCTATACCGTCACTGGTTCGTCTGCTCCCAACAAGTAGTGTTGCCATTCCCCGAAGGCTTCTAAGATTGCCAAAAATTCTGTATCATAGATTTTGTAATTTCGTTCGGCATCATTCAGCTTTCGTGAATGGAAAGCGACTGGGTGTAACCGTTGTCCCACAGACTTGGAAAGGATACAGCCTAGTGCAAAGTCAGTAGCATCCGTCTCGATCAGGGTTTTTCGGTCCGCGTAGAAGTGTGCTAGGATAGAACCTGAGGTAAATTTTGGCTTAAGTTCCTCAAAGGCTTTGTCCTGTTCTTCTCCCCAAAACTGTAAATGTTTTGCTCCCTTGGTCTTCAACGTGTCGGTAATGGGTTTGCACACTTTTGAGAAGTTTTCGATGAAGCGTCGGTAAAAATTTACAAAACTAATAAAGATTTGTACCTCCTTTACCGACCGTGGGGCTCTCCAATTGAGGATGCTTTCAACCTTTTTCTAGCTCATAGTGAGGCCAGCTTTGCCGACAATGTATCCGAGGAATTCAACTGTATCGACATGGAACACGGATTTCTTTATAGATACTGCGAGGTCATGGCGTTCTAGCCTAGCTAGTACTTGTTTGACCAGAGACTCGTGTTCTTCCATTGTCTTTGAGTAAATTAGGATATCATCGAGATAGACGACGACCCCGTGATCCAACAACTCTCGTAGGATGGTATTCATCATGGCCTGGAGAATGGCTGGTGCGTTGACCAACCCAAATGGCATTACTTTATATTCGTAATGTCCGTATCAGGTGAGGAAAGCCGGTTTCCATTCATCTCCTTTTTTGATCCTAATCAAATGGTCACCGTCCTTTAGGTCTAGTTTGGTGAAAATGGTCGCACAGGCTACTCGTTCCCTTAGTTCGGTCATGAGTGGTAAAGGGTATTTGTTAAGTATTGTTAACGTGTTTAGTTGACGGTAGTCTACGCACAGTCGTAGTCTTCCGTCAGGCTTGATGACAAAAAGGATTGGTGCGCCCGCTGGAGATTTGCTATGAACTATTTTCCCTTCGGCTAATATTTTGTGAACATATTTGTTTAGTTCTTCTAGTTGGTCAGCCGACATTGGGTATATAGATCCCCCGGGTGGAGTGGCTCCATCCTTTAGGTCAATCGCTTGATCGAAGGTTCGCCTAGGAGCCAGCATTTCTGCTTTTTCATTCTCGAACAATGCCTTGTATTGCCATTATGCTTTTGGCAATCCTTCTAGTTGTACCTCCTCTTGTCTTGTGGCTCCTCTCCTCCACATCATCCTCGCCTCTTCATCAAAAGCTACCGTCTTGTCCCATTCAAACATGTCAGCGATGCCCTCATCTTGTACATATTCTACACATTTAGTGTTTTCGAAACACCATTTTTCAGGAGTTTCAATATTTTTTACAGGATGTTCGTGGTGCCACCACCCGAACGGTATGATCATATCATACTTGCCTGCGTCTGCAATCTCGCAGGAGACCATAGTGGAATGGCCATTGGTACCCATTTCTAATTGAATCGGATGTTAATAGTATTTTCCTCCTGTGTAGAAGACTTCACCATTGAATGCGGTTATTTTAAGCCTTTTCTCCTTTATTTCGTAAGGGACCTTGAGGGTCCGTGCAGTGTTTTGGTCTAGGAGAACAATGTTAGATCCTGACTCTAGTAAGACTCCAATCTTAGGCCGTTTGTCTGATATGACTAGGATGGCATTTCCTTCGGGGCACTCGTAGTGCTGTGGATTTGGTTTGTATTTTGTTCGCTTGGGGCCGGGCCCTCCTGTCTCATAAACTCTTTGCATTTGGGTAACTTTTTGGGGTTTGTTACCCCGCATGCCCAGTTTCGGCTCATGAAGCCTCCTCAGACAAACTGCTTTTCCCTTTTACCAAATATTTTTGAAAATATATAAAATAGTTTGGTGATGGTTGGGGATCTCCAAGGATAGTATTTTTCGTGAAACGTAAAATCCTGTCTGTTTGTATATCGGGCAGCCCACGACTGGCGGTCTTTATTCCCTGCCGAGGGATTCCCATATACTAGGGGTAGTTCGTCTGATGATTTGTGCTTTACGGCACGGATGCGCTTTCTGGTAGGACCGACTTATCAACACTTATCAGTATTACGAGGAGTCTACCGTACCTCTCACCTGATTCCTCCAGCCCGAGCTAAAGTTTCTTCATGAGGTGGGTAGTGGTTCTGTGTGTGCAATGAACGTGCCCGACTACTATTAGAGAAATCTTGAGGTCGCGCGCTTCGTCCGACATGACAACCAAATGGGGTATTATGTTGTCGAGTTAGTGCGACCCATAGCACTCCTGGGTTATTTTTCCTCCTGACATTCTCTTTTTTTAATCATTTTGGATCGTGTCCTTTATGACCTGCCTCTGGGGACGATTCCGCTGGGGTCACTTTCGTCTGATGCCAGCTTCTCACTCATCACCCTGCCTCGAGTTCTGTACTTGGCTCTTTGGTTGCTGTCATTGTGTCCTCTTAGGTTTTCTACTAACCTTCGTTAGTCCTAGGGGTCCCCCCAACACGTGGAGCCATTTTCGGGTCGTATTGTCCAAGGTGGGTGCCTACGCTGCTGTCTCAGATTTATCTGGTATATAGAATTCTGAACATCTTCGCCATACAACACCCAGGTGCTACCTGTCTCCCAGTCGGAACTTATAACACTTTTGGGACCGATACACTCAAAGGGTATGAGCTGAAGGGTTCACTTCAGATTGTTTCGATTCCCAGTTCGATGGCCGGACTACCCACCTGCCGTCGCCAGTGTTGCCAGTGAGCTTATAGCTCCTCATCCTCCATAAAGGTCCAGGCTAGTGGCCTTTGGCTCGCTTGCCACGAGGATTCTCCACAGCTATCCTCAGCCACGGCGGCTACCCTTGGTTTTCGAGGCGTTGGCTGGTTCGATCTTCCTCCCGGTAACTTGAACGATTTCCATTGGATGGTACTGACTCGAATTTCTTTCTGACAGTGCTTCCATCAGTGCTTTGTTAGGGTGCATGTAGTGCATTGTCCCTTGCCCTTTCGTTCGTCGACTATTTTTTGGTCGATACCGGTGTGCGCGTCGGCCCAAACTCGATACATAATTTTCTCCATGTCGCCGCTTTCCCTTTCTCTACCTTTTGTTCCTTTTTCTTTGCCTGATATACCCTTTTCTCTTTAGCGGTATATTTAGATTTTTTCATTGTCTTTGTCGTTATCGGCTCGTCACGTTTCCTTTTCCCACTTGAATTCGACCCCGAGATATTATTGTCCTTAAGCTTATTTCCTTCCTGGAAATCTTCCTCATCGCGAACCGCTTGGCGGAGAGCTTCTATCCAATCTAGCTTGTCAGGGTATTCTTCATGCGTTGACATTCTCCGTACAGCCTCCTCCGGTATTTGGTCTCTAATTACTTTTCTTAAGGCGATTCCACTAACTTTGGCTTTCACATTCCAATTTTAGAATTCCAATAAAAATTGCTTAATGTCATTCTTGTATCGGACTTTCAACATCTCTCGCAGAGCTTCTTCTTCTTCATGTGTGGGACCAAATTGACGTATAGCTTGTTCGCCAAAGACATCACATAATGCGTAACCTTCCTGTCGTATATGGCCTAATTGGCCGGTCATTTGGTTCCGGTAGGTCATAGCGAAGGATGCTACTTGTGATCCTTTGAGTTTGGACGAGGCGTATTGAATAGGATCCACCTCGTGCTGCCACTGGTATGGGTTTAGATCGAAATAATCCTTGCAGGTTGTTAGCCAAGACCGGATATCCTGGTGTTTGGCGTGTCCTTATTCTGATGGGGGTTCCGCTGGATGTTTTGTCGTTTCTCCTATGGACTTTCCTAAGACCCCGGAGAACCGTATTTCGTCCTCCGTCGTTTCTGCATATATCTCCTCATCAGTTTTCTCCTTTTATGCAGGCTTCTTATTTGGTTTGTGGGGTCCCACAACCTGCCATTCTCTACTTTCATCGTTGCTGCCTCCTCCTTCACTATCTCCAGGATCAGGGGTGCCTGCAGCTGCCCCATTCATTGTAATGGGGGGTGGTCCTCCGCCTCCTCCAGCTGTTGCTCCGGCCCTTTGTTCCGGGGTTGAGTTTGCCCACTTGCCTTTCACTTGGCTCATCAAGGAGGTAACCGCCGTAGTTAACACAGCTATGTGGCTCCCTTGTCTTTCTCTGGCTTCTTTGTTTGCCCCCAACTCGGCCATCATAGCGTTGAGTATTCTTTCGTGGTTATGTAGTTCTCGTGGATGTTGGGCTATGGTGTCTAGCAGTTCCTGTCCCAACTGCTCATCCCTGCCCATTGCCGCTGCCCCTTCCGCTTGTATAGTTTGGTGGAGGTGTGATGTAACCTGTTCATGTCGGGTTTGACGGCTATCTTTTCCGTCCATCCTCCCACCAACCCTCATGAGCGCGTCTTGCAGCCCCTTTGTTGCTGCTTCCACCTGTACCATGCTGGTATCTATTTGTTCCAGCTCCGTTCATATGTATCGGGCGCCCGTCATTATGTCTTTTTTGACTTTGTGCAGTTCTCGTACCAAATGTTGGATTTGGGGTGGAAGGGACTGGAACGCTGGGTGTTCCTGGTTGATGCTCTGAACTAGGTTGTCCTCGTACAGGTTTAGACTTCGGTTGATGCGGTCAAGTCGTCGGGACATTTCTGGAGATAATCGCGGTTCTGCTGGTGCCTGAGACTGTTGAGACTGAGACCGTCTCATCGCTGCTCGCTGGAAGAGTCCAGGTGGCAGGCCGGGAGATATTCTGGAATCGGTGGATCTAGCGATCATTCTCTCTTCTGATGTCACGGTTGGAGCTTGGTACTGAGAGAGTTCGTCTGTCTCGATACCATATAGTCCTGCTCCCTCGGGGTTAGACCTCGACATTTTTGAAATAGGAAAGTGTTTCTTATCCTTCTGGTGATAAAATGAGTTTTGATTGAGTTGCAATTCGTATTTGTGATCGATGTCGCTTGTTTAGTCTCGGTAACATCGAGAGAAACAATATACTGTTATGGGGGTAGTAATATTCTAACACCAAGCGAATATACTAGGCCCGACGGTTGGTAATTTCGGAGAATTCGTCTAGGGAGACGAGACTCATAACAGAAGTATAGTAGGTAGAGCGATAAATATTTGTTTAATATGTATATATTGTTAAGGTCTCTTCTCCGTTGCTTGATGATGGATAGCAGCTACGAAGACACCTCCTTATTTATATTCCACGTCTGGGTGTTCGCGGGCTACATAATCTTTTCTTATAACTAAGTATCTCGTGTCCACCTAGCTCGATTCTTTGAAGTGGCAGCCCGACTTGACCCTGAACGTCCGTTATCTTTCTACTCTCGTTGGCACTACTAATTGCCATGTATGCCTCTCTCATGGGGAGGGTGTAGTGCCCGTCCACCTAGATGGCTATACGAACATGTATCCGTTACTAAAATAGATTTACGAATAATCTCCATCTGTTCGCATGTCAGACAATTATTCGCTAGAATTGAAGATGGCCAATCCTCATATTGTTGGCACCATTTTGACCTGGTCTGGAGGAAGCATTCCTTAGTCTTATCCGGCATTACACGACCCTTTCCTATCAATCGAACCAATGGTTGCGACTATAGTTATCGGTCTTGTGCCAACAATCCCTTTCGGAGTTCCCCGACTCCCTTTCCGTGCATGCTGCATTCCTACTGGTTACTGTGCGTCTTTCCAGACCAAGGAAGCCTAACCAAGGTAGATACGTCCCGTGAGTTTGTAGCCACCTTTCGATACCCAATCTTGTAGTGGCTGTAACTCTATGAGATGCCATCCGATCTGGATGGTTTCCCTTGCATCAGGTGCTCTGAGGTCTCCCCTCATATATCCTGCGAACAGGAACCGGTCGGTCGGACGGACGCGACGTATACGGTGTTGCAAGTAGGGTCTTCAATACTGATGTCTTCGGTGAGGGGACGCAACTTTCCAAATGGCGTATGGTGACATACTGTCCCAACGTCGGGGCCGGAGGGGGGTGTTGCTAAGTCTTTTTTAGAGGTTCGTGCGCGAAGGTAGGGCAACTTGACCCCCATATCCTCCTGGGAGCTCTGTGCCACCACCGTTAGTGGTTCGTCTGCTCCCACCAAGTAGTGTTTCCATTCGCGGAAGGCTTCTAAGATTGCCAATAATTCTTATCATGGATTTCGTAATTTCGTTCGGCATCATTCAGCTTTCGTGAGTGGAAAGCGACTGGGTGTAACCGTTTTCCCAAGTACTAGGAACGGATACAGCCTAGTGCAAATTCGCTAGCATCCGTCTCGATCACAGTTTTTTGGTCCGGGTAGATGTGTTCTAGGATTGCAGCTGAGGTAAATCTTCGCTTAAGTTCCACCAAAGCTTTGTCCCGTTCTTCTCCCCAAAACCACACATGTTTTCTTCCCTTAGTCTTCAATGTGTCGGTAATCGGTTTGCAAACTTTGAAGAAGTTTTCTATGAAGCATTGGTAACAATTTGCAAAACCAATAGAGATTTGTACGTCCTTTTCCGACCCTGGGGCTCTCCATTTGAGGCTACTGTCAACCTTTTTTTTGCTAATAGTGAGGCCAGCTTTTCCCACAATGTATCCGAGGAATTCGACTGTTTCGACATGGAACACAGATTTCTTTAAGGATACTGCGACGTCATGGCGTTCTAGCCTAGCTAGTACTTGTTTGACCAGAGCCTCGTGTTCTTCCCTTGTCTTTGTGTAAATTAGGATATTATCCAGATAGATGACAACCCCGTGATCCAAGAAGTCTTGTGGGATGGTATTCATCATGGCCTGGAAAGTGGCTGGTGCGTTGACAAACCCAAATGGCATTACTTTATATTCGTAATTTCCGTATCCGGTACGGAAGACGGTTTTCCATTCATCTCCTTTTGTGATCATAATCAAATGGTAACCCTCCCTTAGGTCTAGTTTGGTGAAAATGGTTGCAGCGGCTACTCGTTCCCTTAGTTCAGTCATGAGCGGTAAAGGGTATTTGTTAAGTATGGTTAACTTGTTTAGTTGACGGTAGTCTACGCACTGTGGTAGTCTTCCGTCAGGCTTGTTGACAAAAAGGATTCGTGCACCCGCCCGAGATTTGCTTTCAACTATTCTCCCTTCGGCTAACATTTTCTGAAGATATTTGTTTAGTTCTTCTAGTTGGTAAGCCGACATTGGGTATATTGGTCCCTAGGGTGGAGTGGCTCAATCTTTTAGGTCAATCGCATGATCGAAGGTTCGCCTAGGAGCCAGCATTTCTGCTTTTTCATTCTCAAACAATTCCTTGTACTGCCAGTATGTTTTTGGCAATCCTTCTCGTTGTACGTCCTCATGTCTTGTGGCTCCTATCCTTCCTATCATCCCCGCCTCTTGATCAAACGCCACCGTCTTGTCCCATTCAAACATGTTAGCGATGCCCTCATCTTGTACATGTTCTACACATTTAGTGTTTTCGAAACACCATTTTTCAGGGGTTTCAAAATCTTTTGTCAAATTTTCGTAATACCACCACCACAACAGTATAATCATATCATACTTGCCTGCGTCCGCAATCTCGCAGGAGACCATAGTGGTATGGCCATTGGTACCGATCTCTAATTGAATCGGATGTGAATAGTATTTTGCCCGTGTGGAGGAGACTTCGCCATTGAATGCGTTTATTTTAAGCAGGTTCTCCCTTATTTTATAAGGAACCTTCAGGGTGCGTTCAGTGTTTTGGTTTAGGAGAAAAATGTTAGAGCCAGAGTCTAGTAAGACTCTAATCTTATGCTGTTTGTCTGATATGACTAGGATGGTATTTCCTTCAGGGCACTGGTAGTGCTGTGGATTTGGTTTGTATTTTGTTCGCTTGGGGCCGGGGCCTCGTGTCTCATAAACTCTTTTCATTTTTGGTAACTTTTTGGGGTTTGTTACCGCGCCTGCGTAGTTTCGGCTCATGAAGCCTCCTCAGACAAACTGCTTTTCCCTTTTACCAAATATTTTTGAAAATACATCAAATGGTTTGGTCATGGTTGGGGATCTCCGAGGATAGTATTTTTCGTGATAGGTAAATTCCTCTGTGTTTGTATATCGGGCAGCCCACTACTACCGGTCTTTATTCCCGGCCGCGGGATTCCCATATACTCGGGGTAGTTCGTCTGATGATTTGTGCTTCGCGGCTCGGATGCGCCTTGCCCTCTGACCGAGTTATCCACACTTATCGGTAGTTACGAGGAGTCTACCATACCTATGGCCTGATTCCTCTGGCCTGAGCTCAAGTTTCTTCCTGAGGTGGGTAGCGGTTGTGTGTGTGCAATGAACGTGCCCAACTACTATGAGAGAAATCTTGAGGTCGGGTACTTCGTCCCACATGACAACCAAATGGGGTGCCTTGTTGTTGAGTAGTGTGACCCATAGCACTCGTGGGTTATTTTTCCTCGCGAGACGCCGTTCTTTTAATCGTTTTCGATTGTGTTCTTTATGACCTGCCTCTGGGGACGATTACGCTGGTGTCACTCTTGTTTGATGCCAGTTTCTCACTTATCACCTTGGATCGTGTCCCGTACTTGGCTCTTTTCTTGCTGTCATTGTGTCCTCTTAGGTTTTCTACTAAGCGAGGTTAGTCCTAGGGGTCCCCCCAACCAGTGGAGACATTTTCGGGTCGTGTTGCTCAAGGTGGGTTCCTTCGTTCCTCTCTCGATTTTATCTGGGATATAGGCTGGTGAACATCTTCGCCGCACTACACCCAGGTGCTACCAGACTCCCAGTCGGAACTTGTCACGCTTTTGGGACCGATGCACTCAAAGGGTATGAGCTGAAGGGTTCACTTCAGATTGTTTCGATTCCGGGTTTGATGGCCGGACCACCCCCATGCCGTCGCCACTGGTGCCAGTGAGCTTATAGCCCTTCATCCTCCATAAAGGTCCACGCTAGGGGCCTTTGACTCGCTTGTCGCGAGGTTTGTCCACGGCTATCCTCAGCCACGGCGGCTACCCTTGGCTTTCTAGGCCTTTGATAGTTCGATCTTCCTCCCGGTAACTTGAACCATTTTCTTTGGATGGTGCTCACTCGAATCTCTTGTTCACAGTCCTTCCATCCGTGGTTTGTGAGGGTACATCTAGCACATTGCCCTTTTGCCTTTCGTTCGTCGACTATGTTTTGGACAATACTGGTATGTGCCTCTCCCCAAACCCGATGCATAATTTTCTGCCGGGGCGCCGCCTTCCCTTTGTCTACCTTTTCCTCCTTTTTCTTTGCCTGGTATACCCTTTTCTCTTTAGCGGTATACTTCCGTTTTTTCTTTGACTTTATCGTTATCAGCTCGTCACATTTCCTTTTCCCACTTGAATTCGACCCCGAGCAATTATTGTCCTTAAGCCTTTTTCCTTCCTGGAAATCTTCCTCATCGGGGACTGCTTGGCGGAGAGCTTCTATCCAATCTCGGTCGTTGGCGTACTCTTGATGCATTGACATTCACCGTACAGCCTGGTCAGGTATTTGGTCCCTGATTAATTTTCTGAAGGCGATTCCTGTAAGTTTGGCTTTCACATCCCAATTTTTGAATTCCAATGAAAATTTGTTATGTCATTCTTGTATCGGACTTTCAACATCTCTTGTAGAGCCTTGTCTTCTTAATGTGTGGGACTGAATCGACGTATAGCTTGTTCGCCAAAGACATCCCCTAATTCATAATCTTCCTGTCGTATATGGCCTAATCGCCAGTGATTTGGTTTCCGTAGGTCATAGTGAAAGATGCTACTTGTGATCCTTTGAGTTTGGAAAAGGCCTATTTAATACATTATTTCCAGAGTGAATCCTGAAGATTAGGTTGCGTATCAGGCTGTGCCCGGCAAAAATGATGGTGCCCCGGTGATGCCCAGAATATATGGTGTTGCACCAGGTGACGCCCAGAAGATATGGCGTTGTGCAAATTGCCCCCAGTGATAGTTAGTTTAGGTGGTTGCGTCCTGATTCGCGGTTGACGTTATGTGCGCTAGGTGCGCCAGACGCAGTGGGCGCACCAGGCGCCAAGGATTATTTTTGCTGATGTACTCCGGCCGTCGGCTCAGTGCATCCGGTTTTCCTCCCCTCTTCCCTGGGCGGTATACGATTTTGAAATGGTAGTCCGCCAACCTCTGTGCCCACCTGATCTGCCTCTGATTCCAAACTTTGTCGTGAGGAAATTTTGCAGATTCTGGTAGTCGGTATATACCGTCACAGGTTTATCTGCTCCTACCAAACAGTGGTTCCATTCCTTGAAAGCCTCCAGTATTGCGAGTAACTCCTTGTCGTGAATCTCGTAGTTCCTTTCTGCCGGGTTTAGCTTCCTGGAGTGGAACGCTACTGGATGTAGTCTTCGGTCTTTGAACTGCGATAGTACGCATCCGAGTGCAAAATCGCTTGCGTCCGTTTCGACCACTGTTTCTCTATCAGGGTAGAAGTGTTCTAATATAGGGGCCGTGACGAATTGCTTCTTGAGTTCCGTAAACCCTTCGTCTTGCTTAGGCCCGCAGTAAAATCTTGTTTTGTCACCTTTCAACGTTTCCGTTATAGGTGTACATATTTTTGAAAAGTCTTTAATGAACTGTCGATAAAAATTTGCAAAGCCGATGCAAATCTGCACTTCTTTTACCGATTGCGGCGCTCTCCAGTTCATTACCCACTCGACTTTTCTTTCGCTCATTGTGACTCCGTCAATTCCCACTATGTATTCTAGGAACTCGACAGATTTAACATGGAAAACTAATTTGGTTACCGATACTGCCAGTTGGTGCTCTTCTAGCCTTGCCAGGACTTTTTTAACCAATTCGATCTGTTCTTCCTCAGTTTCTGAGTATATCAGGATATCCTCCAGGTATACGACTACTCCGTGGTCGAGGAATTCTGGTAGGATTTTGTTCATCATTGCTTGGAATGTGGCGGGAGCGTTGACGAGTCCAAATGGCATGACTTTGTATTCGAAGTGACCGTATCGGGTTCTGAATGCGGTTTTCCATTCGTCTCCTTCCCCTATTCTTAACAGGTGATATCCGTCTTTCAGGTCCAACTTGGTAAATATTTTAGCTCCTGCAACTCGGTCTTTTAGTTCTCCCATTAATGGTAGTGGGTATTTGTTTAGAATCGTGAGTTTATTGAGGTTTCGGTAGTCGATATATAGTCGTAACTTTCCGTCTGGTTTTGGGACAAATAGGATTGGTGCTCCTGCGGGTGATTGACTGTGGACAATCTTTCCTTGTTTCAGCATTTCATTTAGGTATTTGTCCAGTGTGTCTAGCTGGTATGCCGACATCGGGTAGATTGGTTCCCAGGGGGGTTCGGCCCCTGGTTTGAGGTCTATCGCATGATCGAACGTTCTTCGCTCTGCTAATTTCTCTGCCGTTGCTGTAAGAAATAGTTTGTGATAGTTCTCATAGTATTGCGGTATTTTATCCGGCAACACTTGATTTGGGTCTTCTTGTCGACATATTCTGCCAACATACTGAGCCTCCTCGTCGAAAGCTACCGTTTCGTCCCATTCAAACATTCCTCTTATTCCTTCATCTTCGACGTGTCCCAGACAGCACCGTTCGGTGAATGTCCAATTTTGGGGCTCGTCGATATTGGCTATAGGGTGTTCCTTGTGCCACCATCCAAATGGGATAATGAGGTCATATTTTCCTGCCGTAGCTACCTCACAAGATATGTGCGTGCGGTGGCCATTTTTTCCTATTTCGAGAAGGATGGGATGTGTGAAGTGTTTTCCCCCTGATGAATTAACTTCGCCGTCGAAAGCTAGGATGTTTAGCGCTTTTTGGCGAGTCTCATAAGGTATGTCGAAGTGTTTGACTAAGTTTTTATTGATCAAAAAGATGTTTGATCCTGAGTCAAGCAGTACTCGGATGCGTATTCGCTTTCCGGCTGCTTCAATAAATGCTGGCCCTTCCGGGCATTCGTAGTATGTAGGTTTTGGGACCTGAGTCCTTAGTCGTTTGCCAATTGGCAGCGTGTCTTTGCGTTTTCGTTTATCAGTCATCGTGTTGTGGGTGTAGTTAACAAGGGTTTCTTACTACGCCTGCGTAGTTTCGACACTTGAGGTCTCCTCAGACAAACTTAAAACGTCTTTTCTTTTGGTTATCGGGCAGCCCACTACTAGCGGTCTTTATTTCCTGCCGAGGAATTCCCATAACCTCTGGTGTGCCAGTTCTCTGACTATCTGCTAGTAAGGTTACTAGTGATATAGTTCAGGT